>ERZ1034913.359-NODE-359-length-39283-cov-31.243576_pt1 | contig 39283 bp, 69 predicted proteins | sample MGYA00520697_ERZ1034913 | MGnify/ENA primary metagenome ERZ1034913 (study PRJEB33766, sample SAMN09781786) | gut metagenome | biome: gut microbiome | host: Homo sapiens | place: Madagascar | study: EMG produced TPA metagenomics assembly of the PRJNA485056 data...
GAAAATGGCTGTGGGGGTAGGGAAAAGGCTATAAAATTTAATATGCTCAATTAGCAAAAATAGGTATGCTTAAAATATTTAACATATGGAGAAGAATGAGGAATATGATAATAAAGTAAAAGCTTTAAAGCAAAGAATAAAGAAGTTGTTGAGTGAAAAGTCGGAGTACTCTCCTGAGCTTACCTATCAGACGGAGATAACAGCTTCTATCTTGGTTGTGTTTCGCGACGTTGCCCGGCAGATTTATGGAAAGAAAGTTTCGCTGACAGAAAAGAGTCGTGAAGGTCATGATCGTGAAATAAAGAATCCCGCATATGATACTTATTGCATGATGGCTAAGGCTGCTCAGGCTTCATTGCGGTCCCTGCTAATGAATAGGGAGATACGTCCGGAAAAGAAAGAAGAAGGTGAAGAAGAAAATGATGCTCTAACTATACTGATGAATGGATTAAAGGAGGAATAATGTGCTTGATGTATCTACCAGAGAATACAAGAATGAGAGAATACAAGAATTATTGTCCATTGATATCTCCTTATATCAACTGGATACTATAGATGAACGTCTTTTATCATACGTGGAGGAAGTTCGTAATCATGCGGAGAGGCATAATCTATATGAGCTTCTTGCGGTTATAAAATTCTTTCGACTGATGGATACGTATGTTTTCCGTCCATCTAAAGTGAAGAAATTCGCTAAACTTTACGAGAGTCTTAAATTCTCCGGCATGGATGGCAGAAGATGCTATAAATTAACCACAATACAATATTTTCAATTTGCTTCAATTTTAGGCTTCTATCGGTGGGAAGAAATCGGAGATGTCGAGGGGATGCCTGATATGGAGGAGGTAGATAGAAAAATAGAGGGGGGTAAGAAGTATGAGTTGAGGCGTCTGGTCCGTGAAGCCATTCTTTTTGTTCCTAGAAAATTCTCAAAAACTACCAGTACGGCCTCTCTTGCCGTAAATGAATTCTTGTTTGGAGACTCGAATGCCCAGGCTTATACGGCCGCAAACAGCTATAAGCAGGCAAAGATATGTTTCGAGGAAATTAGCAAGATAGTAAAACAGCTAGATCCTAAGAGGAAATACTTTAAATCTACCAGAGAAACATTGCACTGGAAGCCTAATAAATTCGACAAGGAGTCTTTTGTTGAATGTTTGACGGGAGGTGGAGATACAAAAGACGGATTAAATGCTTCTCTGGTCATTTTTGACGAATATGCTCAGGCGAAATATGTACGTGATCATTCGGATGGGGCCGAGCTTTTGCAGGTTCTGACTTCCTCTATGGGCACAAGACGTGAACCGTTGACAATGATAATAACGACGGCTTCTCGTGTGGAGGATGGCCCGTTCTCGCGGGAACTGGAGAATGCTAAGAGGATATTAGAGGGGGAATATTCCGATGATACACAGTTTGCTTCTTTGTTTATGCCGGATGCATGGGAGATGTGTGACGAAGAGATGGGGAAGCCGGAAGTCTGGAAAAAATGCAATCCTCATATCGGTATAACGGTACAGCAGAATTACTATAAACAGAGATGGGATAAGGCTCAGTATGATGCTGAGGCTATGATTGAATTCAAAACCAAACTACTAAACATCTTTGTCTCCGGCGGAATCAAAGACTGGATACCGCAAAGTTTAGCAAGATCGCTGATGACCAACTTTAATATCGAAGAAACAGAAGGAAGACCTATGGCTATGGTAGCTTTAGACTTATCTGTAAGTGATGACTTCTCGGTAGTGGTCTATAATATTTATAGCCGAGCGCAGAGAAAATTTTATTTATGGCTAGATTGTTACATCCCGGAAGAAACGCTTAAAAATCACTCAAACAAAGAGCTGTATAAGGTGTGGGTAAACGCCGGTTACATGAAAGTATGTCCCGGTGCTATTATAAGCGATAGTATGATAGTAGAGGATATCTTAAAACGAAGCCAGAAGGTGTCTATACTGCAAATAGGGTATGATGCATACAAATCAACAGAGATAGTAAATGCCTTATCTGCGGCAATAGCGAGTATAAATACGAATCCGCAAAAGGTATTAAAGGCTGTCCCGCAGACATATGGAGCTTTTACTTCTCCTGTAGAAACTTTTGAGATGGCTGCTAAGAGCAATCCTCCCAGGGTGGCTATGTCTATGAATCCTATTCTGCCATATTGTTTTGGCAATTGTTATCTGGACGAGGATAAAATGTGCAATAAAAAGCCACTGAAGCGAAAGGAGAATTTAAAAATTGATGGGGCTATTGCTGCCTTAATGACCTTTTGGCTTTATAATAACTATCAGTGGTAGGTAGTCTAAATCACGTATTGGGCTGTATTATGTAACAGTTTAATATGATGAGATACAAAATATCAAACCTATTCAGAAGAGAGGTTATATCAGAAAAGGAGAGTACCAAGAAAAGCTCTTCTGGCGGAGATTACAAGCAAAATGTGGTATATGTGACAAGCGCGGAAGCCGCAATGAAAATTGCTGCTGTGTATCGTGCTGTAAACCTTATATCCTCTTCGGTGGCTTCGTTAACGCTTCAATACAAGCGGAAAGATCGCGCAAAGGATTACTTCAAGCTGTATAACGACGGAGATGGTCGGTTAATAAACTATGTCTTGAGTGTACGACCCAATGAACGCATGAATTCGTTCGTGATGGTGAAGAATGCCGTATCCATGATTCTGCTTCAGGGTAATGCATATATCTATCCGAGGAAGAATAGATATGGCGGAGTAGAAAAGATGTACTTGTGCACTCCCGGTTCCGTAGCGTATGATATGTACAAGAATGTATATGTGATCAATGATGTCGTTAATCAGATATTTGAAACGGTAGAGGCTGATGATATAATTCACCTGAAGAATGTAAGCAGGGATGGAGGATACACTGGTGTATCTACCATAACTTATGCCGCTACGACATTGGGTATTGCGGCTACTGCTGATAATGAAACGCTGAAAAGATTTGCTACCGGTGGCCGTTTTAAGGCTATTCTGCAAAATAATACATCAATAATAGGAGTAGGGGCATATCAAGATAAGCAGATGGAGGGCTTGAGTGAAGACCTTCAGGAAGCATTGAATCGAGGGGATGATATTTTGAATCTAAAAGGTGATGGTACATTGACGCCGATCAGTATGTCCTCAGCGGATATGCAATTCCTTGAAAATAAAAAGTTTACTCTTCGGGAGATTGCCCGATTCTTTAATGTACCGCCATCCAAGTTAATGGACGACAGTAACGCCAATTATAAAAGCGTAGAGGTCAGTAATATAGCATTTTATACCGAAGCGTTACAGCCAATAGTAACAGAAATCGAGAAGGAGTTTACAGCAAAACTACTGTCGGTTGATACTTATCAGGACTACAAATTCAAATTTGACTTGAGCAGCTTATACGCCTTGGATCTCGATAGTAAGGCTAAATGGGATAAGGCAAGACTTGATAATGGTCAGGCTAGCGTGAATGATCTGCGAAGAGAGAGCGACAAGATGCCTGTGGATAAGGGAGATGACGTATATCTGAGTGTCAATTTGGCTCCTCTTGGAAGTGAAAAACTAAGCGGGGAAACATCTGAAAATTCAAATGAAAAATCTATTGATAATGCGAAGGAACCATGAGTGATTTAAGAGTAGTAACATTGGATGAATTGAAGGCTCAGATGCGTGTAGACTTCGAGGATGAGGATAAAATCATCGAGTTGTATGGATGCGCTGCTGAGGATGCGATAATTGAAGGGACCCATCGGACGTTTGAGGAGTTAAAGCGTATGGGATATGCAGAAAAGAATGGCGGCTCTCAGGAAGGAGAACTTTTTCCTTACAGATTGAAGCTGGCCATCCTTATACTTGCGGCTCACAATTACCGAAACCGTGAACCGGTTGCTTCTATTGCTCAAAACGCTGTCCCTTATTCGCTGGAGGTGTATTGTAAACCATACAGGAAATTAACGGATAGGGAGGTGTGAGATGTTAAGGTCTGGTAGTTTAAGCGAACGGATTGGAATTTTGGTTCCTGTGGTCGAAAGGGGCGATTTTGGAGAACAGCAAGTCGCTTTTGAGAAGAAGAAAATGGTATGGGCGAGTGTGACATATCAGAAAGGAGCACAGGCACTGACCTCTGGAGAAGTATGGATGACGAGGAGTATAAGTGTCACAATGAGAAATAATTCCCTGATTAATGATCGCTGTCGGCTGGAATGGGACGGAAAAACCTATGCGATAGAAAGTTTTAATAGAAGTCGTTTAGACGGAAGTATTTCCATCGTGTGCAATGTGATAGACGAAGGGAGTAGTATTGAAAACGGGTAACCTAAAATAAGTGAAAGAAAGTATTGTAGAAGCAGTGAAAAACGGAATCCTCTATAGGATGAATCTTCTATAGAAGTTATTTCTCTATAGAAGGAGTCCTCTAAGAGATCACCTAGAATTATTTACGAAAGTTTATGGAAGTACAGAAAAGAGAGATAAGAAGTGCTCAGGGTGGACATTTTCAACCGCATTTACGGGAAGTGTCTGAAGAAGGCGGAAGTGGACGAACGATTGAAGGCTATGCGATTGTATTCGGTGTCGAAAGTCGTATGCTGGTTGACTATTGGGATGATTACCGTGAGATCATAGAACCGGGAGCGATAACTGAGGAAGAGTTGGCTCAAATGGACATCAAAATGACGATGTGGCATAACCGTGAGAAGTTATTGGCAAGAAGCAATAAAGGTGTTGGTACATTGAAATTATCCGTTGATAAGATTGGGGTAAAGTATGAATTTGAGGCTCCTAACACTTCCGATGGCAATAATGCACTAGAATTGGTAAAACGTGGAGATGTGGGAGGTAGCTCCTTTATATATTGGAGCGACGAAAGCTCTTCTGTTAGTTATACCAAGGATGATGACGATATTCTGATCCGTCACGTAAAGAAAATAAATATGATCTATGATATGACAATTGCGTCTGATCCTGCCTATATACAAACTAGTGTGACGGCCAGAGAGATAGAACAATCTGGATTGAAAATCAAGCATGAAGATGAGGCTCGACGAGAAGAAGAGCTTCGTAAGCGTGAACAGGCAATAAGAGAAGTAAGAAAAAAGAGTAAACAACATTTTTTTAATTAAGAAAATATGAAAGACAAAAAAGTAAGTGTACAACAGTACATTAAGAGACGTGAAGAGATCGTAATCCGCATGAATGAAATTGCAGATGCTGCGGAAAATGAAAACAAGCGTGAATTTACCGCTCAGGAAAAAGATGAGCTGAAGGTTCTTGAACGGGAGTTGAATGTGCTTGATGTGAGAATCGCTAGTGCTGAGAAGACCGGCTACGTAGTAGTGACAAGTCGTGAAGCTGCTTTTGATGCATTCTTGAGAGAGTATGTGAAAAGTCCTCAGAATATTCAGTTGAAGCGCGAATATACTGGTATGATGACTGCCGGTGTAGAACCGATAATCCCTTTGACTATCAACGATATCCTTCCTCCGTTGGAAGAAGGCTTGATTTTGAGCAAGGTTGGTCTTCCTCTGATGACCGGTCTTGCTGGCGACTATCTGTGGCCGACTGTCGGCTCCATTGAGGCTGAAGTAGCGGGAGAAGGAGTAGACCTGACAGACAAGAAGGTTGATTTTGGAAAGATCAAGCCGGAACCGGTTCGCGTGGGTGTAACGGTCAAGATGACCAATCAGACAATTATGCAGACCGATGGTGTAGCTTATGACGTAGTAAGACAGCAGTTACCTCAAGCTATGGCCCGCACGCTCAACAAATTGATGTTCACCACATCAACTACCATCTCCCATAAACTTGTTGGGCCATTTGCAGCAATTGCTAAAACGTCTCCAGTGGCTATTGGTACATTGACCACAAAAGCTAAACGAAAAGCAGCTAACTACATTTCCTTTGCTGGTGCAATCCCGACTTATAAGGAGTTGATTCTGATGCGTGCTTTGGCTCTTCTCAAGGGAATCGAGGGTTTGAATCCTTGTTTCGTAATGGACGAATACACCAAAGGCGAATTGGAATCTACAGAACGCACTCCCGGAAGTGGCAGAATGATTGTGGAGAATGGTGCTATTGCTGGTATTCCTATCTTCACGACAAACTACATCAATGACGATGAAAATACATACGTTGGTTTTGGTTATTGGGGATATGAACCGTTGCAAGGATTCGGACAGCAGCGTTTTATCATCGATCCTTACACTGGCGCTACCAGCGACTCTGTACGTCTGACATTGAATGCAGACTGGTCAATGACTACGCTGCGTCCGGAGGCGTTTGTTCTTGGAAAATGTGCATCCGAATAATAGTTCGTCTCATTATTATCTATTTAGTTGTTGATTTATTGTTTGTGCGGGAGGGATTTTATTTCCTCCCGTATTTGTAAAGAAGATTAAGTATGGCAAGTATAATTACCCGTTTGATAATGGATGCCTCTCAATATAATGGAGGGTTAGAAAAAGCACAAAAGAGTTTGGATAAATACATTGATAAGAATATGTCTATGAGTAATGTGATGACTAAGGCTGCTGGTAGTATAGCTAAAATGGCAGGAGCGGTCGGTATTGCAATGGGTGGTATTGAGGCGATGAATAAGGCAATACATTCTTCTCAGAGCTTAGGTGACGAATGGGATAATACTATCAATGCTTGCAAATCGTCTGTAGATGCTTTTTTTCAATCACTTGTTACGGGAAATTGGGATGCTTTTAATGGTGGAATTCTACGTACAATAGCTAATATGAAAGAGTTATCAGCATTACGAGATAGTTTGGCAGATGCAAAGTTATCAATGGGATTTAATACTAGAGTTTTTGAACGTGATTTTGCTAGATTAGAAGGTATAATAGATGATCAAACCAAATCAATAAAGGAAAGGCAGGCAGCGTTTACGGAATTGCAATCATTAATAAATAACTTTCAACGTGATGTCAGTGATACGCAAAAAGGAACAGAAAAAACTCTGCTGAAGTCTCTGTCGGCAAGATTTGGAAGAAGTGATTTTACTTTGGAGGATATTAATAAATACATTGCTATTAATAATAATGATTTTTCAACTAGGGAGGAAAAGAAAGCATTACAAAACTACCAAAGACAATTAAAAGAACTACAAAAGAGGCAATATTATGCGCAAACAATCGGTGGCGGTGTAGCGGGTGGTAAGATTGTAATGGTTGAGGATAAAAATGTAACAAGACAAATTGAATTATTTAAAGCGCAAAATGCAGAGCTTGAAAAGCAGAATATTTTAAATAATGATAACGATGAGGCACGAAAACGGATGATTGAAGATTACGAATATGCGTTGGAGCTTCAGCAAAAAGGGTTTGAATATCAAAAACGATCATTAGAGAAACAAAACACAGTTATTGGATTGAATAAAGGCGGATCTGGGAAAAATGATTTACCCATTATTTATAATAATCAACAGCTTAACGAACAGATTAAGATTGCCATTTCTGGAAAGGATGCAGCTAGTAAAAAGATACTTGAGGCTGTAGAAACCGGTAAGACTCTTCCCATATTAACTCAACCGATCCAGGCGGTAACAGTCAATAGCGAAGATGAAAAAGTAGAAGGTGAAGATCCTACTGAAGCATTACGTTCCAAGTTGGAAATGTATACTATCGCCCAAAATAAGATACAGGAACTTACCGATATGCTGTCTATCGCGAATGGTGAAGAAAGGGCTTACCTGTTGGAACAGATTGATATCTGGAAACAATACGTCAATAGCTTAGACGGGGTAACTACCAAGAAGGAGCAATTAAATAAGGTTTCGTCAAGTATTGAAGCTATGGGACAGGCATTAAGTCAGATGGGGCAGATATCAGACAGTGTATTTGGACAAATGTTCAGCTACATCGGAGGTATTGCCGGTGCGGTGGCGCAGGCTATACCGGCAATAGATACATTGATTGCGGCTCAAAAGGCACAGGCGAATGCTAACGCGGAAAGTGCCGTGTCCGGTGCTGCATCATCTGTATCAAGTATTCCGTTTATTGGTCCTATGTTGGCTGTTGCGGCCGCAGCTTCTGTTTTGGCCGCTATCATGAATGTCCCGAATTTCGCAGAAGGTGGTAATGTTATTGGTGGGAGCAACTATATGGACGGTATCACCGCCCGTGTAAGCAGTGGCGAGATGATCATGAACGAAGCCGATCAAAAGAAATTGTATAATGCTATCCATTCCGGGGAATTGGGAGGCGGTAGCAGTAGAACAGTAGTTACCGGAGAGCAAATAGTCACTGTAGTCAATAACTACGGTAAGCGGACAGGTAAAGGTGTAATATTAAAAGGTTAATCATGGCAAAAGTAGAAGCTGGATACATAATCAAGACTCCCGTCGTTGAGACTGATGCCAGAGGCGCATTAGGCTTGTTGAGGCGATTGAGTTATGATGAGATCATACAGAAAAAAGATATCAAGAAATATCTCCGGAAGAGTCTTAATGAAGCCCGAAAAGAAGTGCAATCTGCGGCTAAAAGTGCTTTGGTAAATGATCCTCGTAAAGCGTATTTAGGCGTAAAGGTAGGAATATATCGAAGAACATTGGGCGGTAATGTCTCCCTGTACAATCAACGCTCAACCGGAAAAACGAGTAGTTATGAAATTCCGAGAGGCGGGATAAGTGGAATAGTCCGCAATAGGAAAAAGAGTAAACGGACAATCGAAATAAACTCCTATTACGGCCGGGATCGGGCTTTTATACTCAGAATGCATAACCAAGGAACAACGCAGCGTATGGCATTTACTAGGACCCGTAGCAAGAATGGTAAAACGGCTAATCGTGGAACTATAAGAGCTTTGAATTTCTTCTCTTCTTCCGATGGAGCAGTGAAGAGGGCTGCTGAGACTTTCTCCCAAAGGCTAGAGAAGGCGATAGTAGAAGCAGGCTATGGCAAGTAACCTAAAAACGTATAATGAAGGTAATATAAAAAGCGTATGAGTCTATTAGTAGGTATACATATAAAAGAAGCCTTGTTAAAGGATAAGGCATTAGTAGGCGAGATAAGCGACAGGGTTTATCCTCTTGTTATTCCGGAAGGTGCTCCGGAGTATCCCTTTATCGTTTATGGTAGTGCCGGGATATCTCCGACAAACACAAAAGACGGGAGTTGTGAAGATAATGTCAGCGTATCAGTTGTGATTGTCTCCAAATCATATTCATCTGCTATAAAGATAGCTCATATGGTCAGATATGATCTGGAAGGTGTTACTGCAAAATATAATGATTTTCAAGTAACGGACTGTCTGCTATCCGGGAGTGCGGACGAATATATGCAGGAAATAGATGCGTTCGGCATTACGTTGAACTTCAATATTAAAACAATAGATTTTTAAAATTTATATTATGGGAAAAGCTAAAAGTTTAAATGGAAAAGATTTAATGCTATGGATTGGTGACAAGGTCGTAGCATTATCGACAAGTTGCAAGATCAACTTAGTCGCTAATACAGTAGACAGTGCAACGAAGGATGACGGTTTCTGGGATGCTGCGGAAATCGGCAATATGAGCTGGAGTGCGACGAATGAATCTGTGGACAGTGCTGATGAAAATCGTGACAATGACCTTGTCTATGACGAATTGTTTGATTTGTTTGTTGCCGGAGAACCTTTGAAGGTTACAGTTGGTCTTCCGACGAATGCAAATAATGATGGTGTGCCTGAAGAAGGCTGGACAATCCCCACAAAAGGTATGTATGAGGGAAAGGCTCATATTACTGCATTGGATAGAGACGCAACAAAGGGTAGTAATGGAAGTGTCTCCATATCTTTAACTGGCTATGGTGCGCTGAAAAAGATTCCCAAAGCATGAGAGTAGTAATAAAGGATCAGGAATATGAGTTTTCGTTTGACAGTATTTGGGGACCGCTTTACACTTATGAAGTGATCGCGGGTAAACATATGCCGTTTAATCCGCAGCAAACCTTATGTCTTCATATACTGTACTATTGCATATTGCTTAGGTCTAATCCGGGTATTACTCTTTCTTTCGATGATTTTATACTGGCATTGAATGATGTTAAGCTGGTCAATATTCTAAGCGACTACTATACAAAGCGTATGGATGTATTGACCGAAGGAGTAGAAGACGATAGCGAAAAAAAAAAGAAAGCTCTCAAGCCGAAGGAGAAAAAAGGTTGAATGCCCATGAATTGTATCAATTGATAGTCGGAGAGGGCGGTTGTTCTCCCGACTATTTTTTTAATAGAATGGGGATTTCTGAGGCAAAGGATTATGTGATCGGTTTAAACAGAAGATATCGTCAGGATTGGGAACGTACTCGAATGGGAGTACAGGTCTTCCATAAGGTTCAGACTGGCAAAGATTTGGATCTCGAATTTCCCTGGGAGATTCAGGAGAAGCCAGAGGCTACGGAAGAAGAGATGAAAGCTCTAAGAGACAAGGCTAAAGCAATGGAGAAACTAATGAATAATAATCATGGAAAGAAGGATACGTTGGCAGGTAAGGTTTAAGACATTAAATGGCAATGATGCCCAGGTTGATATATACGAGGAAGGTTGGAATGGAGGAATAACCGAATTGGAACCGGCGGAGAATCCTTTCTCGACAGAGGAAGATTCGGAAGATGATTTCTTAAAACCGGTCCGTACACAAACCGGTTATTTGAGAGTCGTGGATAATGGTGATCTAGACGGTCTAATGCCTGCGGATAATACCCAGCACTACCTTGAATTGTATATTAACAACAAGATTTCGTGGTGTGGTTATATGCAAGCTGATACCTTTTCTGAGGATTGGGATATTACTCCTTTGATAACCGAATATCCTCTGATCTCGCCTTTAGGTGTATTAGATGGAATCTATTTGGACCAAGACAAAGGAATGGGGGTTGTTAAACTGGCGGAATTGCTGTTGGAATGCATAGAAGCTGCCGGCGTAAATTATACAAGGATATACTTCCCGCGAGAGGTATGGTATACGGAAAATGAAAGTCCGAAAGCTCCTTTTGATGTTGCTCTTTCCCGGCAGACATTTTTCAAGGATAATGGTTCCGAGGAAAGAGATGCGGCAGACTGGCAAAGATATGACGCGAACACATGCTTCTTTTTCTTAGAAGAGTTCTGTAAATTTTGGGGATGGACTCTATATGAAAGGCATCGTATGCTTTATTTTATCGGAGAATCCGAAGAATATTATGAAACTACAATAGGAGATCTAAAGGCGATCATTTGGAATGCAAATCCGTCCTTTGTCCGTGTTCCGCTTAATAAGGTAAATCTTTCTTCTTTACCATTGGATGGCGATGATAACAAAAAGGAGATATTGCAGGGAGTCAATAAAGTGAAGATCACCGCAAAGATTGATGCGGTCGGAACAGTTGTTCCATCCATAGACGAAGGATATATGGATGTAATATACAATGGTACTACAACATATACGGGAGGAGAAATTGTAATCGGGTATAAAAGAGAAATAGCTTACAAGTCAGATAATCCGGATATCATGATGTATATTTATAACTATGATGGTTCATCTGGACAAATTAAGGATAGTGAATATACATATGCAAATTTAATGAGGAATGGGATTGGCGCCATGTACGTTAAAAGAGATGTTTATCATTGGAGTGCTTTAGAAAACAAGAGAAATTACGATTATAAAGAGGGAATATGGATTATAAAGAGAACCGGCTATGAAGAACCTTATCCCGATTCTTTAGATGAGGCTAGAGCAATGCCTATCCTTGTCATGAGATCTTCCAATGCTGCGAAATATAGTAATGGAGCATTTGTAATATCAGCACAAACCATAGGTTATAATGTTCCGGCATCTCAATTTCCTCTTCAGGAAAACAATGGTGCGGGGGATATCGAGATTAAATTCAGAGTTGGTGATAAGTGGTGGAATGGAAGTGGATGGTCTAGTCTTGAAACATGGTTTAATATAAGTATCGGTAATGATGATGATTCCGGAACGGTTCCGGGAAAAATAAAAAGTACCAAGACATTGGATATGCCATATAATGGTGCTGATGGTTATGTGATGCCGATAAATGAGGATTTGTCTGGCGTGGTAGAGCTTGAGATACATACTATATTTAATAACTCTTCTTATTTTCAATTATATCTGGATAGTTTGAAAGTTGAATATTATAAAGATGACGGAGAAAGTATTTCCAACAAATCAAAGAGAGACGAAAATGTATATGTCTCCCTTCTCCAAAAGCGCTTTTTTGATGATAAGGAATTAGAGTTAAAGATAGCTAGTAACAATGGTAATCAAGCTGCATATAATACTCTCTCTGGAGCAGGGAGAGATATTGGTGAGTTATATTTTGTAAACGAAGGAGCTAATATGTTAGCAGAGCAGCATCTTTTAGGTATCCTAAAACGGGTTTACGGACGAGTTACAGAGAAACTTAATATCGTAATTGAAAGAAGTGATTTAACTCCACTGATGAGGCTGACAAGATCGGGAAAGGAGTATCGGATTCTCTCCGAGAAAATTGAATGGGCAGATGATTCAGAGGAAATAATGATCGAGAATATACCTGATTGATATGGCAAAAATAAGAGGTAATGATTTGATATTATTTGTGCAGCAGTCTGGCGTATATCAAGCGTTGGCCTATTCTACGACTTGTGAAATAGATATGCAAGCAGAGGTGATCCGCGTCAGTAGTCCGGATACAGGGCAATGGGCAAAAAAGAAGAAAAAGCGTAAAGATTGGAGTGTAAGTAGTGGATGTTTGATTAGTGATTCCAAGCAGACTTTGGACCTGTTCAATATGTATTTGAATGATGAACCGATAATTGTGATGCTTGGCACGGTAGCTCCTCATGCTGAAGCGATGAACGCAATCAATTATGTTCCGGATGAACGCTTGAAACTGCGTGGAGAGGCTCTTGTTACGAGAATAACGATTACCGGGAAAAGAGGTGATTTTGTTACTATGTCGATAACTTTAGATGGATGTGGAGAATTGGATATGGGATTGCGTAAATCTCTTGAGGTTACTCCATCAGCACTCAACTTTGGTACATCTTTGGAACCTCAAAAGTTATCAATAGTATCTGAATTGCCTTGGCGTGCCTACATCCTTGAAGAATAATAACGCATGTAAAACTAAATAACATTCAATTAATTATGGGAAAGTATTTTAATGTAAGTCCGGCAACGGGGACCGGAGGTGGAGTAGAACAGACAGTAGATGTAACTCCTGTATCTGGATTTACCGGACGGGGACCGGTTTCAGAAACTATCCGGATAGAGTCGCAAAATGATCCTAGTGTATATGTTGACCGGACAGCAACAAGAAGGGGTGTTGATACTACTCAGTCTGCATTCCAGTCGTCTTTGAAAGCTTATAAGGCTATTAGTTCTGCAACTACTCCACCTACTACGGGATGGGAGGCGGCAGTTACAGCAAATTGGGAGCTAGCTAATAGAAGCATAGCATTGACAACTGTTGCTCAATGGTTAAAAGTTACATTCAACTTAAACTGTCAAGCATGTTTGTTAACTATACAAGATGCTGTTAGTAAAGGGAAAAACATGTGGGTTGAGATAGATGGGAAATGGTTAAAATCTGATGGCTCATTATCTTCCACTCCTGTAGCCTATAATTTACCTGAAGATCCGAAGCTTCCTGCGGTACTAATTTCCGGAGATCCTGGACTTGAAAAAACTTATACGGTAAATTTATATCAGAAGTTTAATGATATAGGAAGTGCTAATGTAGGTTTATGGTTTTGGGGAATAAAGTTTGGGCCAACAGGTGCGACTCCGGAGGGAAGTATCAGATATATTATCAACGAAGCTATTGGAATAGCTCAAACTAATGAGGCATCAATATCTGTCACTCCTGCATCTTTAGATTTTGGGACAACGGCTGAAAAAAAAACATTATCTGTAATTAGTCTTGATCCTTGGAAAGCCTCTGTTCGATAAAGAAAACGCCGCCAACTCATGAAAGTTGGCGGCACTGATAATCTTTTTACATCACAAAGATAAATAAAAACAAAAAATAGGAATGTTATGAAGAAGGTATTTTACGAAAGCTGGATCGCAAAGCACTTGCTCATCAATAAATGTACAACCATTACCCTGTTAGCTTGGGTATTTACTAAATGGTCGAAGACAGATGCCAGGCAGTCAACAATCAACCATGAATGTGTCCATGCTCGGCAATGGATTGAACTGACTGTCGCTTCCGGTATCCTGCTGTGGATCGGTATCCTACTGTTCGGTTACTCAGCTTGGTGGTTGGCATTATCTGCGGTTATATTTTATCTGTGGTATGTGCTGGAATGGTGCATCCGCTTAATAGGTAATATCTGCAAGCGTGATGCATACCACATGGTCTCCTTTGAAAGAGAGGCCCGGCTAGCTGAGAGAGACAATAACTACTTGGAGAATAGCCACTATTTTGCATGGCTTAAATTTTATAAGAAGGAATGGAACAAGTGAGTCAAATAATTACGATGATAGGTGGTGCTATCGCAACGATATTTCTTCCCCTGTTGGGCGCCTTTATGTTTTACGACTCAAAAAAACGCAGAGAAGCAGCTCAGGCAGAAAAAGCAGAAGCGGATAATATAACTCAATATGCCGCCGAGTGGAAAAAATGCTATGAAGAGGAACGGGAGGTTGAGAATGAGCTCAATAAGAAAATAGACCAGCTTTATCGGGAGAAGGAGGAAGACCGTGAGCGTATCCGGGATTTACAGGCCAGAAACGCAAAGTTGGAACTTGAGAATCAAGCATTAAACTTTAAGAAATGTGAGGTGATGGGATGTAAAGACCGCCAGCCTCCAAGTGGTTACTAATAGAAAAGAGTATGAATTTAATATGTAAAATATTTGGGCATTCATATAACTGGTGTGGAGGTATTGTTTATTGCTCAAGATGCTTTCATACTCCGGAATCTCACAAAAGGTATGTGCAAATGAAACCACCTAAAAAGAAATGTAATGAGTTGGATCAAAGAAAGTAACCGTCCTAAGCACCTGCTTTATGCTATCCCGGCAGGTGCATTGCTTACCATCTTGTTTGTCGCAGGACTGGCGGCCGGCATGGAATTCAAGGACAGAGCTTGGGGTGGCAAATGGGACTGGCTGGATATTACTGCAACGTTAATTGGAGGTCTTATCGGTCAGGCTATTCAGATATTAATATTGATTTTAATTTTATAGGAGGAGAATATATGAGTTTATCACGTGGTCTTAGAAATAATAATCCGGGAAACATCCGGATCACAAAAGATAAATGGCAAGGATTGAGAGATAAGCAGGAGGATAAGTCCTTCTTCCAGTTTACGGAAATGAAGTGGGGATACCGGGCATTGATACGTACCTTGCAAAACTACCGTAAAAGACATGGTTGTCAAACCATTGCGGATTTCATCAAAAGATGGGCGCCGGAGTCTGAGAATAACACTGCCGGATACATCAACCGTGTATGCAAGGAGATGCAGGTTCCAAACACATACATCCCCGACATCAACGATAAGGCAACAATGTGCGCTTTTGCGGCCGCTATCTCCCAGGTAGAAAACGGTGTTCTTGCGGTGATGTCCGATGTCGAAGCCGGATGGAATTTATTATAAACTAAAAATAGAGGAGAAATATCATGGACTTACAATTTACAAAAATAGAAGATAAGGATTTGTACGCTGCCGAAGCAGTAGTAAATGCTGATTTCAATATCCACCTTGAACGAACCGCAGCAAGTCGCTTGAATATCTTTCAGCGTACTCCGACAGAAGGTGATTTTGAACCGGTATATCTGCCATCCAATGTACAGAATAACACCGGAAAGACTTTTGACTGTGATTTCAGCGCCTTAGTCTATCCAAAGACAATCCGCATCGAGAGCTATACAGAAGTCACAACAGGTATCTTAACGGAGGCAGAATAATGCTAAACAGGTTATCTTTAAATAAACTGAGTCTTAACCGGGTCGATTTGAATCGAATCGGTGGTCGTGATGTAGGGGTATCCGGTCGTCCCTACATCGACCCCGAACTACTCAGCCATGTCAAGATGGCCATCTCCACCTGGGGCAAGTCCAACGACGACCCAGGCCGGGCAATCTTGAAGGACTTGACACCAAACGGGAACGACATGCACCTGCTGAACTTCGGATTTGCGGGGAATAGTGGGTATGGGCTGTATAGTACTGATTTTACTAAATGGACTAAGAGACAAATAAATGATTTAGAAGTATCTCCAAATAAAATATCAGTAAGCAATAAAGATAGTGAAACAGCATTAGTAATATGGTTGGATGTAAACAAGAATAGATATGTGATTCCATCTTATAAAATAAAAGTTAGTAAATTAACAAAAACTATAACTTATTATTACATAGACGAAGCAAATCCAAGTATTAGAAGTACTTTTTCTATTAATAAAGAAGGAACATACATACTACCTATTTCACGAAACGATTTATATAATGGGGAAGAAAATACTAATATAGGTTTTGGAATATTCCCTCATGAATCTTTCACTATCGAGCAACTCCCCGACTTCGAAGGCTGGCTATGTACAGACGGAGTAGACGACATGATTGTCAGCGAAAAGACCGTTGGCGAAATGATAGGAGATAGCAAGGAATGTACTGTCATTAGCATAATTAACTATATTTCCGATATAGCTGCTTCTACGAATATATTCGGTCGAAGATATATTAGAAATAGCTTCATTGGTAATGGCATTGGTGGCAAGTATTATATTTGCGGATATACTTCTAAAAATATTGATGAAAGAGGAAATGTAACTGTTATCAATGATATTCTAGGAGATAAAAATGATTTTAGTGCTAATTATGTCGCTGTTGCTGGAGTTGCTGATTATTTTTCAGTTACCGGATATCTTAATACAGATAATGTTCCTCAAAAATGTATTAAAATTGCCTACGCCGGAGGCTTCATCGCCAACAAAGTCCTGACCACCGACGAAATCAATCAAATCATCGCCTACTTCAACTTGGACCGTCCGGGACAGATCATCAAGCCTCAGTTGTACTGTAACATAAAGAAGCAGGGTATCACTAACGACAATCACGCTGAATTTAACGATCAGTTGATTGACTTTGTAGGTGGTCACAACATTCAACTAAATAACATCGGTTGGGAAGGAGAAAGTGGGATTGGGAGTTATCCGGTAGTATTGGGTATAAATAAGACATTTAGATTTGGTACTCAGTGGGAGGTTAGCAACAGTGGAGCAAAAATGTCTTGTGTTGATATTGTTGATATAAGTTTATACAGTTTATACTATAATGTTAAAAATCCAGAAGGCGGGGTAATCACAACAGAAATTCCGAGCTTTACTATTAAAGTTTCTGGAATTACCGATGGCAGTTTCGGATACCTGAGATATGGATATTTAGCAGCTCCCGATGCAGTTGCTATAACAGAGTTTCGTATGACTGCTGACGGTACTTATACTTTGCCGAAATGCTACGGAGGTTCTGAGGCATTAGATAAAAGTAAAAGTTGTTATGTCGGATTTTCGGTTGAGAAAACCAATGTGCCCGGAAGTTTAATTATCGAAGTGCTCCCCACCATCGAGAACGCCCTCTGCCTTGACGGTATCTCCGACTTCGGCAAGGCTACCGGATTGCCTGTTTTGAAGGACTATACTATTTGTGCTCTTCGTAAATGGTTATATGATGATTCTGTAACAAGTACTGAAACAGGTTCTGTCGTTTCTAAGAGTTTAGATTCTGGCGCAGGTGCTTTTATTCTAGAGAATAAAATTCAGAATTATCGTCGCTCTTCCTGTTACTCTTTTGGTCAAAGTAACTCGGATATTAATAACGATAGATTAATTAAAGAATCATTTACTTATCAATCCAAGTATAGTTATAATGGTAATCCGATTCAACCAGGTACAGGCGTTGATAATAAGAGTATGTGGCTAGGGACAATTAGAGATGGCGATAACAGATTCTCCAAGTTCGCATTACGGTCTCTCATGCTCTTCTCCTACAGCTTATCAAGGTTCCTGCTGAAGCGTCAGCTAAGAAAGTACAATGCAGGCACTTTGTATCCGGGTATGGTTGAGTTTAGACCGGTTATCAAGAGTAATGTCCCTTACTCCTCGATCTCCTACTCAGTTAATCCGGGCGAATACGTTACCGAAGGTGGCACGGTCACTATCACTATAACATTGTCAAATGCTTCTGATAAACTGGTCGGTGTATCATCTAACGCCATCAGCGACATATCCATCTCTGGAGACAATGGTGTCTACGAGATAACCGGAAAGGTCACCAAGTCTCCTCAGAAGATCAGCATAGTTATCTCCAGCTACTTGACAATGCTGAATAACGATACTTTAATTTCAAATGAAACATTAATTAAAAACGAATAATATGGAAAAGATATTTGACATAGCAAAAGACTCTGAAAAATCATGGGGAGTCATTGCGCAGGGGATAGATAGAAATTTTGAGGAATTATCTAACGAGGCACAAGAATCAAATACGGCCTCTCATATAAGTAAGGTTGTTTCTTCGTCTATAATGCCGACAATAATAGAGAATAAACAAGTTACAGTTGACGGAATTAGGGATGCTTCTATCCAAAATTACGCTGAAATTGATGTTTCGATTTTTACTGATGGAATTCTAAGAGTTACCGCATGGACATCCACTAACGCTATAGTAGGTTACCAATGGCTAGATAATGACAATAATACTACATTTGTTTCCACCTCGGAACATGGAGGAGGGATGTATACATATGAAATTATAGTTCCGCAAAATGCAACAAAATTACAATTCTCATTTTTTAAAGAACATGGGATATCTGTTGATGCTACTTATACTGCACGTATCCCTGTAAATGTTGAGGTAGCAAAAATGGCTCCGGTCATTTCTCTTGCCGGGATGGACGGAGCAGTTAATACCGCAGACAGTATTTCTAATGAAGAGTTACTGATTACAAATTATCCAAGATATGTAAAAAGGGAATATACAGTAAGCCTTAATTCTAAAATTAAATCATTTTCGGAAATAGCTGTTGGAGTTGGTCATCTTACTACAAGAGGGTTGTATGTAATAATTGATAATACGAACATTAAGGTTGTTATGTATATCAATAATACAGAGACAGTCTTAGCTACTCACGCACATAACTTGACAATATCGGCATTTATTAACGTATTAGTTGACTATAAGGAAGATACAATTAAATATGTAATCAACACATTTGGTGGAAGTTATTATGGTACTGATACTGAAATGGGGAAGAAAGTATATGGAGATACAGACAGCATAGAGCTCAATGATATATATGGGTACTCATTCGTTTATGCCAACTCTGAGACGACTTTGAATGATGTTGAATTAAGAAGAACAAATCGTGGATTTCGAGAGCCTGTATGGATTATAGGAGACTCATACTGCTCAACTGATAATAATGAAAGATGGCCATACTACTTACTAAACGAATATAAGATAAAGAGTTGGTTTTTAATTGCCCTTGCAGGGCAAACAAGCAATGATCTTAATGGTCATGTGGGGGCATATAATGATTTATTGAACGCGTTACAATATGGTACACCTAAATACTTATGGTATCAGATACAAGCTAATGATACCAACGCCGTTTATGAAGAATATATATATAAGATTAAAGATATTTGCGATAAGAGAGGAATAACTTTAATTCTTGTTCGTCACGCAAAGCTTGGAGAACAGGCAGAAGGTAAGGATTGGCAAACCAAAAATTCTATAGCTTTATCTTTGGGATTGAGATACGTTGATATGTATAAGGCTGTAACAGGCAATGAATTAACACATGATTGGTATGAAGGTTATCTATCTTCTGACGGAGTTCACCCTACAGCATTAGGAGCAAAAGCGGAGGCAATGAGAATATTATGCGACATACCTGAGATAACTCAATATAACTAACTTATTAATACTTAATGTTTAAAAAGTAAAGTTCATGAAATACATTGTATTCCCCACAGAGAAACTGAACGAGATACCGCAGGAGGTACTCGATGAACTGCACTTGGTTCCGAGAAAGAGCGTTGACGGTACTCAGGTGATCATTAAACTGGTTCATTACGAAGCTCTTTTCCCGTCTATTATGACCTTGCCATTACTGGACGACGAAGAGACTCCGCAGGAACCGGTCTATCCTTATCCTACCTACGAAGGTGAAGAGCTGAATACTTTATTGTCCGTTCCGGAGTGGTCTTCAGATGAAAGTATCATATGAAATCTCTCCCTTGGATATTAGTCTGCCTGCTTATAGGTGTGGTCGTGTGGATGCGTTGTAATCCGCACGACCCATCAACGGTGTACAATAAGGGAGATACTGTACGTATCCGGGATACAATAAGAGACACCATTCCCATACCGGTTAAGGAAACTCTGAAGCGAACAGATACGGTATATTTACCGATCCTGATAGATACCACTACCGACAGGACCGTAGAAGGCGATTCGGTTCCGGTGATTATACCGATAACAAGCAAGGAATATAAGACCGATGATTACCGGGCAGTGGTTAGCGGTTATAAGCCCAGCCTTGACTTTATGGAAGTGTACAGGGAAAAGGAAATCATCACTCTAAAACCAAAGCAAAAGCGATGGGGGCTTGGCCTGCAAGTAGGCTACGGTTATCCAGGTGGATTGTATATCGGTGGTGGAGTTGGTTATAACTTATTTATGTGGTAATACCGGCACTATCTTCACAGACCGTTTCCGGTATGAAAAGTTTAAGCTTTATTGATATAACAATTGACTGCGGAAAATGTTTAAGAAAGGAGGACAAAATGAGACATTAATTGATCCTGAATAATCAATTCGAGGAACATCTCGGAATGATTATTAAACACTAAGTTACCGGTAAAGTAGAAGGCCGGTTATCAGTACAAATAAAATAAACTCCGTTAGAGGCAGGAGAGAAAGAAGCCTCACACCCGTTTCGACGACCAAATCACAGACGGGCTAACATCTCAGGGACTGTTCGTGAGGCTTCATAGCTTTATCAACAGTTTCTGAGATGTTTTGTTTTATAACCTTATATGTTGTTCAGCATGAAAATTATAGATTTATATAAAGAGACGGTCATCGCAGTGTGCAAAGAAACGGGAGTATGTGAATCAGACCTTATACATAGCAATTCAGAAGAGGCGGTAGACGCAAGATACATCCTCATACATTTGCTTTCCCAAAGACTTACCGATAGCCAGATATCAAATCTGACCAAGCTCACCCGGCAGTCAGTAAACAAAATACGTAATAACTTCCAACATAAAATCACTAAATGGAGCATAGCAACAAACTTGCAACACATTAGCAACGAGGTCGCAACGAATTAATTGAATAGCAACGTACTTCTTCTGTCCTTTGTATCACGGTCAATTTTGACCGGAATACAAAAGATTTTTCTTATGGAAGGTACTTATCTTACTTCTGGCGATCTCGCCATGTGGGACACCGCACGTTATGGACGTAGCGGAAATTGTGGATGTGGTTGTAACGATGGTTATTATCATCACGGCCGTGGAATGGCAGCTACCGGTATTGGTCTTGGGGCTGGTCTTGGTGGTGCAGCGCTGATCGGTGCATTGGTTATTGGCTGGGGCGTAAATCAGGCTTCAAAGGCTCGTGCCCGTGGCGCAGAAAATACTGCTGCCGCACAATCAAAAACAATGGAGCTAATTGCAGCTACCGTGAACCGGGAGGCAAACCGTCAGGATGGTATCTCAATTGACGTAAACCAGACATTGCGTAATCTTACCGGTGCTATGGCTCAGGGTGGTTCAGCTAATGCTCTGGCTACAGCAGAGGCTCTCGCATTGTTGAATAACAACAATGGTACAGGGCTGAATTCTGCCGTTGGTGGTTGTAACTACCTGCGTGTAGCCCGTGTGTCCGGTTCCCGCCTTTGCGGTTGCGACACTTGCGGTGAGTAATCATCATTGGGGAGTGGCATACATAACAGTGTGCCGCTTCCTTTATTCGTATAATCATGTTTGGACGAAATAAAATAAATCTAGGAATGATTAATCCGTCTTCGAAAATGACCTTGAAAGTCAGTTGCCTTCAGGCATGCGGTAATGATGTGGATAAGGCTCAAAAGTTATATAAATTCCTATCGGAGGATATAGCTTCCTTGCCGGACTTTGAGGTTCCGCCGCCTACAATGATGCAACAGGCTACTCGTAACGTTGGATCGCTTTTCGGATGGGTGAAAGAGAATAAGGAAGACCTTTTCCAGGCTTGGGATTTTATTCAGGCAATGCGGGGCGGTGCTCCACGCCAAATAGTTCCTCCAATGGCTCCTCCTGTTGACATTCCGCCAATACCGGCTCCGTGATGAAACCATACAAAGTGACTATTTATGTATACGCTGAAGATGAGCAGCAGATAAAAGAATTGGAGAAAGCCGCTTATGAATTTGTTAATTCAAAGTACGAGAATGGTATACTCGTCACCGCTTCAAAACTCTCACAGGCTCTTTCTAGTTTTAAAAATAACTTCTTTGTAAACAAATTTTTGAAATAATATGGCAGATCAGCAGAAACAACAACCGAGAAACATCTTTGAGCTTATCAATCAGAATATAGTTGACATGTCTCAGGATGTCGTTCTTTTAGCCGAGAAAGTAGATGCTATTTATAACGCTCTATATCCTGTATCTGTGCCTAACATCCCCGGCCCGGAAGAGAAGAAAGTAGTAGGGGATATAAAAGATGTATAATATGAGTTGTAATTGTAACAAAATTCAGCCGGCGGTCATCACCCCGGTTCTGGCTGCCGGATCGGTGGCCTCTCCCTATTTCATTGAGGTTAATATCTCACAGAGGTTGTGTTTCTCCACATGCGCAGAGAACACTCCAGTATTTACTCCTCAATTTTCTGTAAGATCGTTAGTCAATGTTGGCACTAGCCAATATATGGCCACTATCCATGTAGAGGGAATAATCTCGTATGTGCCATGTAACGGAAATTGTTGCTGCACCAAGCAGCAGCCGTTGTCCCAGGACTTCACTATCCCTATTTATTCGGCAACTGCACCGACTTCGGTTACAGTAGTCGCAGGAAATTCGATGAATGCGATCGCTGTCTCCGGCTGCCAGGAATGTAGTCGTATGTTTGTGAGTGAAACTCCGTTGACTCTGACTGTGGCATGATGTATTTAGTGATAGCCTTGACAGCGATGATTGCAGCGACTCTGGCAAACCATCTCGGTTTGACGGAAGCTGTAGGAGATATTGCCAGGAAAATATCCAAGTGTCCGAAGTGTTGCTCATTCTGGGCTTCATTGTCTGTTCTTTGGTTATCTGACTGCAATCTGTTTATTGCTGTCGGGCTGTCGCTATTGGTATCATATCTGTCTTTCTGGTTTGGATTGATTTTAATTATATCACAAAAAGTCTATAACAAATTATGGAAAAGGATGAATTGAATAAAAAGGGAGAGAGCAAAATATGCTCGGTTACTGAGTCGCCGAAGGTGCTGCCTCTTTTCTCGAAAACTATACCTAAAAATATATATAAACCGTTGCCACGCTTTAATGGCAATTGCAAACATTGTTGATTATGAAGTATGTCGATATGATGAAGAAGGCTAAATCCGAAGGCGTTGCCTCGGAAAAGGCCATGTGGAAAAGCGTAGAAGGAGTAGATGAGATTCTTTGTGTTGTCAAAGAAGAGCATCCGGAGATGTATATGTCCTTTATGCGTGATCAGCATGAGGCGCTATACGGTCCCCACTACGATAAGCACTTTGCGGAGATGGACGTAGATAAGATCAGATACACTAATGCTGCCGGCGAAAAGAAGACCGGCGCTCACTGGAATGTCGATCAGATCCAAGAAGCAACGAAGGGTATGCCGTTCCCAAATGGAACGACTCCCTGGGACAAATACGTTGCGTTCAACTCGTTCTACGCTGACATGTGTGCGGTATTGGATGAGGCTACTCTCTTGAAGGGTGCTTACCGGTTCTACTTCGCAGACGAAGATGCTCCGGCCGGCAAGATCTGGGAGTACATGACAGCAATGATCTATGAAGACTAACATCGACATATTGCTGGAACAAGCAGACGACAGGTATCACTATGACTTCTGTCGCCTGCTCATGGTCATGCTGTGGAACGCTTAGAGAGGCTCCTTGAATGGCTTATACCTGTCGCTATCTTGGCGAAGGTTGCGTCTTTGTGTTTGTCCCTGGTTATGTAACCGGGGATTTTTTATGTCTAAATGTTAAAGTTTGATACAATCGAAACTTTTTGGTCTTAAAAGTTTGATATTACAAAAACTATTTGTATCTTTGTAACATCAAAATAAGAAACAAAGTATTAACAACTAAAAAATAAAAGCCATGACAGCAGAGGAAGTAAATACAGTATTAGGTAGCAATAGAGAAATGGTTATCTCTTTTTTCAACGAGAATGTGAAAGTTGATAACTTTTATACCTTAAGATGGTTTATGATAAGAGTTTTAAACGAAGCTACTCTGTCTTGGGCTAGAAGAAAAAACATCGGAGAAAAAGAAATACAGTCAGTACTGAGCAGAGTAATGCGTAATTATCCTCAAATCTCTAAAGGTTATGTAAGTAACTACGCAAAAGCAGTAAATTACTTTGGAAAAGAAAAAGCAAATCAAATTCTTAATGCTAAATAATTATTAATCAATAAACTATAAAGTCATGAATACTAACAGTCTGAGAAGTCCTAAACACAAGTTTTTATCACAAATTAATTTTGACACACCTTTGGAAGGTGTAGGTAGTACAATTACGTTAACATCTGATGATCTGAGCGAGCTTGAGCATCTGTCAGTTTTGGCTGCACAAGGTTGCCCGGCACACGTAACAATCAGGGAAAATAAGGCGGTATATCCGTTGTTTGATTGGAATATTGTAGATGAATATAATTTAAACAAATAAACAGTCATGAAGACAACGATAGAAAAAATAGTAGAAGGATTTGAAAATGCGATCATCAGCGAGAATGAAGAAAGCTGGTTTGTTGATCTCCGCACAGGCCTAGGCGAGGCTGAATATCCTAAATGTGATTACACTTTAGATCAAGCTATTGAGGATCAGGTTAATTGGAGGATGGAATGATACGAGAGGCAATCAAAGAGGCAATGAAGTTTCGCAACGTCAAGTCAAAGGACCTTGCGGAGCGCATAGAAGTAACAAAGAGCACTATGTCCTTGTTTCTTAACGGAAAAACGAACTTAGGACAGGAAAAGATTGAAAAGATTCTGGACTTTTTGAATATAAAGCTAGTAATAACTAAATAATATGGCAGAAGAGAATAAATACGACCAAGAATCGATCAGAGAGCTGCTCACCTGGGCTCAGAATACACTAAATAACAAGACCTACCCGGAAGGCGGAATGGTCCTGGACAAATGCATTAAAGTAATAGACTGCAAAAGTCATATAGAGGCGATGATCCAGATGATCTCAAAGAATTGGGAGAATCCGACATTTTACCCTACTATTGATATGTTCCGGAAATTTAGAGCAAAATTGGAAGAAATATAATGCACATTTTTGTATATTTGCAGTGTCAACAATGAAATTACCAAAAGCAGGGGATACTTCCTGTTTATCTATCCAGTTTTTGTGTAAAAAAGGCAGCCTAAAAAGCTGCCTTTACTGTTTTATATTACTTTCTTTATCTTTTCAAATCCTTCTAGGACGGATTTGGGCATAATCTTCGCGTAGATTTGTGTGGTCTTTATATTCCGATGACCAAGCATTTTGGCGACGACTTCAATAGGGATACCCGATCCTAGTGCTATAGTCGTAGCAAAGGTATGGCGACCAATATGCGTGCTAACCGGTTTTCTGACTCCCGAAGATGAGGCTACTAATTTAAGCGTCCTATTGTAAACATCATACGCAAGATGTGGTAGCTGATAATTGTACTTGTCAAGTATGGCAACCACCGGAGGTAATAATACGGCAAAGAAGGTAACTCCGGTCTTTAATCGCACATCTTTTAGAATATAATCGTCTCCATATCGTTCGGCCTTTGAAAAATCAACATTCATCAAATCCGAATAAGCCAATCCTGTATAGCACTGGACGATAAACAGATCTCTGGCTTTTGCCTCTAATGTTGAGAGGGTCTTATAGTTTCTAATAAGATCTATCTCTTGAAGGCTAAGGACGGTCCGTTCGCGGGGTGTTCCGAGACTATCGTGAAATTTGCTATAGGGATTTTCCTGCATCTTCTCAAATCGGATAGCCTCATTAATATACAGTTTGATGACTTTGTGATAAGTATGTATAGTTGTCTGCATCATAGGATGGCCATCTACCTTTCGTTTTTTCAGATATTCATCAAGCAGTATGATGTTAGGGTATGTTATATCAGAAAAGTTGGTCAGAAGTGTATACTCATTTTTCAGAAAGTTAAGCACCTTATGATGCTGCTTCTGAGTACTGATGCATGTCGGACGTTCTCCAATGCGCTTCTCTATAAAATCGACAAATGTTTCGTGTACGTAGCCTTCGTTGATTTGATCTAAATGATCAAACGAAAATTTTTGCTTGTTTGAGTCCAGGCGATCTATTAAATCCTCTATTTCTGTAATCTGCCTGTTGACTCTTTCGTTGAGACGTTCTGCGCCATCAATATTGACTATACGTCCACCTCTATACTGGTTTTTGTATAGTTTAATGCCGGTAGAGATGAACTTGCGTTTTTTCTCATACCTGATTTCAATTTGCAGTAGTCCCTTTTTCTTAGAAGACGCCTCTTTTTTTCTGTCGAAAATCGATCTAATTTGTACTCTGTTCATAACGCATTTTAGTTTTAAAAGTTTTGGTATCCATTTGTTAAAAACGGTATCCTCTTTTGGTATCCTAAATGCGTATAAATCCGTATAAAGCCTTATAAAATTGTATGTTCTAAAAATATGTTCTCTAAAACATTGTAATCTCTAAACAATTAAAGCACAAGCAGTTACGTTTTAAAATCGTCCCAAACTCGTGCTTTATTTAGTGATCCAGCTGGGGCTTTATTTTGAAGTATAACGCATTGATAATTAATGGGGGTACGGTTTTTAGTTATGCTTTTGGTATCTTTTTAGTATCATGATTTTGAGGATATTAAAAGCCAATTAAATTGTCATCTTTAAATTTGGCTTTCTTCTCAAAATCTTTTTGTGCTTCTAAAACAGCATTTCTAAATCTTTTGTTGAATTTATTCACCCAATTATTTTGGGAATAATCTATATCGTATGGTTGGCTGTTTATAATCCATCTAATCTTAATAATATTGTTGTGAATTAATACGTTGGCGTCAGGAATATCATAAAAAGTTTGAGTAAAATATCTTTTAGGCATATGAACGCTACCGCTATAATATCCTTTTCGTTCATAATTCCAAGGGGAAAAATCTGTATTTAATTTTAAAGTAATAATAGAACCACCTTCAAGTTTGATATAACAATTTTCATCCTCATGAATCGTATAATATCCATCAGAGGCGGGTTTATATATGCTAAGCATAAAATGATAATCTTCTGTGCATATAACTCTCATTGCCGTGTGCCAGTAGCTCCCTGTAAATCCGGGTTCGCTATGGAACTCATTGCTAATGCCCCATTTATAATCTTTCTGTTCTTTAACATCAATTACTTTTTGACTAAAGCAATTTAGTATGGATACATAAAACAGTAATAATAATGATAATAATTTTTTCATAATGCTTTGTGTTTATTGTATTGTAAAAAAATGAAAAGGAGAGGAGTCAAACTCCTCCTCCTCCTTCTGCTTTTCGCAAAATTCTCATTTTGTAGACGCTACATTCATCGCGGACCTTTTCTTTGCTTGTTAATCTGTTTAAATTTTCTTCTAACATTTCCACTCTCTTAACTAGTAAAGCGCATGTTTCAGTCATTCGCTCGATGTTTTTCTTCAGATCAATTGTTTCATTCATGGTACTAATCGGTTATATAACAAAACAGAACGTCATGAATAAACAATTAAAGATAATAATAGTTTAGAAAAAAATATAGGTTGTACAACATATTGTCATGCTTTCTTCTTTTTCTGAGAATGTTGCGTCTTATATAAATAGAGCTCTGCTTCCATTTCTCGAATTTTTCTGTCTCGGTCTTCCAATAGGAATTCGTACATCGTCTGCATATTAGCTGCCATAGAGGAATTTTCACTCTGAGTCTTATACATTTCACCTTCTCCTCGAAGAAGCCATTCTGCGGAAATTTCCTCAAATGAATTTAAAATTGAAAGAACAGTGTCTAAACTGAGTTTCCTGTCACCATTTAATTGTTGATTGAGTGTGACTTGCTTTATTCCTACTGAATCAGCAAATTCTCTAACGGATTTTGCTTTCAGCTTGATAATATCCATAACTCTTTCAATCATAGTAAGATATAATTTTTATTATTTATAATCATTCTAAATATTTCAAATGAATTCAACTTTTTGTTTCTTTAGTTTGTTTTGAATTCAAATGAATATATATTTGCATCCGTATTCCAATAACGCAGAATGCAAAAGGACATAAAAAGGGCTGTCACGATATAAACCGTGATTTTGCTAGCACCAAAATTGTCTCAACGGCAAATATAGTGACTTCCCTTTTAAAATCCAATCAAAAAAGACGTAAAAGTAGGTTTCGTGGTTGCTACCTACTAACAGGAAAATATAACAGACGGCTCTATTTGAGTACTTATCTAGCAACCACAACAGGATAAGGAAAAAATAGAGCTTTGCTTTTTTAATCAGTTGATACTGATAGAAGGAGGAAATATGAGTGATACTGAAGCGATTTTAAGTGTGGTTAAAGCTCTCTGTTCTGAGATACAAGAGTTGAGAATGGTAATTGAAGGTCGTAATGCTTCCGATACCAATTGTAGCTTCGACGAAGCCTGCCAGTATTTGAAGATCAGTCGTACTACGTTACATGAGCGAATGAGAAGAGGTGAACTGCCTTGGGCCACTAAGATTGGCGGAAAATGGCTCTTTCCTAAAACGAAATTAAAGAAATATGCGGGTAATCAAAATTGAATTTTGAATGCGTATATGTCTATATAAAGCCCCATGTCCCACCCCTGTGAAGTGTCTGGTTCATTAAATTGTGAAGTGTTTGTGTTTAAAAAGGGTTACTTTCTTGACAGTGAGTGACCGACAAGGTGTATCGTTCGTGAGAATAGTCCACCTTTAATTTGACTTTTCAATTAAATAAATAATAACTTAAAAATCAAGATTATGGCAATGAACATGTTTTTTGAAGTCCGTATCCGTTACGAAAAGATGATGGAAAACGGACAAAACAAGAAGGTCAATGAACCTTATTTAGTAGATGCTCTCAGCTTTACAGAAGCGGAAGCAAGGATAATCGAAGAGATGGCTCCCTTTATCTCTGGTGATTTCAAAGTAAAGGCAGTCAAAGAAGCGAACTTCTCAGAAATCTTCTTTGCCAATGAGGAGAGTGCCGATACTTACTTTAAAGCAAGATTGGCATATGTAATTCTCGACGAACATTCCGGTGCGGAGAAGAAAACCTACACGAATGTCCTGGTTCAAGCTGCCGATTTGCGTGACGCGGTAAAAAGGCTCGATGAAGGCATGAAAGGCACGATGGCTGACTACAGAATCATCTCGATTGCCGAGACCAAAATCATGGATGTATACCTGTATAAGCCGGAGGAGGAAAAGTGATGACTAAGGCGTCAAAAGCTATTGTTACAGTTGTGGCCACTATTATAGTAATAGCTGGTTGTGTCTATTCCGGTAAGGTGGAGTATAATGATGCTATTTTATCTAGTATGTCTGCCGACAAATACGATTACATCCATAGCTGTCTGGGTAGTTCTGCTACCCAAAATGATGTGGTAAAAGAGTATATCGCTAATCAAAAGTATTACGATTCAATAACAAAATAATAGTATAATAAAAAAATGAGTACAAGTAACAATTCGAAAAGTGGTGGTATTGGCTTTTGTGGGCTTCTTGCAATTGCCTTTATTGTATTGAAATTATTGCATTATATTGATTGGTCTTGGTGGTGGGTATTATCTCCATTGTGGATTCCGATATTAGTACTATTAGCTATATTGATTTTGTATATCTTATTTGGATTTCTTTTTCGCAAAAAGTTATGAGACTAGAAGAATTCATAATCCCACCGGAATGTTCCCGTGTATCTATAAAGGTAGAGGATAAAAGACTGATCCTCCAATTCGAACCGGAGACTCCTAACATTTTCTTCTGCGATGAAACCGAACGAACAGAGGAGGAACCGAGTATAGGTCAATTAGCGATCCTATGGGGAAAGAACCGAAGAGAGGCTATTATCTCAAGAGTAGAGGATATAGACTACAAGGACTTTACCTACAAAGCGAAAAACCAGGAATGGTACGAACGTGCAATCCGTTTCCGGGACGAAGAGCAATATAATAAGATCCTGTTGTACAATAATGCTGAGAAAACCGAAATATCCAAAGTCAAAGCCGAAAAAGGTTAGCTTGACTGCTAAGCTGGATAAGGTATTCAGTGAATACATCCGGTTACGTGACACAAGAGAGGACGGAACCTTTATCTGTATATCTTGTAACCGGATATTACCTTACGATCAGGCAGATTGCGGTCACTATATCAACAGAAAGCATATGTCCACCCGCTTCAGCGAAAAGAACTGTAATGCTCAATGTCGATCCTGTAACCGCTTTGACGAGGGTAACATTCAAGGGTATCGTCGTGGACTTGTCGCCAAATACGGAGAACCAATAGTGGTCATGCTGGAATCGATGAAGAATCAGATCAATAAGATCTCTGAATTTGAATACAATGCCATGATAGACCGCTATCGTAAGGAAGTCAAACGCTTAAAACGAGAGAAAGGAATATGAGTAAAGAAACCTATAAGAAAGTCAAATGCGACTGTCGAGACTGCCAGCGTGCTGGTCCTGTGGAGAACTTTATGGTTGTATGTCCAAAACACAGATTTAAGAAATCCGTAGGAGTAAGGTTATGTGAGTATTTTATAGCAAAAGATGTTCGACAAGATAATAATGACAGCGACCGTTGACACCGCAGATATTGACACCATCGTCTTACGGAATTATCTGGAACAATGCACGGAAGGCGATGAAGTCTATTACAAATCTACCGCCTACGCGAACTTTGATGGATGTTTTATCGAACTCAGAGGAAACAAGCTGAAATGCAAATGCTCCATCTGCAAACTCTATAGCAAAGGAAAAAACGGCAAGCTGGATAACAGCCGGCCTATGACCTTTGCAATGGCTGTCCGGACAATAAAGGAACTCCTTCTCCGGCTATGCGTAAGAATGGAGAATGCAGTAGTAACCTATTACGAAATTGGTATCACGATGAAGATGTCCCACTCCGCAGACTGCTATATCCGGCAGGTGCAGGAGATATCGGACAGAATCCTCTGGAACGATGCTAATTTCCCGGAATACCGGCAAAAAACAACGGAGAAGAGCAAGTATTTCCGCAAGGTTCTCAAGGTCTACGATAAGTCGTTCGAAGCCGGGGAGAAAGGTAGAAAGGTAGGTGATAATATCCTGCGTATTGAAACGGTCTATAGGCATCAGTCTGTGTCAATGCTTGAATTTACTGATTACTTCTTCCTGTCCAAGATGGGGCGAATATTCTACAAGGATTGGTCAGAGATATGCTTTGTGAGAGAATTGTCTGCAACAAAGGGTGTAAAGATATCCCAGCTTGAAAAAGCCAGGGAAATACATAAACTAGGGGTAACTAGATATAAGGAACGCTATAAACGGATGTTTCTTGATAAAAAGTTAACCAAAAAGCAATGGGAAACGATTCGCAACTTCGCGAAAGTGTGGCCGGCTGAGCGTGAGAAATACGTGGAAGAGGTTGGTGAGCTTGAGCAGGAATTCAAGGATCGTCTCCTGTCTAATTTCCAAATTGGGATTTTTACACCCGTTCGCAGGAAACTGTAATAATCTGATTATCAATATTTTATATGAAACATAAAAAGCACCATATGGTGCGCTGTTAAAACATTGATTATCAAGCAAATAAGAAAATAAAGAATCGAAATTAACAATTTACGGCAACTTGTCCTATACTGCCCGCAGGGTAGTTGGGTAGCAACTTAAAAGGGCAGTTTGCTTTAATAATAAAAACTATGGCATATAAAGCATCAGGCGTAATTATTGCGGTAATGTCTACCGCTCATGGAACAACAAAAAATGGAAAGGATTGGGAAAAGCAGGAATGTGTGTTGGAAATGTCAGATAAGTACCACACAAAGATGAAGTTCTCGATTTACTCGTGGGACGGTCCCATCGAAACTCCCCTTAAAGCAGGAGACAATGTTGAAATATCCTTCATGATAGAAGCAAGGGAGTCAAAGGGAAACTGGTTCAATGAGGTAAAGGCTTACAATATCGAACACAAGTGATGTTGTATCTGATTAATAAAAGAATAGTTTAACTTATAAATGATAATACCAAAGCATTACAAGTACTTACCTCGGTCCAGAACCGCAAAGCGAGAAAGGACTACATTAATCACTTCCGGCAAGAGAAACCAATCGAAGGAATATACTTCACTGACTTCATCCGGGATGTGCTTGAAAAGCGAAGCAGACGCAAGTCTGAGCACTATGCAGCCGTTTACGATGCGATCATAAAACATATTGATAACTTCTCATTAGAGTTTGATTGTGATATATTTACCAACTCGGTGACTGCTGAATTTCTTGATGATTTTATTGTCTATCTAGAAGATCAAGGGCTAAGGCATAATACGATAGTAGGATACGTTCTGAAAATTCAATCCCTTATCCGTAGAGCATCGCAGTACAACTATGCAGTAGATAATACCTACGATGAGATTGATTTAAAATGTGAGCCTACAAATGCGGTTTTTCTAAGTATGAATGAGATCACAAGAATATACTACTATAAGTTTGTCAAGCAGGACAAGCGAAAGGCGAAAGAACGGATTAGAGATGTGTTCGTGTTAGGATGCCTCACTGCTCTTCGCTATTCGGATTATTCAAGATTGACAAGTAAAAATTTGATTGATAACTATATTATGATTCGGACAAAGAAAACCAATGTGGATGTAAAGGTCCCGGCACATGATTATGTGAAAGAGATATTTAAGAAGTATAATGGGCTTATTCCAAACGGTTTGTGCATTCAGTACTTTAATAAGTACTTGAAAGTGATCATGAAAGAGATAGGGCTGGATGATCTTATAACTTATTCATTTACAAAAGGTGGAAAGTTGGTAACAGTGACTAAAGAAAAGTGGGAGCTTATCAGTAGTCATACAGCCCGGAGATCTGCGGCGACAAATATGTATTTGACTGGTCGCATGAAAACGTTTGAGATTATGAAATTGACAGGTCATCGATCTGAGCAAAATTTCTTCCGGTATATCCGGCTGACGAGCGACGATACCGCTCGGTCAATTTCAGGGGACATGTTTTTTAGAAAGTAATAATTCAAAACAAAAATAGTAATGAATATGAAAGCAAAAATAAGAAAAACAGGCGAGATTGTAGATGTAATAACTTACTCTGGGCATACATATAGAAGTGATATTGATGTTGTGTCTTATATTGATAGCAAAGGTTATGAATGCGTTGATATGAAGATGAATAGGTTTTGGGACTTTGAAGATGTAGAAGAATGCTATTTATCTACAAAAGAAAACCTTATTGATTGGGAGGAAAGACGTTTCCAACTTGTAAAGGCTGCAATGCAGGGGAATTTTCCGCAAACTTCATTTGATAAAGAGTCATTTTGCAGATATTGTATTTCAGTCGCTAACGAAATGATCAATCAACTTAATTCGTAACAAGGAATAATATGAATAAAATCAAATGTATAACTTTCGATAAAGCGGCCCAAGATGCTTTGCCGGAACACGTCAAGGCTAAGATGAAGGCTGATAGAGAAAAAGCCAGAATAGAGGCATATCAAAAGCAATGCCCATGCTGGAACAGTGAAAACAATAGTTGCTATGACTACAACTGTCCTTGTGATAGAGATTGTGAATACATGAGGAATTATAAATAGAGAACTAAAGAAAGGAAAGAAAAGAAATGAGTGAAACGAAAATCATATTAGATGCCTGTTGCGGTAGCCAGATGTTTTGGTTCGACAAGGAAAATCCTTTGACCTTGTTTGCTGACATCAGAGATGAAGAGCATACTCTTTGCGACGGCCGAAGCCTGAAAGTTCATCCGGATATTGTATCTGACTTTACCGATATGCCATTCTTGGATGAATCCTTTAAACTGGTGGTATTTGACCCGCCCCATCTTCTAAAGGTTGGCAAAGATAGTTGGTTGGCCAAGAAGTATGGTAAACTTCCCGAAGATTGGCCAAGGGTGATAAAAAAAGGAATTGATGAATGCTTTCGAGTACTTGAAGATTACGGCGTTCTCATTTTCAAATGGAATGAAGACCAGATAACGGTTAGAGAAGTATTGAAAGCCATCGGACGGCAGCCGTTGTTCGGTCACACCACCGGAAGACATGGCAAAACTATGTGGATGTGTTTTATGAAACTACCAATTAACGAATAACTGAGTTAATATGAGTGAAATCGAAATTCTAAAAGATCAGATAAAGAGCTTACAAGCTGCTCTTGTTGCAAAGGAAGAAACTCACAAAATAGAGACTTGTAAGTTAATAGAAATAGATTTGAATGACACCGTTAGTGTAGAACTTACAGAATGGGGAGCTACATATCTTAATGCGATGAATACATTTAAGGAAATGACTACCCCGCAGGAATGCCATTATAAAACTGACTATAAAGCAGGTGATGTTTACAAAAAACAACTTTGGCAGTTGATATTAGAGTTCAAAGATGGGATTAAGTTTGATAAAGAGAAGGCTTTTAATAAGTTGGCAAAAGTAATTAACTAATAAAAGTGTGGGAAATGAACAATTTTAAGATTGGAGATATAGTTTCCTATCGTAATACGAGAGGAAACATAAAGAAGGCTGAAATCACTTCCTTTGAGACTGTAGACAATGGGAAAGTCTGGTTCCATGGTATTGATACAGATACTAAAGCAAAAGTTTGGTATCCTATACATATATCCGAAGAACTAACTGAACATCAATTTAAAATAGGCGATCATATTGACTTTCTCATAGGCGATGAATGGCAACTTGATTATGCAACGATACATGGATTTCATAGAAACAGCAATTTGCCTATTGCTGAAACTAATCGCCCTGGTCACGATGGTTGTAAGTGGTCATATACATTCGATTTATCAAGGATAAGGTTAACTCAATAAATGACTAATTATGAGCAAAATGAAGCAAATGTTGCTAGCAACCGCAGCGATGTGTGCGGTAGCACAAAGATACGATCCGTACTCTGTGAATCGCAAAGAAGGAATGACTTTTAATCCTGACTATAAAGTTAAGTCATCAGTTAAAGAGTTGAGAGAATTCACTATAAAAGGAAACAAAATTATGGCATACTCTAAAAAGGACGCTATTAAGCGGCTTAATCATAAGAAATAACTAAAATATCAAAATATGGAACCAGAATCAAGCGCAATCAATCCGTATAACGGAATATTCGGGCAGCAAGGTTGGATTTGTCCGAAGTGTGGAAGGGTATATTCACCTTTTACTCAAATGTGTTTATATTGTCAGCCGAATAATACAAGAAGATCTTCTAATCTTGGCGATCTTTCTAATACGAGCGTCGGTGAAGAAGAATTAAGAGAAAACCGTAAACAACTAAAGATATGAGTAAAATAGATTTGAACGCCCTTCGTGATGGTGCATATAAAACCGCTTGTGAACACGGCTTCCATGATCAGGAATTGAGTAACGAGCATTGTTTTTGCCTTGTAATATCCGAACTCATGGAAGCTGTGGAAGCTGATAGAAAAGGTAAACGAGCCAATGTTGATCGGTATAATAAGAAGATTGCTAACAGCCGCATTTGTCAAGGGTTAGACCCAGACATTCCCAAAGAGCGTGGTTACGAAGTCGCATACAATGAAACTATAAAAGGCTCAATTGAGGAAGAGCTAGCCGATGCTGTAATCCGCTTGCTTGACCTTGCAGGACTTCGAGGAATAAGCCTTGAACTTGCCAACGGAGATATTGATGACTGTATTGAAGATATGGCAGAAGCCTGTGAAGGCGAAACTTTTACCGAATCAATCTATTCCATCTCTACCCTTCCTGTCAGGTATGACGGAATATATGATTTTCTTACAGCCGTGAATGATATGATACTATCAATCTTCGGGCTTGCCAAGCACTTAGATATAGACCTGCTTTGGCACATCGAGCAGAAAATGAAGTATAACCAACTTCGTGAGAAGATGCACGGGAAGAAGTATTAACCCTCAATACAACTAAAGAAATGAACGGAGAACAGATAATACCGCCAATTACTGATCCATTAGGGAAACATTGGCAACAACCTCACAGAAGATTTATTGAATTGGACGATACTCATGCACTTATGAGCGAACAAACGTTTAAGGGACTGAAAGAATATTCGACTTCAATACCTACAGGAAGATACGAAGGTAAAATGTGGAAAGGATTTATAAAAGGGGAATGGTATCTTGTATGGCTTGCCCCTGACACAAATCACAACTTACTTCGTATAGAAAAAAGGATAATATTAATAGTATAAAACAATATGAAGCAAATAATAGAAAAGGCTGCTCGAATTGAACGAGAGAAAATCATACAAGAACTTCATGCTGCCTATAAGATTCATAAAGACCCGAATCACTACATAACATCTAGTGCGACAATTGGACAGTATGCTGTTCCCTTGTTTAAGAAAGGTGCTGAATGGCAGAAAGAACAAGCTATTGAAATCCTTTTATCCGTTTTAGATAATTGGGTGCATGGCGGTGATGCGGATTGCATCATTGCGGAATTCGAAGAAAGATTAAATGATTAATAACAGAATAAGGAAGAAACTTAAAGGAAAATGATTATGCCAACAATACTAAGAGAAACTTATCCAACAGCAAGAAAAGAACATGGGTGTGAGTTTTGTTGTGAAAAGATAGCGATAGGACAAAAATATGTCCGTCAGACAAATATCTATGATGGAACTATCTATGACTTTGTCACACATCAAGAATGTGATGAGGTAGCTCGTGAATTGAATATGTACGATGATTGTGATGATAGCGGGCTAGATGGAGAATCTTTTCGCGAAGAATTGGATTCATACGTATATGCTAACCATTACGATGAACACACAGATGATGTTTATACTAGTTGGCAGTTGAATCATTATGAGATAGCGAAGAAAATATTGAAAGAACTTAAAACGGAGAAGTAAATATGAATCGTACAATAAAATTCAGAGGGAAAAGCATATACGGCGAAGACTGGCTGTATGGCTCTCTTGTTAAAATTGAAAAGGATAGATATGCCGTCATTCCACCCTTAAATGATATCGACATAGGGAAAAGCATCGGTATGTATGAGGTTTGTCTTGAAACCATAGGTCAGTTCACCGGCTTGTATGACAAGAACGGAAAAGAAATCTATGAAGGGGATATAATCAAAGGCTTTGATATTATAATTGAAGTTTGGTATTCGGAAGATACGGCTTGTTTCATGGCAGAAATGAAAGAACCTCAAAATGATATGGTGGATATTCTTGGTGGTTACGACACTGCAAGAATGGAAATAATTGCTAACATCTACGATCACCCGGAATTAATCAAGGAGGAATAAAATTATGATAGAAAGAAAAGGTTGTAAAGAGTTTCAAGAGACAGGACTTCTCTTGTTTGTAAATCAGTTCTTACATATTTTTGGTTGGGCCATTGTTGTATGTACTGATGAATGTTCTGGAATTACCATTATGTATCCTGCTCGTGTAAAATTTCGAGGATTTGATGATAAAAGTGTAACAGAAGCCTACATAAAGCTATCTGAATACATGAAACAAAATTCAGAGAAGCTGCTTGAAGAAAGCAATATTTAAAGGAGGAGTTATGCCAGGATTTATAGCTAAACAGCCAAATGGTCTTTTCTGTCGTTTCAGTACAATTGTTGATACAGTGACTAACATCAACATGACAAAAGAAGACTATATAAACCTTTGTAAAAATGAGTTTGGAGAAGTGAAGGGTGAACAAGAAGCTCTAGATGTATTGGGTTATTATCTGAGACCTTTTCAGGATGTTCTAGACAGCTACACGCCATTAAATGATTCAGTCGAAGAGTTTACACTGCGTCTTAAAGAAATGGGATATGATGGTCCCTTTGAATATAGAGAGGAGGAATAGAATGAAAGATAAAAAGCAATTAAAATTCGTAAGTATTCAATCTAAAGTATCTCCTGCTACAGCAGAGAGAATTGACAAGATTGTCGCAGAATGTGGATTTGAAAGCAGATATGAGCTCATGCAATATCTATTGTCTGCATTCCTAAAGTATGCGGACAAAGAAGTGGAAGGAGGCGATGAGATGCATGAATTCGCTAAGATATTCGAAGGCTATGAGAACAAGAAAAGCAGAATCATTACCACTAAGCCCGGAGGTAATAGACAGTTGAAACTAGTAGAAAGTATCAATGTGTTTAGTGAAGTTGGGAGAAAGGGCTATGTATGCAAAAGACTTGTGATAAATGGAGAAAAGGAGAGTATAACTTGTAATTCAGAGAATGCGATGCGTTCGATTATAAGAAAGCTATTTCCTTCTATAGCCGGATATATAGAGAAAGTTGGTGATGACATCGGTGAATGTAACTATATACGAATCCTAGAATACATTCTCGACAAGAAGAATGATGATGAGATTAAAAGGTCTATAAACAAAGACTTTGATGTACTGAAGCAAGAGACAAAGTATGGTCGTGTGCCGGTGCGTGCAAAGAATAAAACGATTGATAGCTATGAGCAAGAATCAGGATTATAGAAGAATGATACAGTCTAAACAATGGAAGATGCTAAGAAAGAAAAAGATAGAAGCTAATCCAGTCTGTGAGGACTGTTTCGAACGGGATGTGATTGAGGTTGCGACGGAAGTTCATCATATTGTTCCGGTTGAGACAGCATTGGATATAAGAAGAATGGAGAGTCTGATGTTTGATTATGATAATCTCCGTTCATTGTGTCCAGAGTGTCACGTCAATGCGCATATACACTTAGGCTCAAAGAGAAAGGAGAGTGTTCAGGAGAACAACCATCGTGTTTCTGAAAGATTTAAAAAACGCTTCTTGGATTAAAGAAATGTTAACAAGAAGAGACAGGGGGGGGAGGTTTTTTCTGACCCCGTCAATCACTCAGGGGCGGTGGAGTTGAGTGAGTG
>ERZ1034913.360-NODE-360-length-39258-cov-9.816672_pt1 | contig 39258 bp, 77 predicted proteins | sample MGYA00520697_ERZ1034913 | MGnify/ENA primary metagenome ERZ1034913 (study PRJEB33766, sample SAMN09781786) | gut metagenome | biome: gut microbiome | host: Homo sapiens | place: Madagascar | study: EMG produced TPA metagenomics assembly of the PRJNA485056 data set...
CTTTTTAACTTTTAACATAAGATGGAATGTCTAACATTTCATCTTCGTCTTTCAAACCAATATCAAGGACTACTTTATTAGATTTCGTGTAGACAACTTCGTATTCTTCCATATATTTATCCTCTTAAAATAATTAATTTTGAATTGATAATACATATTCTCTTGTAATCTCTTTATGAAAATTTGTAATTTGTAACATTACTTGTTCAGCCCATTCTTTCACTTCTGGATTAGCACCACCGTCATTGCAGCGTTCCTTAAACACATGTCCCCATTCACAGAGATTAATTTTAGAAATAAAATTACTTGGAATACCTAACATATAAAGTCCACGCTTTACATCTTTATTATCTTTATACTCTTCAAGAATATATCCATTTGTTGATTTAGTATATTTCTTCCCCTCGTATTCAACATTCTCTGGTAGTTCAAATCCAAGAATCTTACAAGCCTGTCCGTCAGTTAACACTTTATCCTTGTAGTAAGTTGACATTTCACCTTCGTTATATGTTGCTAATCTTGTACTATTTCTAATGATACGATTATCAAATCTTCTTGCGTGTGCATCAACATCATCCTGTCCAGCTCTATGTAATCCTTCTGTCATAATTGTAATATCGAGATATCTTAGAACAGTAATGTGTCTTTTACCCATTCGAAGTAACATATTTAACCATTTACAGAATTTTTTATAACTTTCAACATTTTGATTTTCTTTTAATCTTCCATCAGAATCTAAAACATCATTACATACAATTTTAATCTCTTCGTCCAATTCTGATGTCCACGTTCTTTTACTCATAAACATAGATACAAATGCTTCATAAAATCCTGTAATACTTCTAACTGTTGCTTTCAATATTATTCCTCCAACTCTTTAATTTTTATTTCTACAAAACCATTATCCAGATAAATGCCTTCTAGCTCATATTCTCTATCTTTATTATCTCTTACATATATTGGATGATAAGGCTCTGCATTTGATAAGATTTGAATAATTTCAAGATTATTCATCGTTTAAAATATTCTCCTTCGCAAAATTATAAACCGTCCAATAAAAATCATCTAATGTACCATTATTCTCTATTACAAAGTCATAATCATAGTCAAATACACCTGCATCTGCCATATTAGAAGTAATGGTTTTAACATCGTTTCTTTTTATCAGAATGGTTTTTGCACCAAAAGCTTTTTTTGCTTTTTCTATTTCTTTTGGTTCACGAATGTCTATTAATAATATTCTCTTTTCTTTATCTTCTTTAAATTGATCTACTGTGGTTTTTATTGCACGAAACGGCATATTATTGAATTTACTTGTTAAGACTTTTAAATCACTTAGAAATTTTCTTGACTTTTCATCTTTTGTTCCATCCCATCCACATTGCTTTGCAATATCTTTTACCTTATCAATAGATGAATATTTAACTGTAGGAACAAAATCATTTAAGTATTCAGCAAAAGTATCTTTACCAGACCTTGCCATACCATTTGTTATAAAAATATATTTTTTAATTATAATCACCTTTCTTAATCATCATAATATGTAAATTCTTCTCCGCAACACATGCATTTTACTGTTTGTACTTCCACAATTCCAGTAGGAATAAACTCATATATGAATTGTTCTCCTGCTGTTGCGTTAGATGTACATCCTTGTGCCCGATGATTTTCAACCCAATCATCAATTGCTTTATTAGTTTTGAATTTCATTTAATTATTCCTTTCTCTTTTAATAATTTCTCAGTATCTTTATGAGTGAATATAATATCCTTTTTCTTCATTTTCTAATTCTCTTATTCTTTTTGATACAATTTTAAATGCTTTTCCTATCCTTATAGGCTGCTCTTCATATTTCTTTATCTGATTTTTACAAATAATACTTAAACATTTATCACAAACTTTAATTTTTATTGGTTTCCATTGAAATAAATCTTCCTTACTTAAGAAAAAATTAATGTAGTTTATGTCTTTAAATTTCTTTCTACAAATAACACAATTCTTAACTATATCCATAACTTATTTACCTTTTGAAAGTGCAAACTCACTTTCTTTAATATCAAGACCATTCTTTATAATTTTTACACCCGAAGAATCCATGTATACTTCTTCGCCTGCACAAAAATTTGTAATGGGTTTCAACAAATCACACATATCAATATTACATATTGAATTATATTTACTACAAATCCAATCATCATTCTTCATTTTTGATAATGGACAATCAAATGGATGTTTCGGCATTTCGTCTACAATAATTTTCATAATTTATTATGATTCCTCTCTTAAACCATAGTAACTGTACATTTTCCATGACTAATCAATTTATCAATTACTTCATTAATATCATCTATGTTTGCTGATTTAATTTTTCTACTCAGTTCTTCCAGTGACATTTTCTTTGAAATGTCCATCGACATATCATTTTCTGATATTTTAAAATCATATTCATCCAAAATTTGATATGTTATCAATTTTTATTCTCCTAACACTAAAATCGCTTTATAATATTTACTGTTGCATGAACTTGCTTCAATTTTATAACCTTTAGTTAAATGTTCATTCATCTTATTTTCAAAATCTACTTTATTTTCTATTTCTAAAATTACACATCTTTTTCCTATTAATGACATTCCTTCGGTACATATTCCATTCATAGAACTACCACACGCAAATTCATGACATTCTTCATTAGGTCTTGGACAACTCATTTCATGCTCCTTCCACTATACTATATATTGTATTATTAATTGTTTTACATACAATATATAGTAATATTTTTCTAACGAAACCCGTATTTCATCTTAGGAATTAAATCTCCTTTTCATCAAATATATATTTCTCTATAAAATCTAATTCTCCGTTAGACTTTAATCTCTCATATGTAATAAACCAGTATTCATATTTATCAAGAATTGATATTGTTTCCCATAATGTATAGTCAAATGGTTGTTTTGTTTCAATTTCTATAATTTTTTTACATTTATCTTTTAATGTTCTTAAATTTTTACTAGCTTTTAATCTCATCATTTTCGCAACGTAACTAACATCAACACCAGGATCATATAGTAAACAAAAATCCAACTCATCTTTATATATTTTAGATTTTATTTCATAATAACAACGTACTCTATAATATATATTCTCTATATTATTTCTCGATATTTCCTTGTATTTATCTATAAAATTCAATTCTCCATTTTCTTGAAATCTTTTATACTCATCAATCCAATATTGCGATTTAACATTATTTTTATCAGTTAATCGCCACAACGCATAATCAAATGGATAATGTGTTTCGTCTATTAAAATCTCTTTACAAAATTGAAATAAATTATGAGCATATTTATTTGATTTGCACTTATCTCCACTATTCGCTATAAATGCTGATGTATCATCATATTGTTCTCTCAATGAAGATAATTCTCTATCGAATAATTCTGTTTTTGCGTTATAATAACAACGCACTTTATAATAGGTATTCTCTAAACTACTTTCATGTATTGGCTCACACATATAGTATTTTTTATATTCTTCTTCTGGCAATAACTAATCACTCCTTTTATAAAATATGTGGGTGAGGATTTTCACCTCACAGGTACATTATTGTACAGATCCTAGCCTACCGAGGATGAAGAACCACCGTACCCCAGATTAAAAGACTGGTGCTATTCAATCGTATATCTCTATACATTTCTCGCTACTCGATACACAACTACTTGTGTCTACATATTCCACCACCACATAATTTAGTATTCTATTTATTCTCCTTATAATATAGACTCTTCTTTTCATATTCTTTCAGGTACTTTAACATCTCAGTTTCTTCTGGAAAGAATGGATCTCGTTTATGTTCAAATGCAACATAATTAAAAAAGTTTATCATTAACTGTCCGAATCGCAAATCTGGATAACATTGCATCCATATTCTTTCTAATTCTTTCGTAAACTCTGGTATTTTATTCTTATCTCTCATATTATTCTCCTTATGAAACAACGGTTTCATTATTTTGATAACAATGTATAAATAGCCAATGGATAATAAATATAATCTAGGATTAAATTAAATAATAATTGGAATCTATGAAATTTGTGGTCTTCAATGTTATAACTAAAAGCCGTTTTAAAATCGGAAAAATTTATTGATATATTCCAGAAACAAGTAACTACCTGTAATGCTGATAATACAATAAATTTTGTTGTTCCAATTTTATTTCCCAATAATGTATAGAAAATAATTAAAAATAATTCTATTGCTAATAGAATTAGAGTCGCACCACCTTTCATTGCGTCAGTAATTTCTTCACTATTTTTATTATTTTCTAATTGTTTTTTTAGATGTTTATGCCACGCTGCCCTACTTAGTGAGCAAGGTGTATTTTTAATAGTAATTAATGATAAAATAAATAAAATTGCTAAAAATAAAATTTCCATATGTATTTATTATCCCTTCTAATAACCTTTCACTTCTTCTAAAATACAAGAAATATCATCATCCAATGTTCCATCATCATCGGTATGATTATCTACTGCCTCAATTACATTTTTCTCACGCAACATTCTCTCTTCACCCTTGTCATTATAAATACTCGTTAACATACCATTTTTAATTAATAGATAGACAATATCTAACCAATCTCTCGCATCTCTATACCGGCAATTCGCTTGTTTGTGTATACGTGGGTCATCCGCAATCCAGTCATTTACTGCAAAGCAGACATCGCTTACAAATAACATCTTGCATCCTCTTGCGACGCAAAGATAATAGCACTCTGCATCTGTGGTGATGCCTCTGCATTTCTTGAATCCATATTTAATAAATTCTTTTGCTTTTACTCTAGGAATTAACATTATTCAATTCTCCTATTTTAATAACTCAGCAATCTCATCAATTTCAAGTTCCGTCTTTTTATCTTCTGATAACAACTTATCTAGTTTATTTTCCATTCTTTTCAAATCAGATTCTTCTCTTTTTAAACCAATTACTTTTAATTTATTTTTAATATCCTTAACCCACAAATCTACACTATAACCTGAAATTTCAAAATTATTAATCCCAAGATTTTCTGCTGACATTAAATATGAATTAAGTTTAACAAGTAAAAATGTTAATTCTTTGTCTGTACATACATTAAGATTGCTTGTTACCCCATTAAGCTCAAGAATACAATTTGTTTCAGGAATAAATCTAGTATTCTTTTCTGCAATTGCTTTCTTCTTAGTCTCAATCTGTTTCTTTAATTCTAAAATTCTGTCATCGTTCTTGCTCATTAAATATCCACTCCTTTTTATATTCTCTGCCATTTGCTAAATATTTTTGTTTGTATACAGGTTTTAATTTTTCATAAATTGTTTCCAAAGAAACAGGTATCATATGTTTTTCCCACCCAAAATAAGTATTCATTTCTTCTGTAGGGAAAATATTTAATTCTTCGATATCTCCGTAATAAATAATATCGTTGCTATATCTGAAAAGTTTATATTTCCCATTATCCTCACTAGAACATGATGTATTTGCATAATATTTACATATCTTTCCATTGACATTCGCCATGAATCTAAAACCAGTATATTTAGACGCATCGTATGGACTAATAGCTAAATTATAAAAATCTTTAAGCGTTATACTAACTATTTTTTCTTTACTATCATCTATTGGAGAAAACTGATAAGATGATTCCATCTCATCATAAATTTCAGAATATTTATCTGTGCATTTATCATTAATACAACCGATTAATTTATTTTTAGGAATTGTTTTTAGTTGGTAAAACTCTACATATTTACCTTTACTTAATCTTGCAAACCAATACATTTTTCCATATGGAAAATTATTAACTCCTTTGTAAGAAATTTGCGTATAATTATATCGCCCAGTTGGAATATCTTTATATCTTTTACTTCTTTTTATTTCACCATTTTCTTTCCACTCATACCCATATCCATATGTTTCGAAACGTCCCATATAAATCCATTCTTCATTATTTTTTGTAAGATATGTTGCTCCAAGAATCAAGTCTCTTGCTTTAATAGACTCATTATTATGTACAATTTTATTATAAGCTGCAATTTGTTTATAATCTGGAGAACCAACAGGCATAAGAACTAAATCAACACCATCCCATCCGTAAACAAATTCTCCTTCTAACCCTTTTCCTTTAATACAATTTGTATTCTCTAATATGTATAATAAGTTAGGAATTGTAATCTCAAATTCAAATCCTCTTGGATCATAAACTCTACAATAAGTCTGTCTAGGATTCCATTCATATCTATCTCCACCAGCTTTTTTATTAAGTACAAACCCTTCTATTGGAACATTTTCGAGTTCATCATTTGGAATATTTTCATCTCTCCATCCATTCCAAGAATTTTCTTTCCGCAACTTTCCTTTCTCATCATAGTAAATAATGTAGGCTAATTTGCCTGTATATGTTCCTGAACGGTTCTGATATCCGACATTTATTATTTTAGGAATAAAGATACTATTTTTCAATCTACTTCTCTCCTTTTGCGGTTTTTATATAAATCATTTAATTCTTTCTCTAAATTTTTCTTCTCCAATGGATTCTTACAATATTTTATTCTCTTTTTAAGAGATGAAATTGTATCTTGTTTTGATTGGACTTCATTACAAATCTCATCCAGAACTTCGCTAAGAGAAGGATACGTTCTCATTGATTCTAATAATTCTTTTAGTTTCATATCATAATCATCATAAAAAATACTATCTTGTTTCATTTTTCTTCTCCTTAAGCGATGTTAAAAATTTCACCCACCATTTTTGATACCATTTAAGTTTTACTCCCATTACTTTTTCAATAAACTTCTCAGGATGCTCATTCCAGTATTGATATAACTTTCTTATTTCTTCATCAGTCATTGACATATTTTTATTCTTCCTTATATCCCTTAAAAATGGTTTCTTGGGGTTACATTGCACCTATTCTCCATCAAATTCATTTGCAATACGTCTTATTGTAGTAATCGCATTTGATGTCATATCATCAATTATTAATGGGTCAGTTGTTTTACCATGAAGTTCTTTATTCCAATACCATTGTTTTATTTCATCCACGCATTTCTCAGCAAAATTTTTAATAATATCCTTTTTCAATATCCTAAGTTGAACATTATATTCAGAAATAGGAAATGCAATCAGTTCTTCTCCATCATCAGATATAAGAAAATTTGAATGTTTTACTTTTTGATGATATGTTTTACCCATGTCTTCCCCCTCACTTTCTATTAAATGAAATTCTGCTTTCATTTAGTTATCTAATTCTCAAACTTTCGCTCTGTGGTTCTAAATGACACCACTCACAATTAAGTGAACCATCTTGTCCTTCTAATCCATTTTCCTTTAAATAATCTCTCAGCTTTTCTCCATCTACAGCATCGGGTTGTTTAATTCTATATTCTTCTGGAATATTCTCTACATCAACATCAATTGTAAGTTTTCTTTTACCACCATTTTTCTGAATATTAAATGAAAATAAATCTGTTGTAAATTTCTTCTTACCTGTTGCTCTCATACACATTTCAAGATTTTGTTTCAACCATTTGATACGATTTTCATATGTTTTTTTACGAGATGTAAGTCGGTTATTTTCTTTCTGAATACCATCTACGTCTGCTTCAAGAGCCTTGATAATTTTCGCATATCCATCTGCTTTATCTTCAATTTCATATTCAATTGATTCAAGAGTATCCATAATTACTTCTTCATCAACTTCTTCGTCTTCTAACATATTGAGAAGTTCTAAAAAGTCATTTGTTAATTCATAAATATTTGCCATATAATTTTATTCTCCTTTTTCGTTTTTTAATCTATAAGCATTTTCAAGTAACATATCTTTTAAAAATGTTTGCTTTGTCTTTACTTCTTTAGTTTGAATAGCCTTTCTAATAGCATAATTATTACCAACTAATACACAATATTTTTTTGCTCTTGTAATGGCTGTATAAAGTAATTCTGAATTATTCATAATATAGCTACTTGTATCCATACCAACAATTGTTGATGTAAAACCAGATCCTTGCATCTTATGTGTGGTACACGCATATGCTAATTCAAGATTTTTTGAATCGCTTTTACTAAATAATACTTCTCCGATACCAATAAAATTAATTGTACAATATCCATTGTCTTCAATTTCCTTAACGATTCCTATATTTCCATTAAACACAGGTGTTATATCACCTTCTGAATTTGTACATTTATAATTATTTTTTGTATTAAGTACCTTATCTCCAACTCTAATCGTATATTTCTTAGCTTCATCATTCTTTTTTTCTAAGAAAATTTCAATCTCATTACCATTGTTGAATTTTGGATTATAAATATTCTGAATTTTAGTATTAAGATTATAACAAGAGAGTTCTCCTTTTAATCTCATAGGAACACATACTTGAACTTCCATAATATTATCAAATTTCTCCATTTCAGTTTGAAAATGTCGAATGATACAATCTGCCATAGATTCTTTTGAATTAGATATATCTAATTCCATATCTTTTAATTCGCCAAGTATAGCACATCCTTCAAATTTATTATTAAAAATTTGTTCTTGATTTGCTACTTTAATTGATGTAGGGATAATACCACTCATAAGAGCCTGTCTATGTGGTTTAGTAAGTTTTACAACAGGAAGTACATTACTATCAAGAATATCAGCAAATACTTGACAATTACCAATAGGTGTTAGCTGTTGAACATCACCCATAATAATTACTTTTGCACCTGTTGGGATTGCTTCAAGCAAAGATAAAAACAATGTACCGTTTATCATAGTTGCTTCATCAATCAAAACAATATCGACTGCTAATTTATTCTCTTTGTTAAACATAAATTCACCATTTTGGTATCCTAAAGCTCTATGAATTGTACTAGCTGAAAGTCCCGTAGCTTCTGTAATTCTTACACTTGCTTTGCCAGATAATGCACAAGCTAAAATATTATAGTTATCATATAATGAGCAAATACCATTAGCTGTGCTGGTTTTTCCCGCTCCTGCTAATCCAGTTAAAGCCATTACATGATTATCCAAACTTAATTTAATAGCAGCTATTTGTTCTTCTGTAAAATTAAAACCTTGTTCTTCTTCTACTTTCTTAACAATTGTTTCCCAATTACCAATATTAAATGATTTTGGAATATAATCATCATGAAGACCTATTCCATATGAATCATTTTCTACAACTTCTATAAGACCGATTTGAAGTCTTATTAATTCATTCATTATACTTTTTTCTAAATTGTAAAATTTTTTGAGTGCAATTTTTGAACCATTATTAAGAACTACAACATCATTATCATCCATCATTTGTTTCGCTGTAGTATTTATAACTTCTTCTGGAATATATCCTAATGTATCATATAATGCTTTCATCAATTCTTGATAATTAATATAACTCTTTCCTGCTTCTCCTTGCTCATTTAAACAATGTAATAAAAATCCTTTAACTCGTCTAATATCATATTGACCAATCCCTACTTTACAAGCTACTTCATCTGCTTTTTTAAATCCTATACCATCTATACGCACTAAATCATATGGATTGTTTCTTACAACATCAATTACTGTATCTGGTGAATGGTAAAAATCTACTAATTTCTTAATAAATGTATGTGTTAAACCTAACTGTCCAAGCTCCATATAAATAGAACTATAATCTTTTGATTCCTCATACTCGTCAATCATTTTTAAAGCTACTTGATTGCCAATACCTTTAATTTTCATAAGAGATTTTATATCTCTATTTTCTAAAAGTTGAATTACATCATCATATTTATCGAATAATTTATCAACAAGATTTTCATTCAATACATTTTTAAGGAATTCTTTTTGTTTATCTTTACTTGAAATGTCAATACATTTACTAATATATACAATTTCGTATGTATCTCCGTATTGTTCATTAACTTCAGAAAGTTTACAATATACTTTATATGTTGTTCCATATTCTACATTTGGACATATACCTTTTAATTTAATTTGAGGTTTATCATAATTTGTAAATTCAAGTAATTTCGTTATATTTACTTTAAAAATTCCAAATTCTCCACTTTTTATTTTTTTTGAGTATTTTGGATAGAATATTCTATCCAAAACGCATTCAAATTTTAAAATTTTTTCTTCCATCAATACACCTCACAATCAGTTAAAAATGAACTTCCTTTACCATACTTTCTGTAAACATCATATTGAGTAATTACATCATATTCTTTATCTATATCAGCAACTACAATATTTTTTCCTTCATCATCTTTTCCTATAATTTTCATGCCAAATTGCTTCTCAGAATTTTTAACATCAATAATATCTCCGTCTTGTAAAGGAAGAATATTAAATATTTCTTTTTTAATCTTCCTATACTGTATTTCTCCATTCCCCATGTTATAAAGAATTAAATTAGGTGCAATAACATTTCTTGTGTTTAAAACGAAATATTTATTAGCAAACAATGAATTTTTATATCTCACTGTTCCAAATTTATTAACCTGCATCTCCATAATTTCATATGGATTAATATGTTCATCTGGGATAATATCGAATATTTCTAAAAGAGCTTTTTTAGAATTAAGGTCATTATAAGATTTACCCGTTTTTGATAATTCAGCATTTGAAATCACAATAGATTTGACAATTTCATCAGAGATTTTTTTATTTAATGTGTTTACTGTTATTTTATTTTTTCCATGTACCATACGAAAATAATCTCTAAATAACAATAATTTTTTTGTTTTCCCATAATTTGAACAACAATCTGCAATAAGATATTGTTCTAAAACTTTCTTTGTTATTTTATTCTCTGAACACTTTTCTAAAAAATCATAAAATGTAGAACTCTCACACATACATTTAAATAAAATGTTTGGGGTTTTATCCACTTTTTCTTCATCTTTAGTTAAAAACATTTCAATTCTTTTCTTTGCTTCATTAATGTAATACTCTTTATCTAAATGTGTAGGAATACTTTTTTCATGAATATCTTCATTATCTATAAATAAATGTTTAGGTGTATTTGCAAACTGTTCATAGGATTTAACACCTTTCTCAATTTTTAATTTATAAATAGAACCATCGTATACTCTTTTACTAGCAAATACTCTATGTACTTTACCTTTTAATAATTCTCCGTCTATTGATGCAATCTTATTATCTTTTGCAGCAATACCATTTCCATACCAAATTTCTTTATATTTTGCAGACAACTTAATAACTTTTTGGAATTTGATATATTCTGTACATTCATTGATAGTTTGTTCAACTGGAATACTATAAGCTAAATAATTTCTAACTGCATCATTAAGGATAGGTAAATCATTATCAATAGGTTTATTGAATTTAACCATTGCTCCTTTACATTCCAGTTTTCCATTTTTCATAACGGCAATGTAATTATTTACATCTTTTTGAATGAGTTTTGTATATTCATCAATTTCAAATTCCATTCGGAGTCGTTTCCCAACCTCATTTGTAATTTCAATTACCTTATTCTTCATGTCTTCATTCTCACAAAGAACGAAAATACCATCTGTATTTGTCTGTAATAATCTACAATAAGGTTCAATTTTATCAATCAAATCAAGAATAAACATTTGTCCAAATATACAAGTCAAATTAGCCATTAACGGATCATATGCTGGATTATTTCTATCTTTAGTTGCTCCATATACACCATTAATCATAGGTTTGAGAGCTTTATTTTTAGAATTTCCTTCGTTTTTTAATTTCAATCTAAAGTTTTTCATTTGTTTAAAATCATCAGGATTTTTGAATTTTCTACTCAACAAATCATATTCGATATCTGTTGTAGGATACATTGAAGCTACATCAGCATGTAAAATAATTCCTTCAAATACAGCTTCTTTGTCATCAGCACCATGACACCCTCCCCATGCAAACACATGAGGAATTCCTGCAACGGTGCAGCATAACTGATTATTATGTTGATTGTCTTCTGACCGAAGATGTTCTTTATATCTCCAATTTTTAGGATTCATATACCATTCTGGAATAAATTTGTATTTATCAGATAATTGAATTGTTTCTGGGAGACGAATATCAAATTCATCATCGAGCGTATGTTGGTTTACAGCATTTAGAATTTTAGAAGCTAATTGAACTTTTGTCTTTGTGAAGTATGACATATCAAGACCATATAATTCAATAATATCTAACTGACCCTCAAAATCATCCCAACAATAATCAAGAACTCTTAATACTTCAATTACATCATGTTCATTATAATATAATGTCTGTTCTATTTCTTCATCTGTAAGTTCTCTATCAATATTAAAATCAACTTCCGTTTCTCTAATATCATCTCCCATAAATGCTTCTAACTGCTTCAATGATTTATCTTTTAAAATAGTATCATAATCATTTAATGGATATTTCTTTGCATTTTTTACAACTTGAAAAGGTTTTTTGCCCTCTTTAATGAGCTTGTCATTTACATATCCAACATTCATTCCATCAAGAATTCCTTTGAAAATTCCTGTATCATACTGTCTACCATTATATGAAATAAAAATATCATCTTTATGGTTATTATAAAATCCTGTTAATTTTACTCTATCATTTATTATAACTATTTTATTTTTTCTATCTTCATAATTTATAAATGTAACACAAAACCAACCTCCTCCTGGTATAGCTGAGTATACTTCGAAATCATAACCCCAAATTGTACTTTTATCTATTATATCAATCACCATCCTTATCCAAATGTAAATCCAGAAACTTTTTCACTCTTATAAAACATCCAATCCTCAACTATTACCTGTGCTACTTTACCTGATTTATAATCAATAGAAAATCTTCCTACAATATCAAATTCAAAATTATCTCCAATAGAAATAATTTCTTTATATAAAGAAGCTAATGAACTACCTCTTGTCTGTTTTACAAATTTTATATTATGATACACAAATTCAATTTTGTTCTGTTTTGCACCTAACAAATAAAGACTATATTTATTACATGGAACATTCCTAATAAGAAAAATAGGCTCAGATACAGTGTTGCCCCAAATGCCATCCCATTTAGCGACATTTTTAATAATTTGGTCGTGAATTTGATTTGCTTCATAAACGTTATATACATGATATGTAGGTTCATCAATTCTTCTCATTGTTGACAGCAACGAAAATAATTTATTTGTATTTTCAAAATAAATTTCACATCCGAATGCGTTTGGATGTCCTTCTACTTTATTAAACAACCCTGTATCTTTACACCATTGATTAAAATTTAAAATTTCACATTTATCACTTCCTCTGCCACTTCCTCTACATACATCACCTTTTCTTCTCATTAATAAACATGGGCGTTGATATTGGTCTGCAAGTCTATTAGCAATAAGACCAGTAGAATTACTATCAACATTATCTTTTGCATTGCATACAAGAATAGGTAATTTATTCAAATTGAATTGTTTGATTTCTTCGGATAAAGCAGTAGCACTATCTTCTGTTATTTTTTTCTGTTTTCTATTTGATGATTGACAAGCTTTAAGAACGTACTCTTGAATAGTCATGTTAACTACTCCTTTTCCTCGTACTTTTCTATCGAGCATCTTATCTGAATTACACAATGCTTCAAACATATAACATTTATCTTCATATTCTCCTAATCGAATCATTGAGTTCATAAGAGGACAAACATAAAATCCAATACCATTTATTGTGATTTTATTATTCATTGAATACATTTGAGCATCCACCAAAACAGATATAAGCTTATTTTTATTTACTTTATTTCGTATCTGTTCTAATCCTTTTAAAATTAAATATCTTGTTTGAAGATTAACTACATCTGCTCTATCTCCCACCATGCCTAATGCAACCAAATCCAAATAATCATCTGCGTAATTTACACCATAATATTTATCTAATAATTTTGTAAATTTATATGTAATTCCAACTCCTGTCATAGCTTTATCAGTTACTTTATTTGAAAGTTGATTGTTGACTACTATTGCAGGATTATTAGAAGCGTCTATACTATGATGGTCTAAAATAATAACATCTTTTCCACTTTCAATAAGTTTCTTACATTCTTTTGAATCTCCTGAACCTGCATCTGGAATAATAACAAGTTTTGAATCATCTTCATACATTGCATCTACAAATTCAGATAATCCATGTATTTTACCTTTGTGAACAAAACATCTTATTTCAATATTAGGATTTATTTGTTTTGTATATTGATAAATGTTAGATGCTGATGTAAAACCATCAACATCACAATCTACTAACAAATCTATAATGCTCTTATTTTCAATATGCTTTACAAATACATCTCTTGCTTTTTCAATATTATCAAAGAGTAATTCACTCTCTGTATTTTTAATAGTAGGATTCAGAAAGGAATCTATATCTTTAATGCCTTTTAATTTTAAAATATCTTCTAATTCAGAGCCAAATCTTACTTCCCCTAGTACATCATACTTAAAACTCAAATTTACACTCCTTTCCTATTGATTAGTTCCCACATATATTTTATTCTCCATAAGTTTCAATAAAGTTTCTTTACCTCTATCTGTTGGAGAATCTTTATAACTCAACAAATTTGTACTATCCCATAGTACAGATACAGAAACAAATGGACTTAATTTATCTATGATTTTATCTTTTATGTGTTTAGCCCATTTTTTACATTCATCAGAATCAATAGTTTGATATTGTTTGTCCAATGCAATTATCACTTCCCTTACACCTAACATTAAAATCAATCCTTTTTGATAATCTGTTAAATTACTTCCACATAATGCAACAGTAAAATTATCTTCTCCAAACATAGTGTCTGTTTGGAGAACTGATTTTTCAGCTTCTACGAGCATAATTTTTCTTTTCTTTTGAATACCTTTTACATTATGATTTAACCCAAATAAATTCATTCCAAGTGAATGATTGTAAAATTTTCTTCCGATTTTAAATGGGGTATATTTACCAAACAATTCAATATCTTCGTCTATTAATGACCTTCCACGGACACCTATTAATTGGTTATTTATATCAAAATGAGGAATTATAATTTTTTGCTGCCATGTAGAATATAAAATGTTATATTTTTTCATGGTCTTTACAGATATTCCTTCTTTAATCCATTCTTCTGTATACATTTCTTGAAAAATATTTAAAATTCTTTTATCATATGGAACTAATAATCTTTCTTTTAATTCTTTTTTACTACTCTTTTTATACTTTCTAATGAATTCCCAATCAGATATTTGTTCTTGTTTTCCAAATCCATATTCATAATTATCAAGATTGAGCTTTACGCATATCCAATTTATAGCTTTTTGAAATTCTTCTTGTTCGTAGTCTTTATATCCCATTATTACACCAATAATATCCAATTGACCACATTCTGTATAACAGTGAAAAGACATCGAATCTTTATAATAATATAATTTAGGTTTTGTGCCATGATGACATATAGTGTCTGTAATCCATATATCATCATCTTCATAATAAAAAGTTGCATCCATTTCTATGAGCAATTTTCTAATATCTTCTTCTTTTAATTTTTCTTTTAATTCTTGGGCGGTCATCACATACCTCCCTATTTAGATACTTTTTGATAATTCCATTGCCAAATCTGACCCTGAGATATCTACATCTGTTTCAATAATTCCAACATCACCTACATCATCAAGCTTAAAATCAATGAGTGTTTGTTCAATATCAGTTATGAGTTCATAATTATAATTTGTTACAAAACAATCAACTTCTCTCATTGTTCCCATATTAAGTTTTGTCCAAATAATAATATTGTGCCACTTTCCACCACGATTTTTGAAAATATAATATGACATATTTGGAATTAACTTTCCAAAGCTGCCATTACTTTCAAGGATTGGTTTGAGTTTTTTTAAATCCTTATGAGTTACTGGAAGTGCTAAAATACCACCATCTGCTTTTTCAATAATAGCTTTAGAACCTTTTAATGCTCCTGCATCTTTGTTACCATCTTCTTTATAATTGTCATTCAACTGTGTTGAAGAACCTAAATATATATTAAATTTATTACATACCAATTTTAATGACTCACTAAATAAGAAAAGAATCTGGTCAGTTCTAAGTCTTGTGTGAGTTTTATTGTAATAATATTCATATAATGAAGGGGAATCATTAATGTAATCAAAAAAACAAGCAACTATTTTATAATTTAAAATATATTTTTCAATAGTTTCTGAAATAAGGTCAATTGTAAAATCAGGCATATATTCAACATAATATTCATATGTCTCAATATATTTTGCTGATTCATCGAGAATTTTTTCTTCTTCTGGTGTAATATCATCCCAAATTTCAATTCTTTCTTGTTCAATACCACTTACATGTGCAAGAATAATATCTTGAATTTCTTCTTTTTCTAATTCTGTAGAAATAAATAATACTGGTTGACTATCACCTGTGGAAATCCATTCTTTTTTATTCCAATCGTATATTCGATCAGATACCATATTGCACCCATCTGCAAGTGAATTTCTTGTTTTACCGCCACCTGACACAGAACTCCTCAATATGTATTTTTTAGGTCGCATACCTCTATATACAGTTGTTAAATACCTTGATTGAAAAGGATAACCATATACATTTTGTTGTTCTTTGTGTTCGTTTAATCTATTTGTAATTCCATCTCCCACTTTGAATGAATAGTTATCACTAAATCTATTTTTCCACATAGATTTAAAGTCCATAAACTTATTATTTATTGCATTGAGAACATCCATACTCGTTAATCTATTAAATGCTTCTAACTTTTCATCGTCATTTTCATCATATAAAAAACTAATATCCATTTTCAATGATTCTGCGGCATTTCTAACAATAGAATATTTACGAACATCATCATAATATTTTCCAATGTTCATAGTCTTATCAGATGACATATCAATAGCTGATTCAATATATCCCCAACCATCATTATTCTTCCAAAGTGAAATAGCTGTATCAAATTGAGAAATTTCATTTTCTATATCAATAGGGGTAATTTTTTTGACATTTCCTTTCTTGGCAATGTTTACAATCGCACCCCAAATCATTTTATGAAAATTTTCAGGATAATCATTTTCATTTGTTGAATATTTTTCATCTAATACATATCTTGGATTTAAACAGTAACACCCAAATAACAAAAAAATAGCTTTTTTATCTACCTGCTGATTAATATTAATTTAAATCACCACCTTTTAACAAATCCCCCAAATCTATCAAAGATGTTGATTTTTTTTTGGAGTTTATAGAAGTTTTTTTGACAATTTTAGTCTTGATTTTTATATCTGACAATTTATTGATTTGCTCTTTCAATTTTTCCTGTTGTGAATAATAATTTTTGGCTTCATCATAATAATATTTAATTAATGATATACCATATTTTTCGATAAAAGATTTATTCAACACTTCTTTACAATACCAAAGTGTATAAGTCATCGCTGCATATGAATATTCATATTCAGTTTTAAACTCTTTAATTTGTTTGAGAATATATCCAGTTGGCTTATCTAATTTATAATTATTACAAATAAATTCAATTAACTGTTTATATTCAGTAGATTCTCTTTCAATTTTCTCATAACACTTTTTACAATATGTTTTTGAAGCATGTGTATATTTTTCTTCTGGTTGTAGTTTTTTCCCACAACTTTTACATGTTGATAATCTAGCCATATACATCTCACTTTAAAATAAGAGGGATGGAAAATCCCATCCCCATGTTTATAGTTTTAATATTTATGCTTTAATTTCATATTTTTTAATTAAATCTTCAAGTTCCATTACGATTACTTTTGTCAAATCTAACTGCGTATCCCTAAGTGTATCAAACATTTTTACATGTCCATTATCATCAAGACCAAGATTTCTCTGAAGAACCGCTGTTGCTTCTGCAAGATGTCCATTTGATGCAAGTATTCCACCAAGTTCAACTCCTCTTGCTTTAATTGCGTCAAAATCTTCAACTGGTGTAGCCTTATCAATTGTCTTTTCTTTAGTTGTAAAATCTCCACCCAAATCTTCAACAGCTTTTACCCAAGTTGATTTTAAATTTTTAACATTGATTTTGTCTGGAAGATTGAATGTATCCTTTAAATCTGGATATTTATCTGTTTTCTTAAATGTAATAAATCTTTCGTCCTTTTCTCTATACATATATCCAACAAGATAAGCAGCTTCTCTACAATATGAAAATGTATTTTTATTAAGCTTTAATGTATCACTTTCTTTCTTTGTATCAAAATCTTTACTATGTGTTGATTGTGCAATAAAATGTACTGTATATCCAAGACTCTGAATAATACCAATATTTCTTAATGCACTTTTGAAACGAAGTGAACCTTCTCCAAATGCTCCAACATCCTTTAAAATTTCTGCATCCCTATTTTCAAGTACATATCTTTCACAACTTTCTTCAAATTTATCAAGTGTATCAATTACAATACATGAAAATCTTTTTTTAAATTCAGGATTTCTCAACTGACCAATAACTGATTTCAAATCTGCCATTGTATCAATTTTTACAGCCATAATCCCCGGAATATTCTGAAATCTATCTTCAAATTCTAAAAACAATGGGTCTTTATCAGGTACAAGTTCTTTTAAAAATTTCATAAAAGTTGTTGTTTTACCAACACCTGTATCTCCCATCCAAACTGTAGAATACTGAGTTAAATCAACTGATACTTTATTTGGTTTTAAGTCTAATAAATTTCCAATCATTAATAATTTATCTCCTTTATCTCTTAAATGTTTTGTTGTTTACTTACTCAAGATTAATCTTGAGTAAGTTTATTTTATCGTTTATTACTGTGCAAATGGATTATATGTAGTCTGTGGAGCAGGTGTGCTAGTATTCTTCTGGAATCCTTCTGCTGTCTGAGAAGATGACTCACCTGCCTTAATTTCAGATAACTTAGCCTTTCTCTTAGACTTTAATGTATCAATAATATCCTGTGTAAGCTCATGCTCAAATACTGTACTAACCGCAGTTCCAGACTTAATTAAATTCTTTTTAACGGTCTTTTTTACTTTCTTTACAATATCTGTACCAAATGCTGCTTTTTCTGTAACTTCTTCATAACTAACAGTATTGATAACTGTTCCAACAAATTTTGCAAATCCACCTTCATAATAACCTGCACTTCTAAATGCATCTGCCATTGATTTATCAACAGTCATTCTAATTGGAATAAATGAATCTACCTCATAAGAATTAGAATCTTTAAAATCTTTCTGATTCTGTCTAATTGCGTCCATGACAATGATTAGATTTCCAGTTAATCCATTTTTCGTCATTTCATCTGAAATTGATTCGATGACTCCTTCAACTTCAAATTTTGCTTCTAATACTGATGAATCATAATCTTTTGGTTCAACTTTATTAATAAATTTTGCATATACTTTATTTGTTGAAACAACATTATCATCATTACCCTTAAAATCATTTACTGAAAATGAACCGTCTGTAATAGAAATAATATCGGGATTTTCTCCTTCATTACAATGCTCAAGATCTTTCAGGTTATTCATTGCATTTAAATACTTCTTATAAAAATAACTTTCTTCGGATGTGAAGTTTTTATTTTCATCTTTCTTATATTTTGGAGTAGAAAAATTAATTTCATGTTCACTATCATCTGCTGTTCTAAGCACAAGGCTTCCACCAATTTTCTCTACTCCTTCATGTTCAAATTCCTCAATGTTGTTCTTTACAAGTTTACCAGTTACAGTCACTAAATTTACAAGCTTTTTCATTAACAATATCCTCCTATAAGTAAAAAATATAAAATAATAATCAATCTATATAAACATCCTTTCAGACGTAACATAAAATTAAATCTATGTAAAATTTTATATAAAACAGTGATTTATAGCTTCTCAGAGTACACAAAGCTAAAGGTATGCTGTTGCCACCTATATAACTATTCTCTGTTCTATTTTTATTTTAGAAAATTCGATTGAATCTATAAGATTTATTTCTCCTATGAAATTTGGATTTTAATTTTCTTCCTGTCTACCTGACCAATTACATTGAGTACATAAGTCATAAAGTTCATTACTATGGTCTTCAAGATATTTCATAATATCTTTAACAATATCAATGTCGCAAATACCAATTACCCCTTTTTGCTTTTTATTATTAATATATATTCCTTCTAAGCAATCATATTTTATTGGAATATTACAAATATCATTAAAATTCCCTTCAGTAAGCGATATGGTTATACCATTTGACTCAACTACAACTTTTACATTATGAAATTTGTCATATTTCATAACTTTAGCAATATCTTCTACTACATTAATCATTTATTCTCCTTTTCATCTTTATCATTTATAACTTTATCAATCTGATCTGTAATGTAATCAACTACATCTTTACCAGTTTTGCCAATCGCTTGAATATTGTCCGATGTAATTTCATTTGCTACCATCATTGTATAAACGGTTTTAGTAGTTGGGGTAAGAACTGTTAGAATCATAGAAATAATCCCAATTGAAATAAATAGTTTAAATCCATTTTTTGTTAAATCATCAAATCCTATTAAACATATCATAAATGCTATTGCAACAATTAGAAATAAAGTTCCCACTGCATCTGCTCTACTTGCAAAATAAATCATCCAAGGACTAATAATTGGTTCCATAAATCATCATCTCCTATCTATATATTCTCCATTTGAAACGAAAGTTTCATCTATAAATTCTCTAATTCTTTTAATTCTCTCTGGGCATTTTCTATAGTTTCTTTAAGATTCTTAATCTTATATTCTCTTTCTGCTACAAGTTTCTTTTCGTTTTCTTCATTGTCATTTGTATAAAACTTATCTTCGAAGTCCCAATAATCATGTTCATCGCCACTCCATGAATGTTCCGATATAAGAAAACTTTTTCTCACCATAATCCAAGGAGCATCCCAATCACATCCATGACCACAACAATGTTTATCTTTTCTATAATCTTTATCCCAAGGACTACACTCACAATATCCCCAATTACGTTCAACATAACCAAATGTAATTTCATATTCGAAATCTGGTTTTAGATTTCCCCATCCATCACTACCATTATAAATAATTACATTCACTTTACGGATATAATAATCACTATCATGAATCACAATGTCATAATCGTCACAATTTCTTAAATCTGAACAAAATTCATCATAACATCCGTAGTTTTTCGTTAAATCTTCCCATAAACCAGATACTAAAAATGGAATATTAAACTTTTCATCATATGATTCTTTACATTCATTTTCGTATTTTAATGCATCAACTAATTGTTCTATAAATTCTTGAATAACAGTGTTGTCACTATACTTCATATGTATTTATTCTCCCTTCAATATCCTCTCATCTCGAATAGTTCTTCTTCATATGAGATACACTTATATCTTTTACAATTATCTACTGTACATTGAAATTCTCTACACCAAGGACTTCCATCCCCCATATGATCGTATGGACAGTGATGATCTTTTCTACAATATTCACAATTTACATATTTCTCACACGCCATTTATTTATTCTCCATCCCATAACACAAATCTGTATTTCTGTTTAATCTCAGGATATTTTTCATGATCTACTTCACTCATAAACATGTCATATGGTCTTGCATAAATTTCAAACTGTCCATACAATGCTTGATACACAACCATATATTCGTCTTTCTCTGTATGCTTTGCAATACATAAGATTTTATAAAGATATTCATTTGGTGAATTTAGTGTATTTATTGTTTCTCTTTTAAAGTGCTGAACAATATCACCTTGATTAAAACTATTTCGATAACTCATATCAAGCCTACCGTATTGCTCAAGAAATTCTTTCGTATAATTTTTCTTCACCACTAATAATTTCTCCTTTATGATAATTTATTTGCAAGAACATTTAACGCTTTTACAACTTCAATATTTTCTTGAATATATTGAGGGCTAGAACATTTTTCACCATTCATCGCCATCCTTTACAAATTCAAATTCTCCATTTGTGTATGAATTTAACTTCCACCCTTTTATAGTTTCCCATCTCTTAATATAATTTGGATGTCCATGTTTCTTTAGCATCTTTTTATTTATTCTCTTCTTCTTGTGCCATCTACATGGAATAAGTTTTGAAACTTTCATATCGTATTTATCAGGAATCTTAGACTCATCAACACCAAAAGTTCTATATATCTTTTTATAATCAACTAGATCAGATACATCAATGCAAAATGAACCACCATATTTATCTATTAGTGTCTTGTATTCTAATCGTGATTTGTATTTTGTATTATATTCATACTGTAAATCGCTTTGAATATCACTAATTTGCATAATTGGTTTATCACCATCCATTAAATACATCTCAGTAATCTCTTTATTATCTTCTTCCATTTGTGCATCCTACGAAAACTAGATTTTATGTACGATTTTATTTTAATTTTTTAACAAACTCCATCAGTTCTTCTTTTTTACTTAATGGAATCCTTATAGTTACATCTTCATAAACATCTAACCTATCAAAATATTCTTTAATTTCTTTTTGTTCAACATTCCAATTAAGATTATTTTCATCATATAAATCCATTAGACTATATTTAAGAAAATCACCGTCACATTCAGAAATGCCCGCACTAGCATACTCTTCATCTGTTTACCATCTATCTTGAATTTCTACACCACCAATTACTTCACTATGTTTACCATCTAATTCTCCACAGCTAATCCTTTTAGGAATACATCTTTTAATTTTTCATATGAAAACTTCTTAATCCAAATATTATCTTTGTATTCTGATTTACTATAATACCCACAAGCATATAAATTTACGTTTACTAATTTCATTCTATACATCCTCCATTATCACATCCAACTACTCCACCATATTCATTATGAATTGATTCAATACTTCTTGCTTTAAAATCACTTTTAGCGAATAACGCAGTCGCTTGATAACCAATTTGTTTATTATCTTCTTTTATTTCTTTGTTTCTCCATGCAAATTTCTGTTCAAATACTTTATTAATCGCTTCTTTCGCATTATTCGCTTTTACAATAAACAAACCATCATAATGATAACTTGGTGCATATACAAGATATTCTCTCATTTTAATCCTCCATGAAATTCAGAATTTATCATCTTTTATTTCTCCAAATAGTTTCTTTACTTTATTCATATCACAATTAAACATATTTTGTTTTACGCAAATTGCACATAAGTAAACAGGAGCATTCACTTCATCAATATGAGTACATATACAGCAAGGATTATTAATAGGAAATCTTGATTCAGGTGTTGGATATTTCTCTAATAATCTGTCCAATTCCTCTAACTCTTTATTTCTCTCTTCAACCTTTTGTTTAATGATTCTTTCTCTTTGTTCTCTAGTATATTCATTCAACTGTTGTAGCTGATATTTTTCAGCTTCTTCTTTAGTGAAGAAAATACTTTTACCTAATTCAGATACTTTATATGTTTCTGGAACACACAAGAACCATTCCTGTTGTTTACCATATTGCACTCTACGAATCTCATACCTTACAATTCCTTGTACTGGAAAGATGAGATACACTGATTTACCAACAAGTTCTTCTATATCAGTAATTCCATTTTTGAGTAAATAATCATTACCATACATCTTATTCTCCTTATGATATTCTCCATCTAGCCAATGAATGCAATTGTCAATTGCAGCATCTTTATTGCTAAATATATATCCATTAGGACTATACCAAACGTCCGATTCATCAATTACAGTTCTATGAACTAAATACGGTGTGATTTCTTCAAGTGACATTGCTCTTAATCTATCTATATTTCTCATAATTCACCACCTCACATATTGGTTTCTATATCATGTCGTTTCTTGCGTTTCATCCAGTTTGTCATTTAGCATTATCGTAATTTCCCCTTCCATAATTATTTGAATGTGTAGGTAGGGAATCGAACCCTACCATTCTATATTTCTCCATATAGAGTCACACCATGTCTACACTATTTATTTCTCTGTTGTATCAACTACAGTATTTCCTGCACCTTGTACAGTAACCCAACCATTCTTATAATGTGCTTCTGCTTCTTTCATTCTGATTAACTTATCAGTAATAGAAGCACTTAATTCTTTATTCGCTTTTGCCTGAGATTCTGATGCAATTCTTGTTTTCTCAGCATCAGCTTTTGCTTTTGTAATCTCAATATTTGCATCTGCCTCTGCCTGTAATTTTTCTGTTTGTTTTTGTACTTTTATTTTCTCCTGTTCAGCTTGTGCCTGCTGTTTTTCCTGTAATGCAGTAACACGATTGTCAATTGCTTTTTTCAGCTTTTTATCTGGGTGAACATCAATAATAGATGCATCGAGAACTTCAATGCCATATTTCTTAGAAAAGTCTTTATTTAAATAGTCTGTAATAGCTTCGTTAAGTTTAGTACGATTACCAGAATAAATATCCATCATAGAATAATCAGTTGTAATTTCAGAAATTTTAGATTTTAAAACTGTCTTTACACGATTTTCAACAATATCTTCACCATCCATACCTTTGAATTTTTTATATGTATCAATTACTTGGTCTTCAATATATCGGTATGTCATCTGAAAACTAATTGCAATACTCGCATCATCAGATGTAGCAACTTTAAATGAATCATCTCCTTCAGAACCTTCTCTTTTATCTTTTGATAATACAAGAATTTCATTGCTTGTTGAAAACTCTTTCATATATTCCATTGGTGGAATAAAATGTGCGCCTGGTTTTAATAACTTGTCCTTTACCCCACTAGCATAGGTATACGTTATGCCTACTTTACCAGTGCCAATAATTTTAATATGGGAAATTGTAAAAATTCCTCCAATTACTGCACATACAATTACTAATCCTGCTACTACTTTACTTTTTACTGATTTTTTCTTCATTCTTTATCCTCTTTCTTTTTATTCTCTTTTTCGTTTTCATAATCATCGTCTTGACGATTAATATGCATTTCAATTTTATGGATTACTAACCAACCAATTGAAAATAAGATAAGTGCGCCAATTGCAAAACCAACGGCACTTAGTAAAAATATCACCCACATATATTCATCACCACCTTTCTAATATTACATTAGCTGGTATATTGTATCTTTCTCTAATTCAGTTTCTTCCATCCACGATACTTTAATACCTCGATTCTTAATCTCAATATCATTGAACATCTCCTGAGAACAAAATCTTGGATTTAGCTGAATTTCCTTAATTTGCATCATTTCTATTACATTTTCTTCCATTTTTACTCCTATGAAATCAGAGTTTCATTTGTTACATAATCCTCTTCTTCAAACTGAATTCTACCTTCTTCATAGTCTTTTGATACTACAACATAATATTCTTTATCTTTTGCATGACGATACATATGTACCATAGTGTTACCAGAACCTGCATAATAAGCATATTCTTCTGGATTTTCTCTAAAGTATTGAACTCCTCTTTGAATCCATTCATTAATTCTTTCATCTGGAATTTCGACAGCAACAAAATCTTTACTATATAGCGTGAAATGAGTTGGATAGTTAACATTCGAAGCACAAATATCAATAGAATCATCTCCAAATTCTTCAATGTCTATCTCATAATCGCAACATGGACAGTTCACAAATTGTAATCCTAACCATCCTGTATGAGTATCTTCTCTTGATATTTCAATAACTGATCCACAATTTTCACATTCTATTTTTACCTTTTCTACTTTTGGTTTAGTTTTCTCTGGTAATTGATATGTATTTCTCTGTATATTCTTATAATTATTTTGAATTACTTTCATGCTCTATTCCTCCATTCATTCCGTAACCTAAAGAAAAGCATTTTTCAATTAGCTTTTCATTGATATATTCTCCATGAGATAATTTAATTAATTTATCTCCTAGCGGCTCTTTATATTTCATTTCATGATGCCATCCATTAATTCGATTTCTAATGATAAAATCACTATAGTCACACAAATACATTCGTCCAATCCATTCTTGTAAACAACTACTCCAAGGATAAACTGTTACAAATTTAATTTTTGCTTTGTTAAGCAATTGTCTAACCTTGATATCGCTGTCTACAATTATGACATCTACCTTACCTATATTCTCTTTTATATAGTTGATATAGTTATTTGGAAAATCTGGATTATCGAGATTGATAATCTGTTGTTTGAACTGTTTTAGATACGCTTCGACAGGCGTAAGATGTGAACTTGATTTCCACCGTTTACGTTCTTCTTCGATTTCCTTTTCATTTGGTAATCGTCTTATTGTCTTAAAACTACAGAAATTTACATCCAAGATATCATAATCTTTCATATGCTCACTTGCGTATGTCTTACCACAACACGTATAAGCACTGATAACTAACGTATTCTTCATACTGATTCTCCTATATAAATCCATCCTAACTTCTTGTGAATATCTATATCGTCAAATGGGAAATAAATCACACATGGATATTTGTCTGGTATATTGGTAAATTCTCCACCACGTTTATAATATTCTCTAATTGTTTCTAAAACTTCTCCTGTATTATTATCTACATTTGGACTGAATCCAAAATATTCTTCACAATACTCAGGACAATCAAAATATTGTTGAACCATTTCTATGAAGTTAATCATTTCACTTTTATCATAAATGATATTGAGATATTCTATTGGCTCATATGCATCACAATTAGCAACATAATGTACGGGAATTTTAATAGATGAATCTTCAAGAGTTGTTCTTAATAAACAATAATCAAATGGATGACCTGTTTCACAATGCTTGCATCTATAACACTTATGATCAAATTCAAATTCATTAAGATTATGTACGCCTGTATCTACAAATTTAACATAACTATCATTATCACCATGAATACAACGATGAGCTAATCTAAACGTACCATCATCATTTTTAATTATATCTTTATAGTTATTCAATAGAAATTTTATATTATTTTCTCTTATCGAATTCATACAGCTTCATCCTCTTTGCGTAAGCCAATCAATTTCTCAAACATATACAATCCACTACATGCTGCATTGAGGGCATCATTTCCTTCATTTTCAGCAATATCACAAAAAACATTTCTAGCAGCTATACCACTATTGTAATAAAATTTAGGATTATGTTCATATGTTTTAACTCGATTTAATACCTCATCAAACGGAATATCAAAATTTGTGTTAGGTTTATCAGACATAATCCTGTCTATTTCTCTACACAGTTGTTCATAAGAAATTACTGGACTCATAATATCGTTTCTCCCTTCCATGAAATGAAAATTTTTTCTTTTATATTAATATAGATAAATATAAATCTGACATCCTATTATTCTCTCCTTCTAAAGAAATGTACGTTTCATACTTTACAATTTATCCATCAAATTATTAAACTCATCTGAATGTTTAATTTCTATTAACGGACACCAATCTGGTTTAGAACACAATTCGCAATATTCATTAACTTCCATATATTCAATTCCACAAAAATTATCGCCACAAATTTTATAACGATTATCATATGAAGACTCATGACAAAATTCACATTCAAAACAAGTTGTAGGCATATCTATAACTATTACACCTTTTTTATTCATTTTATTTATTCCTCATCTTTTTTAATAGAACATTAAGTCCTTCGTAAAATTCATCTTCACTTATTTCAATATTTGCTTTTCTTATTAAGTTTAAAAGCTCATTATATTTGCTTTTCCAAATTTTCGCTTTAAGTTCAAAAGCTAACATTTTATTTTTATAATGTTCTTCTGCACTAAATTTTTGTATGCCAATCTGTTTATAATTCAATGGAATATTTTTTACAGAAATATTGGTAATATAATCCTCTGATCCATCTGTATACTCAATCTTAGGTTCATAAAATCCTCTCTTGCAACACTCGTCACATTGACAAATCGCAGAAATATAACCCACTCTACCATCATTATTCTCTACGAAATCACCTTCATGAAACTTAATATCCATATTTATTTTCTCCTATTCCTCAAAATAATCATCCCACATTTTCAGTTGTTTCCTAGTAAATGCATCAAAATCAACCGTTCCATTTTTTAATGGGATAAATTCAATGTCATGGTGATTCTTCAACTGTGATTTATATGGCTCTAAACAGTCCTTATCTTCGGGGAAATTACCATTTTCATCAGCCAACACGATTAAAAAATTAGGTTCTTCAAAACAAAATACAGGTTGAAAATAAAATGCAAACCAATCTTCGTCATTTTCATCTTTTACTAAGTGCGCCAGAGAAACATTAAATTCTTCTTCTGGGTCACAAAATAATTCTGCTACTGTATTTAAAATATTTTCAGTATCTTCATTATTTAATTCAATACCTAAACAGATATTGAATTTTCCATAGTCTTCTAATCCATGCGTATGAGCATTTCCTAATCCTTTATTTTTACCTGTGTAACCAATCTTATGACAAATAATGTCTAATGGTTCTGTATATTTCTTCATAATATGTATTCTCCTTTTTCAATTGAACTCATAACACTCTTTTTTTGAATCAAAAAATTTAATCACATCTTCAACTTTAGGATACCTAATTTCACCATTTTTACATTTTACATAAAAGAACTCATCAAAATTTGATACACTAATTATTATTCCGTGTAATACAGGTTCCATTCCTCGTTGTGTGAAAGCAATCCATTTATTTATATATTTTTGAAGATTCATACGCACAACATATCCATTCTTATTAAGAAAATTAATGGTTGCTATAATCTGTTCTGCATTATTCATATTCTCCATCACCACTAAACTCAAACATTTTTAAAATAGTCTCATGCTCTTTAATAAAACTTCTAACTAACTCAATACTTTCCAAGACGTTTATTGAATGATACTCACATTCCTTTACTTTAAATGAAAATTTACCATTAAAAACTTTAATTGAAAACAAATATTTTCTATTGTTTCAAAATACATTACTATACCAGATTTACTGATTTTAACATATTCAAGATTAGAATTTCCTTTTAATTGTTTATTTAACTCATTCCATATACTACTTATATGACACGTCATATTCACCTCAAAAATAATTCTTAATTATCATATTTACCGTCCAGAATATTGAAAATGCAACTGCTTCACCTACGAAAAATTTCAAAACAGCTAATAAAATCAACCATATTGTTAATTCTCCATTCCCATATAAAGTTATGCATTTTGCAATCTGACCTAAGAAGAATGTCCAGAGTCCCAAATAGAGACTCATGATATTTCCTGATACAAATAATAAATATCCTACTGTCTTTTTAATTGATTTCTTCATTTTTTATCCTTATTTCTTATTCTCTTTGCGTTTTCTAACATTAATTCATTTAATGTTATCTCTGCTGCATTATACAAATGACTTAATTCAGATAAATTATTTGTAGTACATATTTCACTAATGCATTTTCTTAATCTATCTGCATCATTGATAATATTCTGATAATCACTCAAAATCATCACGTCCTTTCTAAAACCAATCAAGAATCATCATTTTGCCAACAGTATTCCCTATTTTTATAATCATTTTACATACAGGAATTGCAATGATGCATTTTGCAATCGCTAGAATCATAAGTCTTATGCTAAAGGAATTAATACAGGCGATAATTGGATCTAAAAATAAGACCCATCCACCAAGAATAATACATGTCATAAAACTAAACACAATAATAAAAACTCCTATTGAAGTTTTAATTAAACTCTTCAATCTTTCCACCTCATTTTACACTTCTTCATCTTGTGGCATCTGGAAATCAATATGACAATTGATACAAGATTCTTGAATCATATCTAACACTTTAATTGCTTTTTCTTTACTTGTGTAATGTCCTAATCTTACAGAACTGTTTGCATATGAGATTTTAATATCATTTACTCCACTCACAATAATTGTTTTACCTGTAATATCTATCAATTTTGTTCTATCTTGACTTCTTATTAACATTATTCTCTCCTTTGAAATGCCGATTTCTTTTATTTATTCAGTTACTAATCCAATACTCTGAATAACTCCTTGTTTAAGAAATTCAAACCTTCCGTCAATTACAAGTTCTTTACTCTTAATATAGTTTTTAAATTCTACATCACTCATGTAATACTGTTTTCCATCTTCTCCATCCAGAATAAAATACACCCCTGAATTTTGCCATCCAATACCTTTAATTGTTAGTTTTCCATCATAGATATATGGTTCAATTTCAGTTCCAGATTCATATTTACAATTACGAATCATATTACCATTTTCATTCACTTTTACTTTCTTAGCTTTATTCATTACTTACCTCTCTCATATTTCATTCTTCTCTCTACTTCTTTATCATTTTCCTTATCATTGAAATACTTGTATGCTAACATCATAGGATAATCAGAGTCTTTAGCCTTTGGATATAACATATATTCACACCAATTAACTTCTCCATCATCATTCGTCCAACTTGGATTTTCAAATAAATTATCAAAAACATTCTGCCATGAATATTTTTCATTCTGTACACGATAATCTTTGATGATTGTAGACTTATTATATCCATTGATTTTTACAAGAACATTATAAATCAGGACTCTCTTTCCTAATCTCACAAGCCATTTCATAAATTCTCTGTACGTCTGATCAAATTCTCTATCTCTTAATGCAGCATCCACAACTAAGATGTATTCATCTTGAGTACGCAAACTTCCTCTACTTCTCGTTTTATTACCATACCAATCAATAAGATTGTTTGTTCTTTCTCCAAATTCATCGCAAGAGCACGAACTGTTATGTCCATTTTTCTGAATCACATATACATCCATATCTTTTTCTGAACCTGTAACAAGTGGTAAATGTTCTAATACAGTATCAAGAACATATCTTTTCTGGGCTTGTGTACATCCTATTGGCGACACTGTAATTGTTCCGTTTATGTAAACCCAACTACTCATTATTTTCACCTCCTATTTTTAAGTATTTCATAAATACGGGTTATCTCGAAGTGCGTACATCCATCCATATTCTTTAATATCATCTGCACAATGAATGCCACTTGGACAAATTGTATCAATATCATCGTCATCAAGATTAATTCCATCGAAGTTATCGTCATATTCTATCTCACGTGTATTTAATGTACACTGATATTTTGGATAACCTACACTTGCCATTGCTTGCAAAATAAATAAATCAGCCGAATGTTCTTGCTCTTTTGACTTTTTATCAGCTAAAGATTTATTATCTTTTATAAATTTCCACGCATCATAACTACTTGACGTTCCATTATAATCAATGTCAAGAATATCGCAAATCCATTTGATACAATTATATTGTTTATCTGACATTTGCTTTTCATTCATATTAATGCTCCTTCCTCTGAAAGCAAGATTTCATATATCACTATATTCTCTGTTTTAATGATTTTTCAGTACTCTCAATTCTTTCAAGTAATGCCTTGTTATATTCATCAGGGATATGTCCTTTTAATAATCCTAATACACAAAATTTAATATCTCCTAATTCTTCCATAATTGTCATCTGGTTTTCTAAAATTTGTCTAAATGCTGAGTTCATAAAATAATCCTTTCTATTTTAATATTAATTTTTAATTATTCACTTTGGAAACTTCGACTTGAACAAGTCTAATAGATTTAAAAGATTTGATAAATAATTATTATTTATCTCTAAGCAATTCTTTATATGCTTTTAATTTCTCCGCCAACTCAGGATTATCACTTGCATACATTTCATATCGCTTTGTCTGATCCATTTCTGTAATCATTTTATCCATCTGTTTCTTAATTTTATCAGCTTCTTTCTTATGTTCTGCTTTTTCTTTGCGTTCTTCCACACGTTTATCATATGCCGATGTATCAACTTTACAGATAACTTCTGCGGTTATATTTACATTACATTCATCTGGTGTAAGAATTTTCTCAATTGTAAGGATATCTTTGTTTGCGCCACTTACTACAATTTTGTCACCTGCTTTATATGTTTCTTCATCACTATAAATTGCATAGGAATACTCCTTCCCGTATGTTACTGCAACAGCCTTATATCCGTCTAATTTTGCCATATTTTCACCTTTACTTTCATCTTATTTATTTCTTTTTAATTCCTATATTTAGTAGCAATATAACTACTAACAAACATAATAAGCCAACAAATAGTGTCATTATCTACGCACCTTTCTTTTTAAAGAATTTCTCGTTCCACATCATAAACCTTTTTATAATTTCCTCTATCTCTTACAGATACATCTTTGTTTTTCACAAAATTACTCCTTATTTTTCTATATGAAGCAACTATTTCATGCTATCAATAACACCCTCTAAATTCCTTAAAGTATTCTAACGAATACCAATCTTTTACATCTTTATCGTTCACAATTTCAATCAAATCACAACATCGTGCCAACACCATATATTTCTTATTTTCTGTAAGGTTATGTTCTTCCGCAGCTTTATTAGCTGTAACATCCTTACCTAATGCAATAGTAATTTCTAATACCTCTTTATAACCATTCTTATTTCCTAATACTATTTTCTTTTCCAAATAATTTTCCTGCTTTCTTACATAATTTTAAAAAATATTCAGATACTTTATTCTCATTGAACTTCTTAATAAAATTTAGAGTATCTCTTTCTTTAATAATAGTTAATTTATCCATAATAATATATTCTCCTACTTCTTTTTAATTTTTGCACCAATTAATAACATTACTACAAATAAAATCAATAATCCTACAAATAAAATCATTTAACCATTCCTTTCATATTCATTACCTAACCACTTAATACAATCCTCATAAGCATCTTCATAATCTCCGAATACTCTACCTGATGGTGAAAATAACTTTCTCTATATCTATATATTTCTAAATAATCTACATATTCGTCAACTGTTCTATAACATTTAATTAATAATGGAGCTAATTCTTTTAAAGACATTGCTCTGATTCTATCAATATTCCTAATTCCCATTAATAAATCTCCTATTCCACATCATAAATCTTTTTGTAATATCCTCTACCTCTTACGGGTATATCTTTACTTCTTCTAACTGCTTTATTTGATTGTCTTTTATGATATTTCGTCCCAGTAAACCAACATCTTTTATAATAAGTAATTTCATTTAAATCTTTTGTATAATATCCATGTTTATCCACAGGAGAAGAAACTAAATGCCCTAATGTATCATATAAATATTTCATTCTCTCTTTATATTTTTTATCTCGTTCTCTTTTTGTACTTCTTTTCTTCTTAGGATTTTTAATACAGATTCTTCTAATCTTTTCTATTGGAAACTTATCACATGAGTCAGTCCAACATAATCTACCATCTACTTTGTTGCAATAACAACATTCCTCAATATCCTTTTCGGAATAATAATTAGGAAAATGTTCATCACAATATGACATTCTCTCATTGAATTCATCTTTGATATAAGGGCATTCTTTACAATTCATAATTTGTCTCCTTATTAAACACTTATGCATAGAATTAACTACGCATAAGCAATATGTAATTTATAAATTATTCTTACTTAACCGCTTCGAGATTCCTAATATCTCTTTTTAATCTTCTGAGAACTCCGCCACACTTAATATTCTTCTCACTTCTTGATAATCTTGCAAATCTGTCCTTCATTAACGCTAATTTACTTTCTCTGTTCATCATAATATTTTCTCCTTTTTATACATTTAATTTGTTATATACAGCCTATAATTTTAGACTTATAATCTTATATTCTCTTTCTTATTTCTAAGAGGATTCATTCTTTATCTCAAATATTAGAATTGAAATTTGAAGCTATAGAAACGATTTTAATAAGGGTTATTTGTTATTATATTTAACAGAAATCCCTATCCACAAAATCAAATTCCCTCACTATGCTTTAACATATACTCACAACAGTTATTAAGATATTCTCCAAATGGTTTCATTTCTTCTTCGCATAAATTAAACTTGCATCCCACGCCAAATGTATTCCACAAGTTAATAGAATATATATTTAGCGATGTTCCTTTGAATAGTTTTTCAATTTTCCATGTAATACCTTGCTCACAAGCATATATTCTTTTATTCAATCCATTTTTACATTCTTCTAAATGTTCACAAATATACCCAATTACATCAATTTTAGAACATTCATCACATCGTGCATCGAATAATACATCCGTTGATTCAGGTTCTATATTCCCATTATCATCTTTCCATTGTAATAAAATTGCATATGCATAATATACTTTATATACTTCTTCCCATGTTTTAGGTGAATTATCATGGAATCCATAACAATGAGAACGATATGGGTAAAATCGAAATATCTTTCTAGTCATATCATCTTCTGATAATACAAAATCTAATTTTCTTTTCATTTTTCGCCTTTCTAACATACTATATATTGTATTTTAAATCAATTAGAACACGATATATAGTGATAATTTTTCAATGAAACTTGACTTTCAACTATCAAATTCTTTTAATATTTCCTCTGCCACATGGTATCTCTTAATCAAATTAATATTACATTGAGTTTCACCATTTGCATCACGTAAAGATCCTTTACAATGCGGAGTAAGAAGTTTATTCAACGCAAGCAAAATAATTTTCTGATTTTCGAATAGTTCTTTCTTATAATTCATTCTACAATCTCCTTTAAACAATCATTCCAACCATCAGCATATCCATCTTCCCATTCATCAGGATAATGATTTTCATGATCTTCTTCTGGCAGCGGTTTCAATGGACACCAATCAGGTTTAGATTGACAATATCCATATTCGCAATCAATTTTCTTCATGAGGCTTGTGTCTTTATCGTCATCTGAGATTGAACAACATGCTTCAATGCGTTCATCTAATTCATAACAGAATTGGCAGTCTGAGCAATTTTCTGGCGTATCAATCACTAATATTGATTTACTCATCTGGTTCCTCCTGTAATAAATCTCGATTGTCGAAAATGTTTCCTCTGACTTCTACTTTATTGTTCCAATATCCTAATTCGTGTCTCAGATAAGTTTTGACTGAAAAATCAACATAAAAGCCTTGATTACATTCTTCAAGCGCAAATCCTGTAGTGTATAACCCGAATTTGACATGTGCATAAATATCCGAAACAGTCTTTATAATATCATGCTCCCAAATTTTGTTCCCGTATTTATCGAAAAGCCCTGTAAATTGGCAAATAGTTTCTGGGTCAATATCACAAAAATCAATTCCTGTAATATCCCACTCATCACAAGCAGTTCCATTGTATTTTTCAATAACTAAACCACCTACGAAATACTTTTTCTCTTCTCCGCCAAATCCATTGTCGAAAAGATATCCTTCTATCCATTCTCCGTTATCAATTCGTTTTGCTTTAAAAATAATTTCTCTCATTCAACTCCACATCCTTTCACTATTTCGATTGCTTTATCAATTGTATTTGCAATATTTTCGTAAGCATAATCTTTATCTTTATCTCCTGTATTTGCAATTGTTAAATAGTATCTCATTTTTAATTCTTTTAACCGTTCCACAACCTTGTCCACATCAAAAGCTGTCGGCTGTTCTTTAATCATTCTTCTAACAGTTGCACACATTATATTTTCTTCTTCGGTATTTGCTTTTACATAATTGAACTTTTTTATGAAATCATCTGCATCAATTAATCTGCTCATATATTATTTCTCCATATATGTGTCTTTCAAGGTATATTTCGGTCAAAAATACACCTCAAAAGACTTATTTTTTACGATGAAAGGGAACTTTCATCTGTTCTTAATTTTCCCATATATCAATTAAATCTTCATAAATATATATCGCTTCTTTTATTCTTCCCAAGTCTTCTGCACCATATAAAGATAATGATTCTATTTGTTCTAAATTTTCTTGTTTTCTTTTTAATCTTTCTACTTTTCGTTTAAGTCTTCGCAATCCATATTCACAATCATTAATAAATATACTTTTCATATTTAATTTATTATCCTTCCTTGTCATGATTGTTAATTCATCTGCTTTAAATTTCTCCCTTTGCTCCACAATTATCAGCAATAGTCCAATCGTTACATGCCATATTCTCAATTGTATATGTAATATCTTCTGAATCTCTGATATTGATAACTCTACCATCGTAACAGTGCATCATAACTTCATTACCATCCAGTTCCCACCAACCTGTCCAGTGTTTTCTCTTAATCTTATGTCCTCTTTTAAGTGAAAATAATGCGCTTGCAAAATTCATAGTCTATTTATCCTTTCTTATAATTATCTATTAATATATTCATCAAGATCTTTATAATCTTTTAACATCACAATTGCTCTACATAGTATTCCTTCTATCTCACAATATTCAGCACTATCAGCAATTTCTGAGAGCTTATTAATTACTTGCGAGATTGTCATATTTCTATGAGATGGTTCTTTGTATTCTTCCATAATTTATCTTCCAATTTTTGCTAAAATTTTTAACCATAATTTCTGATACCAATACAAATGTAAATCATGTCCCATTAGCTCAAGAAACTCTTCTGGATGTTTCTGATAATATAAAATCTGTTTCTTCATTACTTCTTCTGAATTTTCTGGTGTTGTAGTTTCCCATTCTCCAAATTTAATTATCATAGAATTACTACGTTTACCATCTTTTGATTCTATATTCTCTAATTTACTTCCATTTTTGAATTTAATTTCTATATAAATCACCTCCTTTCACATCTTGAAAAAATAATTTCATTTCCACCGTATTAATGGGTCATCGTACAATTTAGATAAATATTCTTCTGAATATAAAAAATTAATCTCATTTAGCCATCTTTTAAAATCTTCACTATTTTTAAAACAATGACAACATCCTATTCTAGAATTTTCATCACGAAAGAATGTATCTTCCTCAATTCCCTTATACATTAATTCTCTTCTATATTCCATTCCACATTTATCGCATCTGTACCAAAAAACTCTAGGAATAAATGTTTTGATTTTAATAGAGTTCATGAAATACTTGATATATTTTTCTTTTGGGTTTCTTTCCATCGTTTATTCTTTTCTTTCTTTAATGTATTCCTCACAAATATCTACAATATGCTCACACAATTTCTGTGGTATTTTACTTCTCTCAACACTACCTTTTAATCCTTGTGTTCCAGTTCTACTACCTCTCGGAGCAGAAACATGACATGGATCACCATTTTTACACATAGGCAAGAATTTAGGATCAGGATGATTTGTCCAAATATCAGTAGGTTTCATCCTGTCATCTCCATATTTGCAATAAGTCACCGTATAACGTGGTAAGTCTTGCATCCATGTCATCTTTCGCATACCACCTCTAGGATTTTCAATAAAATAAAATGTTGGATTTAGTTCCTTGATTAAGGATAGAACGTGTTGATCAGTTTTATCACAGAATTTTGCATAATCACTTACTGGATCAAGATTGCCTGTTTCTGGATTCTTTCTTCTGTGATGGCTAATAGCCGCAATAGAGAAACTGGTACAGTCTGGACTCGCCCACACCACATCTGGATGTCCAAATTTTTCTAATATATCTTTCGCTGTAATATTATTAACATCATCATATAAATCAATATTCTCAAAATCTTTATTCCATTCTACACTAAAAACTTCATGTCCTTTAGCTTCAAATGCTTTTCCAATAGATCTTGTACCTGCAAATAATTCTAATACTTTCACAGTCTCGCACCATAATAGTGCTGCGCAGCTTACCTCATGAGACTATGTATTCCTTTCTTCTATCAATTATTTCTTTCATCGTAGTCTTGAAAATCATTGATTTTACTGACTTTTGAAAGAAATAAAATAACCAGAATACATAGAATCATGTGGTTTTGGGACGCTGAAACCGCATAAATATTAGTGATTTAATATATCACATGAAAGAAATATTTTATGTTATTCCTCAGTAATGCAAGTGTTTGTTACTTTTTTATATACATCCTCATATAGTTCTTGCTTATCGCCATTGTATGTATACTCAACATAGATTCCATCACCAGAAACCGTAGTAGAAGCAAGACATTTATAATTCTGTAAAGTCTTGCATGACCAGACTATAAACACATCGTCAAAATCAAACTCTACATCAGGATAATTTTTGTGATACCATTCTACTAATTTCTTTAAACATACTTTCTGAAACTGGTTCATTACTGTCATATTGTTTACAACCTATTAGAAAAAATAAACTAATCAAAATTATAGGCATCTTTTTCATATCTTATTATCCTTTATTTCTTAACATTCAATGAAAATTTCATCTTCTTCACTTGGAACCCAAACTGTCTCTTCTTCTATATAATCATATTTAACAAAAAATCCATCATATTTCCCATGATTTTTACCATTTACCATATTTGTATATTTTATAATTGCGTATTCCATATTCGGATCAGTTGCAATATCAAATTCATGAAAATCAAGCTCTTCTTTCATATCACCGTTAATTGCTCCAAAAACTCTTATAGAAGACAAAATTACCTTTTTCTTAATAATAAGAGCATAATACTCTTCTTCAATTGCTGTCTTGACTATCATCTTTTTCGTCTTTTCTTTTTTCATAGTTCTGCTCTTTCATCAATTCATCTAACATTTCTTTTGTAATTACTTCGTCAACATCTATATCTTTTAACTCCATAACCATACATGGTTTTTCTATCTTTAATTTTACATCCATAAGAAGTTCCTCACCCATCCTTTTATTATATTCGCCAATACATAAATCAAATGGGATATTAAAAATCTTAAATAATTCTGATACGCTAATTCTTACATATGAATACCTACCCTCATTAAAAGTAATGCATCCCAACAAATATCTTCGTGCAATTTCATATTTATCATTTTTACTACATTTACCATTCATTTCATCTTTTAGAAATTGTAATTCTTTTTTTAATCTTCTATTTTCTTCTTCTAATTTTCTATTTTCTTCTTCTAATTTTCTATTTGACTCTTTTTCTTGATATAATTTATGCCAGTAACTAAATAACATATTGTTTCTCCTTTTTTGATATACATATCTTATAGTTATTCATCATTGTCTAGTGTTATCATCTGATTTAGTCTTTGCTCCATATCTATAGATGCTATATCATGTATAAATAAATCAATTCTATTACAGCAATCATCACATAAATGTAATTGTACTGATTTGAATTTTCCATTTGAATACATCATTGGAATATAATATTTGTTTAAATACTTTGATTCTTTGCCACATAGGTCGCAAATATATTTAATCATGTATT
>ERZ1034913.361-NODE-361-length-39094-cov-17.956684_pt1 | contig 39094 bp, 28 predicted proteins | sample MGYA00520697_ERZ1034913 | MGnify/ENA primary metagenome ERZ1034913 (study PRJEB33766, sample SAMN09781786) | gut metagenome | biome: gut microbiome | host: Homo sapiens | place: Madagascar | study: EMG produced TPA metagenomics assembly of the PRJNA485056 data...
CCTTTCATTAGCGTGTGGGGCGTGCCCCGGGGTTCTCCCGGGGCACGCCCCACACGTGTTTGGAAAGCTGGGACTCTATTGATGATCGGATTTATGCACGCTTACGTGCCTCGCGAATGCGGAACGCGGTGGCCAGACAGCACCAGCCAATCAGGCAGATAACCGTCATCGTGGCAAACGTCCATGTGCCGCCGACGGCAGTGGCGTGAGCAAACTCAGCGGTGCCTTCTTCTCCTGCGCCGGCCTGAGCCACGGAAAGAATCGTGGAGAACAGTGCGGTACCGGCAGCGCCGCCAAACTGAAGACACGTGTTGAAAATGGCGTTGCCGTCCGGCTTGAACTCGGGAGAGACCTCCGACAGGCCACTGGTCATCACATTCGCATTGCCGATGGAATAGAACAGACCGAAAATGAAATAGAATCCGGCGAGCAGCAAGGGCGTAAGCTGCATCGAGAACACCAGCATAAGCACTGGGCCCAAAATAGCGATGCCGATCGGAATCAGAATCGGCTTGACCGCGCCGAACTTATCGTAGAACCAGCCGCCAAGCGGGGCACAGACAGCGCCGACCAGTGCTCCGGGCAGTACCAGAGAGCCGGCCACAAATGCCGTGGTACCGAGCGAGAGCTGTGCCACATTGGTGATGACATAGCCGTAGCCGATGGCGACCAATGGCAGCAGCAGATATGCGCAGGCGTGTAACAGTACGGCGGGATCCTTGAGAATGCCAAGGCGCAGCAGCGGGGAGAAGGCACGCTTGGAACTCATGGCGAACACGATCAACAAGGCGAGGCCCGCAATCAGACTGACAATGGCGATAATGCCGGAGCGTGTGGCTGACTTGCCGGACACCGCCGCACTGATGGCCACGCCACCTTGGTTGAGCGCCAGCACCAGACCGACCAACGCGACAACAATGGACCCAAGCTGAATCGGGTCAAGATAGGCAGCCTCGGTCGGTGTCTTCTGCTCAATGCACTTCATGCCGATGCATGCTGCGATTAGCACCAGCGGAATGGCGATGACGAAAATCGCGCGCCACGGCAGCACTGTGGTCACCGCGCCGCCGACGGTCGGGCCGATGGCCGGAGCCACGGTAATGACCAGCGATCCTACGCCCATCAATCGGCCGATTTTCGAACGAGGAGACTGCTCCAGAATGATGTTGATCATCAACGGCGTGGCCACGCCTGAGCCAATGCCCTGAATAATGCGGGCGACAATCAGCAGCGGGAAGGCTTGGGCGACGATCATGATCAGCGAGCCAACGATGGCCAGAATCACAGCCGCAAGAAAAATGGTTTTCAGCGCGAATCGGCGCTTCAAAAACGAGCTGATGGGCATGGTAGCGGCCACCGCCAACAGATAAATCGTGGTAATCCATTGCACAGTGGCCGTGTCGACATGGAATTCGCGCATCAGTGCGGGGAAAAGCACGGTCATCACGGTTTCGGTCAGAATGCCAATGAAGGCAAGTGAGCCGACAGCCACAATCGCGCCGATAAGACGTGTGGGAATCTTCTCGTTATCAATATGCTGCTCAGGCATACATGCTCCTAAACGTTCGGTTGCAAGGTATGGAATGTAAGGTTTACCAACCGGCGTAGGTACCTGTGCGTGCGGATAAACCGGCAATCGTACTGCCTTGGCTGCACGCTATGGAATCACAAAACCACCTGTGAGTGTACGGTTCGGGGCGGACGCTACGGTCGATGCGCAATGGGTTGTCCCTTGGTTTGGTGGGGTTTGATGGGGCGGATTCGGCATTGGTCCGGTAGCAGTTCGGCATTGGTTCAGCATGAGGAAACCGCGATAATATCTGCCCTGCCGCCTAGTTTGGTGAACCATGGGTATTGAGAACACGCATAAGCTGATTGTCAACTGCCTGCCACTCAACGAAGGAGAACGGCGGGCTTTCGCCAAGGCGGCTCGCGATGTGCCGCAGGAATTCGTGGGCGACGAAGCGCACCGCGGCGACATGGTCTGGTCGGCCGCTGTTCCCGAGGAGCTTCGCTCCCGAGCTACCGCAGTCATCGGCAACTTTCCGGTCTCGCAGGCTTCCCAATACACCCGTCTTGAATGGTTGCAGACCTTCAGCGCCGGTGTGGATGCGTACATCTGCCCGGGTGTGCTGCCTCGCGGCACCATGGTCACCAATGCGAGCGGCGCGTATGGCCAAAGCGTGTCGGAACACATGTTCGCCACCATGTGGGCATTGATGAAGAACCTCAACCGGTATGCCTCCAATCAGCGTGATCATCAGTGGCAGGATGAAGGACCGGTATTGAGCCCGGAAGGTGGCATCGCGCTGATTATCGGCGTCGGTGACATCGGGTCGCATTTCGCTCAGCTTGCCCAATCCGTAGGTATGCGTACTTTCGGCGTGCGCCGTCATGCGGACGTGCCGGCCAAGGGCATTGAAAAGATGTATGGCTTCGAGCGGCTGGAGACGCTGTTGCCATTGGCAGACGTGGTGGCGATGGCGGTGCCGCGCTCGCCGCAGACCCATCATCTGCTGAATGCGGATCGTCTGGGTCGTCTGAAATCCACAGCCATCGTGATTAATGCCGGGCGTGGCGACGCCATCGATCCCGAGGCCTTGGCTGACGCCTTGCACAATGGACGGCTCCACGGTGCCGGATTGGACGTCACCGAGCCTGAGCCGTTGCCGGCGGAAAGTCCGTTGTGGGATGAGCCGCATTGCCTGATCACCCCGCATGTGGCCGGCGGCAATCATTTGGAAAAGACTTCCGAACACATCATCCGCATCGCCCTGACCAACGTTTCCCGCTATGCCAAACAGCAGGAACTGTTGAATCTCGTGCGATACTGATTCGCCTGTGTCGGGCGGCGGGCGGCCATCGCCTGACACTGAATACAGATAAGGGGCGTATAACACCGTTGTTATACGCCCCTTATCGGGCAATCCGAAAAAGATGGTTGATAGTCAGTACCAATCAGTACTGGTTCGCGCCGATACCCTCGAACTTCACGTTGAAGCCACGCTGGTAATGCAGGAACATGCTGGCGCCATAGCGGTCGACCGGACGGTGCGTGAACAGCATACGAATGGCGAATGCGGTCTGCACGTCCTTAGGCAGCGCCAGGAATGCTTGGTGGGCGTCCCAGTACGGGTCGTACACCACGGCGGCACCGGGCACGTAGGCGTAACCGTAGCCATCCTCGTTGACGTATCCCATGAACGGCAGGTCCCAGGCGTTGTGTTTGGTGAGTTGTGCCTTGAAGTCCTCGACCTCGGCCAACGCCGCGTCGCTCAGGCCGAAGCTCTTGGCCACTTCATTGGCCTTGGTTGTTTTCGAATCCGGGTCCTTGCCGAACATATCCGGGTTGACGATGATGACTTTTCCCTCCGCCATAATGTGTTCCTTTCAGCATGGCGTTCCCCAAGCAAGCACCTAGGGAAGTACTGGCATTGTTCGATTCACATATGAATTGAACAACATGTTACCTTCTCTGTAGAAAAGGATTGTGCACTTTGTTGATGTGCTGGTTTCAAAGCCTAGCATGAAAAATGGCGGATATAAGCCGTTTTGCAGGTTATTAATCTATTGGTAATGCAATTGGGAAGTTATGGTAGTCTGTGATGTTTGATGTTCATATCTTGCAAAAGTGAACATGATAAATGTTTGTTTTGAGGGTGAAAGCAACAAAGAAAACGGCCGTGTACATGAACTCATGTACACGGCCGGCGTGTCGCATCCCGCTGCGACTGCGGCATCGAGATGATACCTGCAGAGGCGTGGTTGATCAGGGGCCCAATGAACGTGGCCCGAGGTTAGTTTCAGTCTGATAGTTCGTAGCCGTTGGCGTCTTTATGCCACGGTGAGCCGGGCTTGCTGCACAGAATGATGATGCCTTCAACAAAGCCCCAGATGGCGGCTGCGATTGGGCCAAGTCCGAGCAGAATCCAGCCGACAAGCGTCAGCAGCAGCTGGGCCACGGCCTTGCCGGTGTTGCCGAGATAGAAGTTGTGCACACCAAGTCCGCCGAGGAAGATGCCCAACAGGCCGGCAGCCAGCTTGGACTTGGACGATTGCCCCACCGGGGCGGCGGCATACGGAGCGGCGGTGTATTGCGGCTGCGCGTAGGCGTTCGGCTGCTGGTAAGCCTGTCCATAGCCGGGCTGCTGGCCGTAGCCCGCTGCGGGCTGTGCGGGCTGGCCGTACTGCGGCTGGCCGTACTGCGGCTGGCCGTACTGAGGCTGAGCGTATGCGCCGGCGGGCTGGCCGTATTGCGGTTGCTGCTGGTCGTAGCTTCCGGCGGCGGGTTGAGCGTATGCGGCGGGCTGTGGGGCGCCATAGCCCTGCGGCTGCTGTGCGGCATCTTGGCCGTAAGACGGCTGTGCCGGCTGCGGAACACTGTCCGAACCGTACGGTTGTTGTTGATTATCAGTCATGCGGGTCAGTCCCCTCTCAATCGGGAACGGCAATACCTTCTTACCGTTTCTGCACAACATCATCTCATGTTTTGCCCAATAGTAAAACCTGCCGCGCTACGATTGGGCCATGAGAAGTTTCCTGACCAGCTGGTTGATTATGACTATCGCCGCCGCCGTCATGGTCGCGGTGACTCCCGGCATGACCCCGGTGGGGGAGCCTCCGATTCTCGGCATCGCCGCGTTCGCTTTGTTCATGGCGCTGATTAATGCGTCAATCAAGCCGATTGTGCATCTGATCGCACTGCCGTTTGCGATTCTGTCTCTCGGGCTGGTCACCTTGATTATCAATTGGCTGTTCATGCGACTCGCCAGCTGGCTGGCGGTCAGTCTGTTCGGCGTGGGCGTCTTCGTACACGGTTTCTGGTGGTCGGTACTGGGGTCCTTGGTCCTGACCATTGTTGCGGGAATCGTCGGGTCCATCTTAGATCAGTGACGGTGCTCGCTGGGCGAATATGAGTAATGGCGGTTGGAATCGGACTGATTCCAACCGCCATTACTCATATCAAGCTACGGGATCGAGCGGGGCGAACATTACTCGCGCACCAAGCGGATATGCTCCACATCGTCGCGCCGGGAGCGACGGAACAGCACGAAACGATTGCCGATGGACTGCACCACTTCGGCGTTCAGCTGCTCGGCAAGCTCGGCGGCGGCTTCCTTGGCGGTCAGGCCAGAACCGTCCTGCACGGCGCACTTGATGAGCTCGTGCTTCTCAATGGTCTCATCGGCCTGATTGACGGCCGACTCGGTCAAATCGTTCTTGCCCACATAGAACAGGGGCTTCAGCGAGTTCGCCATCGCGCGCAGCTGCTTGATTTGCTTCTTGGTCAATGCCATGGGAATTTCCTTACATCTTTCGTATAACCACACCAGCATAGCAACCGGTGCTGTCTGCGCTGTTTGCCGCCCTACAGCGCGATGATGGCCGCGATGTAGATGATGACGGCAGCGGCGAATATGAGATCTCGCGCGGCGATGGTCAGGGCACGCCAGTGGGTGCGGCGGATGCCCTCCTCGTAGCAGCGGGCGTCAAGTGCGAGGCTCAGGTTGTCCGCGTGACGCAACGTGCCGGCGAAAATCGGCACGATAATCGCGCTCATCGCCTTGATGCGCTGGGCCAGTGAACCGGTTTCGATGGAACCGCCACGCGCGGATTGGGCGTCGACGATGGCGCGGGTTTCGTCGGTCAGCGTTGGAATGAATCGCAATGCCAGACTCATGACCAGCGCGATTTCTTGGGCATGGATACCGAGCCGGTTGAGCGGACTGATCAAGGTGGCGAAGGCGTCGGTCATGGCGGTAGGCGTGGTGGTAGTGAGGAACACCGCGCCCAGAATGATTACCAATGCGAAACGGCAGGCGTACACCACGGCTATGGTCACGCCCTGATCGGTGATGCTTAGCGGGCCAAGCGCCACCACCGGCGTGCCGGTGCGTACCACAAACAGATTGACCACGCCCATCAGCACCAGCAGGATCAGAATCGGATGAATGGATTCAAGCACCCGTAACGGGTTCAGGCGTGCCGCCGCGATAACGGCCAGGGTGATGGCGATGCCCAGCGCGAGCTGGGTTGGCGTGTTCACCGCGAACATCGTGAACATGGCGGCCAGGAAGCCCGCCATCTTCACGCGAGGGTCAAGTCGGTGTATCACTGAGTGCGCAGGGCCGTTGGAGGATACGGCCGGCTCGGTGACGGTGGCCGTGACGGGGCCGCCGGATGCGGGGGCGGCAATCGGCATACGGACCACGCGGTCGGCGATTTGCTCGGCCTCCTCCCGGTCATGGGTGATGATGAGCACGGTCACGCCACGCGATTTGAGCGTGCGCAACAGCTCATGGATACGCTTCTTGGCTTGGGCGTCCAGACTCGCGGTCGGCTCGTCCATGATGAGCACGTCAGGATTGCAAGCCAGCACGCCGGCAATGGCTGCCAATCGTTGTTGCCCGCCGGACAGGTCGAAGGGGGAGCGGTCGGCAAGATGCCCGATATGCAGCAGTTCCAGTGATTCGCGCACGCGTTCGGCTACCTCGGTCTCGCCAAGCCCTTGGTTGCGTGGGCCGTACGCCACGTCCTCGGCTACCGTGTCAGCGAACAGCTGATGCTCTGGATGCTGCATCACGTAACCCACATGCCGGCGCAATTGCGCTAATTGCTTGCGATTCGCCGACTTCGGGCGCACGTTGCGACCGCGCTTGCCGGTCGAGGCCACCGGAACACCGGCCACTTCGATGCTGCCGGCGGTCGGCGCAGTCAGTGCGCACAACATGCGCACCAGCGTCGACTTGCCCGAACCATTCACGCCCATCAGTGCCACGGTTTCACCGCGCGCGATGGTGAACGACAGGTCATCGATAACCGCCCGTTTGGCCGAAGGATAGCGATAGGTCAGATGCGAGACGCGAATAATGGGGTTCGTCATATCACCGATGCCATCGGAGAGCGGCGGCAGTTCGGAGCCGTCTTCGCGCTCCCGCTGGCGGGGGCTGTCGTTCGTAGGGCGACTGGGGGCGGCTTCTGTGCCGATACTACCCTCAGTCTCGCTTTGCGAGACAGCCTCCGCTAGCGGGGATCGATTATCGACGGCTGCAGTGATACCAATGATTCGCCCGGCCTCCATGTGCACGATGCGATCGGCATGAACGGTTTCATCTGGATGATGCGTGACATGCACAATAGTGGTGCCGCGCGCCTGCAAATCATCCAAAATGCGCATAACTTCGGCGCGTGCGGATTCGTCCAGCATGGCGGTCGGCTCATCCAATACCAGCATTGCCGGGTTCATGGCCAGCATGCCGGCGATGGCGGCGCGTTGCTGCTGCCCGCCGCTCATACGGGTCGGGTCGGACTGGCGTAAGTTCGCCAACCCCACGGCCTGCAATGAATCAACGATACGCTCGCCGATGAGCTCGCGCTCCAGCCCGAGATTCTCCGGGCCAAAGGCCACGTCATCCTCCAACACGGTGGTGACCAGCTGATCCTCGGGATTCTGGAACACCATACCGATGCCGTGGCGGGCAGCACGATAGGCATCGGCATTCGGGCCGGCTGCGTACACGCGTTGCCCCAGTAACGTCACTTCACCACCGTCCGGCGCGGTCAATCCCGCAATCAGACGGGCCAACGTGGATTTGCCCGACCCGTTCGGACCGACCAAGCATAGGCGCTCGCCGGCATGGACCGTGAGTGAAACGCCATCCAAAGCCCATGAGGTGCCGCGGTCATAGCTGAAACGAATGTCCTTGAGCACGGCGGCGGGGGAGGCAGGCTCGGCGGAAGCGTGAGGTTCGGCAGAATCGTGGAACTCGGCGGCGTCGAAGGAATGGGGTGCAACGGTCATGAAACAGCAATCCGTAACTGATAGGCGAAAACGCAGAATCCCGGCCCGTGCCGGGATTCTGCGTTCTGGTTCTTTGAGTGGTCTTTGAGTGGTCGTTAGTCGTGGCGGGCATCGGCCCGTCTCAGGCCAGTCACTGCTGCTTGGACAGCAGGTTGGAGATCGGCTTGTAGATCAGGAAGGTGATCACGGCGTGAATCGCCATCTTAGCCACGTTGAACGGCAGCAGAATCGGCAGAATCATCGCGGCCACAGCCTGGTAGGTCATGTGCGCGTAAATCGGCGTGACAATCAGGTTGCTCACCAGCGCCACCACGATGGCCAGCACCGCACCCACCAGAATGCCGATGGCGGCACCCTTGCGCGTACGGATCTTACGGTAGATGAACGCGGCCGGCACAGACAGGAACAGCGCCACCAGCACAGCCATCAGCGAACCCCACGGATTGGCGAACATGTGCGGCACAAAGCCGAGCACAGACACGATTGCGGCGGCGGCCGGGCCATACGCAAAGCCGGCAATCAGGCAGACGATGCCGGACGGGTCGTACTTCAGCCAAGTGACCGGCGTAATCGGGAATTCAATGAAGCTGGTGACCATCGCCAGCGCCACGAACAGTGCATACATGGCGATACGGCGCGTGGACCAGCGGCCCGAATCGGCCACACCAGTGGTGTGTGAGCCAAGTTTGGCGCTGGTGCTGGCGGTGGACGTGCTGGCCGAACCCTCGGCCTCGGGTGCCACAGAACGAACAACTTGCATGCGAATACGCGAAGATACGCTCATAATGAGCCCTCGTTTCTTCCATCCGGACTATACCGTTGGCTCCGGAATCTCACCGGATCAGCCGCTTGCGCGGGTCGCGGGCTTCCTACCATCCCCGTTATGAAACCCGGGGTGCAGGTTACCGCCAGTAAGGAATTGCACCTTCCCTGAAACTGACACGCTTATTCATACGCCATGCGCCGGACGTATGCAACCCGCGTTTCACTGTGCAGAAATTCGTCTTGTGCCGGTCAAGTGCAACAATGGGAGCCATGGCTGAAGTGAAGAAACCCAACAACACCATCGACAAGCTTGCCCTGATCGTCACCACCTACAAACGTCAGCAGTTGCTTGAGACACTGTTCGATTCGATTCTGGCGCTTGAACAGGCACCGTGGCGCATTGTCATCGTGGACAATGAGCAGTCCGATCAGACGGCGGACATGGTCGCTGCGTTTGCCGGCAAGGTGACCGGCCAATGGGGCACCACCGTGGCCGACCAGTCCGGTAACGAAGAACGTGTGGTCTATGCGCCGCAGACCGAGAACCTGGGTGGTGCGGGCGGTTTCTCCGCCGGCGTGGCCAAAGCCTACGAGCTGGGTGCCGCATGGTTCTGGGTGATGGATGACGATGTGGCCGTGCTGCCGGACGCCATTGCCAAGCTGTCCAAGTGGACCGACAAGCACGAGGTGATTCAGGGCTCCCGATTCGACTACGATGGCGGCCCGTTCTACTGGCAGTACGACTTCATTGTGCCGCTGGGCATCCCGAACCCGATTGCGCCCGCCGCATTCGGCCCGGCCGGATACCGAGTGATGGACACGCTGTGCTTCGAAGGCGGCCTGTTCAACCGCCGTGTGGTTACGGAAATCGGTCTGCCGGACCCGCGCTTCTTCATCTACTGGGATGACACGATGTATGGCTACCGCGCCAGCAAGGTCACCAACCCGATTGTGGTGCCCGACGTGATCCTGCGCCGTACGCGCGAAATCGGCAATTGGGATATCGCCGGCGTGCGCCAGCTCAACTCCACATCCGACATGAACCGGTATCACATCATGCGCAACCGCGGATACATGGCCCGGTACTTCATGACCTATGGTGACTTCCGTCCGCTGGTGTTTGGACTGGGTACCGTGCTCACCGCGGCCAAGGAAGTCATTCGCCTGGTGATGGTGGATCGCGAGCACCTCAAGACCGGTTTGGTACAGATTGCCAAGGGCTGGTGGGACTCGCGCAAGCTGATGCACGACCCCACCTGGAAGCCCATGCCGTCGCTGAAGTAGCCGTAGTAGTGGCTCCCCTCTATGAGGGGGTCACTACAGGTTACTTATGGATGAACAGGCCACCGTCGCCCCAAGCCCACTGGCCTTGGCCGGCACCGATCTGGAAGTGCAGCTTGGCGATGCCCATGTCATTGAACGCGTGATGCTCATCTTCCGCACTCTGATCGATATGCGCGGCGGCGGTATCGTCGGCCGGATTATACGAGAAGGTGATTGGCTGACGGTTCATCGCGCTCGGCGCCTTCATCGCAGCCTCGACGCCGGACTTGAACCAATCCGGAGCGGCCTCGCGCCCCTCATCGCTCATTGTGGCGGTGAACTGCTCATAGGTCTTGGTGGCGCGGTGCGTGCGTTGCGCTTCGCATAGCTCCTCATAGGATTTCGCCTGATAATCCAGATGATTCTTCGGATGCCCGATCACCACACCGAGATACAGCTCCTGGCCAGAGGTGACGCGGCAATGCTTGGCCGCCTCCGCCTTGTCCCATGAGCCGGCGACCCATAAGGTGCCGAGGCCGCGCAACGTGGCCGTGAGCACCATGCGTTCGGCATAGAAGCCGGCACGCTCTTTGGCTTCCTCATCGTTCGCGGGGCCGACGATAGCCAGATAATTCGCCGCATTGGTCAGATGACCTGAAGCATTGGCTTCAGCGAACACCTTGGGCTGGTCGCGCACCAGCTGAATGTTGAGATCGCCGAGTAAGTTGATCGGCTGAAGCGCCATCTCGAGCTGGCGGGCCGTATCGTCGTCGATCGGCTCATCATCGTAGGCGCGTACGGCGGTGCGGATGTTAATTGCATCAATAAGTTGGGTATGTTCTGCCATACCTCCCATTATCGCGCGCGACACAGAGTCAGGCCACCATAGACGCCGATTTTTCCTAGTATGCGAAATCGCATGCATTGCCCATTGTCAGGCTTGAAAAACGATACGAATAGGGTACGTAGTGACCGGCGACGATGCACACGTTTGCACAATTGGTGTGTAATGGTTTCGTGTTGAGCGTAATTCGCGTTAAACTGGGCGCAACCTTACGAACTGATGAAAACGTATGGAAAGGAAGGTCAACGATGATTGAAACTGCACAGGCTTTCGGTGTTGACATTGGCGGTTCCGGCATCAAGGCCGCACCTGTCGATCTGACCAAGGGCGATTTCGCCGAGCCACGATTGAAGATTCTCACTCCCGAGGTCTCCACTCCTCAGGCCGTGGCCAAAATCGTCAAGCAGCAGCTCGACCACTTCGAAGTGCCTGAATCCGCACCCGTTGGCATCGCTTTCCCCGCGCCGATCAAGCCCGGCCAGAAGCTCGACTTCATGGCCAACCTTGACCAGTCTTGGATTGGCGTGGACGTTACTGAAGTGTTCTCCGAAGCCTGCGGCCGCCCGGTCGTCGTGGTAAACGACGCCGACGCCGCCGGCCTGGCCGAAGTCCAGTTCGGTGCCGCGAAGGGCCAGGATGGTCTGGTCATCGCCACCACACTGGGCACCGGCATCGGCACCGCCTTGATTTACAACGGCGTGCTCATCCCGAACACCGAACTCGGACACATCATCCTGAGCGCCAAGCATCTGGACGCCGAGAAGTATGCCTCCTCCGCGATTCGCGAGAATGAGGAACTGGGCTACAAGAAGTGGGCCAAGCGTCTGACCAAGTACTACGGCCTTATGGAGAAGTACTTCAACCCGGACCTGTTCACCGTCGGCGGCGGCGTGAGCCGTCAGAGCGAAAAGTTCCTGCCGTACGTGGATATCAAGACCCCGATCGTGCCCGCCAAGCTGCGTAACCAGGCCGGCATCGTCGGTGCCGCCTACTATGCCAGCACCAAGCAGCAGTGAGCCAGTGAGCGTGGGTGTGCAGCGCTGACCCGCGAATATGCTTCAGGCCGTCCGACTAGTCGGGCGGCCTTTTGCATTGCATAGGAAAGGTATGCGACGCGTTCCCGGGAATGTTGCGCAAAGTGGGCGTGTGTATGGAGGTCTGTGGCGACGCGTTCCCGGGAATGTTGCGCGTTTGAGAGCGGGGCAGGGGGCACCACGCTCTATCGTGGGAGGGTATGAGCGTGCATTTCTCTTCTCGTGTGGATATTTCTGCGCCGAATCCCATTGCGGCGGCCGAGGCGGCAGCCAAGGCAAACGGCATCGCACTCAGCAAACTCAACGATTCCAATCCGACCCGCCACGGGCTGGCACCTGAATTGGTGCCGAGCGTGTATACGGCCGACCCGTGTGGACCGCGTGCGGCGCGAGAAGCATTGGCCGCATTCCTCAATACGGCAAAGGCGGTAGACGCAAGCAGCCCTCAGTCGACTTCGCCCGCCGCCAGCGAGGGCGGGAACGAGCGCCATGCCGCTTTCAACAATGCGAATACCGCCATCGAGGGCGTTGACCCGGACGCCCTGTACTTGCTGAGCTCCACGTCCGAGGCGTATTCGTGGCTGATTAAGTTACTTTGCGATGCCGGCGACGCGGTGCTGGCACCCAAACCCGGCTATCCGCTGATTGAGTCGATTGCACGGCTTGAATGCGTTGACACGGTCGAATACCAGTTGCAATTCGACGGCTCCTGGTTCATCGACATCGCCGAACTCGAGCGGCTACTCAGCGAGCCCGGTGGCGAACGCGTCAGAGCATTGGTGCTCATCAACCCGAACAATCCGACCGGTTCGTACGTAAAACCAACCGAGCGTGCACGTATCGTGACATTGTGCCGTGAGCACGGCATCGCCCTTATCGCCGATGAAGTGTTCTTCGATTACTCTCTCGAACCTTTCCCTGACAACGCACGGCTCGCGGGGGAGCGCGGCGTGCTCACCTTCGCCCTAGACGGATTCTCCAAAATGCTGGCCGCGCCGCACGCCAAAGTCGGGTGGATTCAGGTGTCCGGACCTGCCGAGGACGTTGCCGAAGCCCAGCGTCGACTGGACGTCATCGCCGACGATTATCTGCCGATGAGCGACATCATCGCCGAACGGATTCCCGCATTATTGAACGCCGCGCCCGTACAGACCAGACGGGTGGGGGAGCGCGTGCGCAATAACCTGGCCAAGTTGCACGAGTTGCTTGACGCCGATCCCAACGGGCTGGTCAGCGTGCTACGGGCCGAAGGTGGCTGGAACGTACTGCTACGAGTGCCCTCAGTCATCGATGAGAACGAGCTGGTGCTGCGGTTGATTGATGAGCACAAACTGACCGGACAGCCCGGCTACTTCTTCGACATGACCTCCAATGGATACCTGGCCGTTTCCCTGCTGCCCGAACCAGAGGAATTCGAGCGTGGCATCCGCGCCGTGCTCAATACCGTCGCCGCTTTGCTGCGATAGGCCGGTGTTTGCCGGCACCACACCTGTACTCCACGTACAATAGCGGCATGGGATTCTTGTTTAGACCGAAAGAACTGCCACGCCCGGCGTCGCTGACGTTCACTTTGGATCAGGCCGGGCATACGTATGATGATGGGCACGTGGGACTTGCTCCCACGGACATCACCATCAGCGAGCTGCGGGTGGCTGTGATCGGACTGAACGGCGCAGGCAAATCCACATTGCTGGGTCTGCTGGACGGTTCGTTGAAGGCCAACGCCGGCACGGTGACCATTGCGGGCGGTGAGGAACGTCTTGACCCGGCTGTGAAGAAGGACGCGAAGCGCATCGATAATCTGGTCGGCAAAGTTCGCCGCGAGGAGATTCCGAACAGCTTTTACCAGGCGGCGAATATTTCCGAGGCTGTTTCCGAAGCGCTGAAAAAGCACAAGGTGCCCGAGTCAGAACGTCATGCGCGCATCGGCAATCTGTTCGCGCATTTTGATTTGGCGCAGGTCTCCAAGGCCAAGGCCAGCGAACTGGACTCCGAGAAACGGCACCTGCTGGCTATTGCGGCCGCGCTGAGCTTTGAGCCGAGTGCGATTGTGGCGGATGAGCCGAGCAAGGGATTGGATGAGATTGGCACCGCGCATGTGGCCAAGGCGTTGTTCAACTACAACAAGCAGGTGATTTTCGCCACGCATGACACGGATATGATCCGCCGGCCCGAATACGCCATCGACCGCGTACTGGTGCTGGACGAGCACGCGGTCGCGTTTGACGGAGCGCCGGCTGAGGCTGTGGCGTTTTATGAGGATCTGATTCGCCGCAAGTATGAGGCTGCGAAGCGGTAGCAGATAGGAATCGGCCGTTGGAGGATTGGCATCGGCCGTGAGGTCGATGCCAATCCTCACGCGAAATAGAAGCCGCGGAAGCCGTACTGGTAGACGCGGTAGATGTATCCCGAACTGAGCACCATCTTGTACTGTGCCTTGAGGTTGCCGTCGTCATCGTAGACGCCGAACAGGCCCTGCATGCCGATGTCCACCAGGTTCAGGTCATCGGACAGTTCCTGTGCGGAGGAGACATACGGCGAATACGGCACATCGAAGTCCTGCACTTCGGTGTAGGTTCCGGCGTTCTCGTCGACCAGGTACTTGCGGAACTGGGAGTTCGAGTTCTCATCCTTGGAGCTCTGCGCGGTCGAAATGCCATCGATCATGGTCCAATCGAAATCAGGACGGGTCATGGCATAACCGAAGTCGTTATCGAACATGTAGATGTAGTACTGGCCGTCCTCCAGCGAGGAATCGTACTGCACAGTGATTGAGTGCTGGCCGCCGGTGTCGCCGGAATCGCCCACCTTGGTCAGGAAGGAGGGCTGCGCATCCATGCCATTCCATACGCTCGGCTCGCCGATCATGTAGTCGAGCGACGGCGTGCCTTCGATGTCATTGATCTTGATCATCGTGGAGGTCTCACGTGCGGACAGCAACGCGGAGCCATCATCCATGAGCTGGATGGTGTTGAAGTGGATCCAGTCCCAACGGTTCGTGGCGGTCGGATCGGATTCGTCGATGCCGGAATGATCGGTGGATTGCTTGTAATCGGGGAACAGGTCGCCGAAATCCACCAGCAGGCTCACCTCGCCGGAGTCGGTGTCCACCTTGATGACCTGATCCTGCACGGCATGGTCCGAATGTTTCAGATCGGTGGCCAGAGAGACGATATTGCCGTCGGAATCCAGCGCGTAATCATGGTGCAGGATGTACTGGTCGCCCAGATTGATGATCTTGACCAGCTTGCCTAGGCGGTTCATGCCGACGAAATGCTTGGTGGAGGCGGAGAACCACATGATGCCGTCATTGTCGAACAGCAGACGGTGCGAGCGGTAGTAGAGCACCGGGATTTCGCCGCGAATCACACCGTTCGCGTCATAGTAGTACATGAAATCCTGCTCGTTGGAATCATTGCCGAGAATCGCGTACAGGCCATTGCCGAGCGTGGTGACCGTGGATTCGTCGGGGGCGACGGCCTGTTCGAGCCGTACTTCCTCCTCGCCGAGCAGTTTCGGGCCGGTCTGCTCGATGGTGCGCGTGGTGGCGTTGCCGTCGGTGTCGGTGATGGTCAGGGTAATGGTGTTCTTGACCTTGGGGATCAGTCCCAACACCAGAAACTCGTGCTCGGTGGAGGCGATGTCATTGCTCGATACCGTGGTCGTCTGACTCGCCGTGCTGGTACCGCCGACATTGCCGGAACCGTCGGCGTCGCCGGCGGCGGCCTCACGGTATGCGGCGGCCGCCTCATCGCTGGTGATGGCGTTGGCCGTGTAATCCGGGTACCCCTCAGCGGAAACGGTGTAGCTGGAAGACGCGACTACGGACGGCAGTGGACACGGGGAAACCCTCACGACAGTATGGGTAAACGATTAGTGAATTACGTCACATACATTATGCCGCAGGTCTTGGAAAACACCGGCCGGAATGCTGGGAGAATACTGAAGCTTGGCGGGTCGCCGAGCGGTCCGGTCCTATAGCAGGGTGAACCAAGACTGAACCTGATGCCAGAGCGTCGGATTGTTGGCGATCATCGAATCGCTGCGCGACTGCACGAAGCAACTTAGTATGGCTATGCCCAGCGCCCACAATACGGCCAGCATCACGACCCAGCGCATCAGCCAACGCCACGGAGTGACGCGGGCGATGCCATCGCCTGAAGCGGCGTCGTTGGCCCCCGCCAATGAGCGGCTCGGTTCGCGCCCATTGACCAGCCACAGTAGCCCCGGTATGGACGCCAGCGAGATCAGCCAGCCGAAATCGGCGGAATACCGCCATCCCAAACCGCCGACGCGGCTGTCGAATACGACCAGCACCGCCGCCACGGCCAAGCAAGACATCAGCCATGGCCGCATGCCGTGTGTTTCCAATCTGCGCAGCAGGGGCAGCGCCAAAGCCATCAAGGTCAGTGGCGTGGCCGTGAAAATCGCGCCGACCATCACCTCGTAATAACCCCATTGCGGCATCGGGGCGGGAGAGCCCGCCAGCCACGGGAAACGATCCATGAAGCGCAGCGGCAGGAACAGGTAATACCAGATGTTGGCGGGCATATCCGCGGACGGGGTGGTATACCGGGTCATATCGGATATGGAGAACTGATACGCATTGCCGAAATTGAACGGGGAATCGAACCGAACCATGTTCCACGCCATCAGAGGCGTCACGACGAGAATGGCGGGAATGATTACCGCCAGCGGCGCGCGCAACGCCTGCAACGGCTTGATGCGGCGTGTGCGCAGACCGGTGCCCAGCGCGCGAATCTGCGGCCAGAACAGGGGGAACGCAAGCAATGCGGCCAAGGTGAACGTCGGTCGGCATCCGAAATTCGCCGCAATGCACAAGGCGCCCAAGGCCAGTCGTGGCAGGGAGAGAGGCTTGGCATCGCCCGCCTGCCATCGGTCCGATGGTCTCAGCGGACGGCGGGACGTGTCCGCGCCGAGCCATAGCCATAGTCCCAGCGACGTCAACGTCAGCGATGCGGCGAACGGTATCTGATAGAAGTTCGTGCGATACAGCAAATACCCCACTTGCGCGCTCACCAACGATGAGACCACTACTAACGACGCGGCCGCCACCGAAGTCTTCGGCATCACGCGATGGATGACGCGCAGCACCAGCAAGGAGAAGAAGATGATGAACAGCAGCACGAGAATATACTCGGCGGCGGATGTCGGCAGATTATGACCGGTCAGCAGACGATAGGGGACGAACAGCAGCACTGCGGGCAACACGCCAAAATAGGAATACCAGTGACCGTCATAATACGCGTAATCCCAGTAGAGCGGACTGGCTCCATTGGCGAGTAGCTGGGCACGTGTGGCTACGTCATAGGGGTGCTCGGTGGCGGCCAGTTGTTCGGGAACCGGCAAGTCGAGCCAGGGCCGGCCGGCGACCAGCGCATCGGCCACATGCCCATACTGGTCGAAATCATAGGTGTAATCGCCGGAAACGTGGAAGACGAGCGGAGACGCGTACCACAGTTCGTGGATGATGGATGCGCCGATAAGCAGGGTAGGAATCGCCATAAGCCCCACGAAAGCAAGTCGTTGCCGAGTGCTGGACGGGTCAAGCGTGATACGCCACAGGCGCGATCCCGGCCTCCAGACGGCAATCATCAGCAACACCAAGGCCATGGCGAGCACGCGCATCCAATTGATGACGAACGGTACGCGCACGTTGGCGCGGGCGTCGGTGACCGGTACGATCGCGCCGCGCTCTTCCTGAATCCAAATACGCACGATGCCGGCACCCGGCGCCTTGACATAATGGCTGCGAATAGCGTCGGGATTCATCGACTGGGCCTTGCCGGTGATGCCATCGACATCCGCGCGCACATGAATGGTCGCCAGCGGTTTGAAGACTTCCTTATCGTCGTTCGCTTTGGATTCGGCCTCGGCCTGCTCGCGGGCCTTATCGATGACCTTGCTGCTCTCGGTATCGATGCGTAGGTAATCCGACGTGCCGTCCGCGGTCAGTTCAAGATAGGCCTTGGTCGGATCGGTGACGGTCAACATGCCATCATTCCGGCGCGTGAGACCCGAACCCAGCGTGTTATGCACGGCGTTCGTATCCGTGCTCGCTCCGAGCGTACGCCAGAACGGCAGGTTGAACACGATGCACTCCATGGCGGCGATGGCGGCGACGGCGGCCAGCAAGGCGATCAGCAGGCGCACCAAACGCAGCCGGTGCCGGGTATCCGGGCGGCTGGGCAGGTGCCGTTCATGATTCGACGGCATCGGACGGTCTGCGCGAGTGTGGTCTATGGAATGCACGCATTTATTCTATAGGCTTTATTCGGGCTTGATGTCGGGCAAACAAGAGACAATGTGAATCATGCCAAAACGTACATCGGACCATGGGAAGCACAACCGCACGCCACTGCTGGGCGGGCTGAAGGATTCGATGAACGCGCTCGCGGCCGATCTGGGACTGTCCAAGCCGAAGAAGCACGATACGAATCCGTTCGGCGATGCCTTGCGGGAGACCAGTGAGCGTAAAGGCGGCATTATCGACGAACTGACTCGCCATGCAGTGGCGCTGAGTCCTGTAATCAAGCGGCGCACCTTCCCCGAATTGGAGAACGTGCCGGAAGGGCTGGTGCTTGGATGGGCGCAGCTGCCCTCCACCAGAGGCCGTGGCTTTTCGCTTGGCATTTTCCCCGACCGCGATCATTTTGCGCAGGTGGCGTTCGCCGATACGCATGGCCGCGTATTCGTGGGCACCGACCCCAACATGGACGTGCAGGATATGCAGGCGCGATTCATGTTCGGCAAGGAAAAGGAAGTGACTCTGCCGGACGGTGAGCGGCTGGGCGAAAGCGACGAGCCGCGTTCACGTTCCGGTTTCTCCCGTGCAGGCCATGGCCTGGGAAGTGCGCTGCATCATGGGCGTGGTTTGGGGCGTGGCCTTGGTCATGGTGCTGACGGCGTGAAGGCCATTACCGGTGGCGTGGTGGGGCGTGACGACACCGGACGCATGACGTGGCTCGCCTCATGGCTCAAGGCCGGCAACCGGTACACGCTTGAGCAGATGCGTGCCAATCTGCCGCCTGTGATGCGTCATGATTTGGAATACCGCGATGCCATTACCATCGCGTTCTTCGCCACGTATATGTTGCCGCAGATCAATGGTCTGCTCATCGGATTCGGTTCCGGCAATATCTTCCGCCGTCTCAACCGTGAGGCGCCAATCGGTGCGATTCGCCGTTCGGTGCGTGACACTTTGGCGGCACGAGCCCACGGCATGCGGGCCTCCGGTCTGGAGGATCACTTCGCCGATCTGATGCGCGAAGCCGGCGCCCTCGACACCACGCCGGGACTGGAAGCGGTGCATGGCGCCGAACCGTTGCACCTGTACACCTCGACGTATTCGAGCGGCTATTTCTTTACGTGGGATAAGTCCTTGGCATTCGGGCAGGCGCTGAAATCCTTGAAGATCGAAGGCAACCTCAACCGATTCGCTGCGGTGAGCGCTTGGCTGGAGCGCAACGCTTCCTTGGGGCGCAACCCTACGGAAGATACGGTGACCCGTGCCGAGGCCGCGCAAATCGACATGAAACTCATTGAGAACCCTGCGATTATGGCGCTTGACCCGTATGATGGCGAGCAGGAGCGTCGGGCCGTGCTGAGCCTGGTCGATATCGCCGCACGCACGGCTGGGCAGATTCGCAGTGAATTCCCTGATCCTCGAGATGTGCTGACCCAGCAGAACGTGCCGGATTCGGGTGTGACGAATGCTGCGGGCGCTGAAAGTACTGAGAGTGTTGAGGGCGCTGTAGAGCGGACCAATAAGAGCGACACCAACACTCAAGCCGCTCGGCCTTCGTATTCGCCGGCGAGGAGCGACGAATGGGTGTATCGTCAGACCCTCTCCTCACTGTTGCGCCGGTTACGGTTGCCGTATCGGTTTGATGTGGAGTTCCGGTCGCGCTTGGATTCGGGTGAAGTGGCCATTGGCTTCACCACTGCCGGCACCTCGATGATGCCCGATAGCCGGTATGACACCACTCGCCGTACGTGGCGTGCGCTGAGCAGCGCCGAACGCGCGTCGATGAGCGCCGCCTACAACCTGCGTGTCGGCCTGATGATGGCAGCGCTGAGTTTCGGCACCAGCGAATCCGTGCGCCAGGTGTCGTTGCACATCGATTCCATTGGTCTTGAAGAGGCGATTGCCGAACAGGATTCCGCCATCGAGGCGATGATGAGCGAGGCCCTAAGCGCCTTCGAACATCTACGCAGTGGCGATTTGGGGCGTGTGGGTTCCAAAGCCGACCCCAAAGATGGTGATTTCCATGGCGACCCGACCCGCCCCATCACCCATGAGGAGACGTTCGGGCAGACGGCGTCCGGTGACGAACGCGGCACGGCCGGGGGAGCAGGCAACGGTACCGGACCGTCTGCGGATGCTACGGATCAGGCCGCGGCCGAATCTGCTGACGCCGATGGCGCTGCGTCCATCGATTCGCAGTTCGAAGACCTGATGAAGGGCATCGATATCGACGAAATGGCGTTCGGCATGCCGGACGATACTGGCGCAGGCGACGACCTGGGCGGTATCGGCGGCGAGGGCGTCGGCACTGACGGTGCTGATGGGGCCGCCGGCATGGACGATGATCCGATGAGTGTGCTGCGCCGCAATCCCACCGTGCGCAATATGGTCACCGTCACCTTCACCCGTGATGCCTTCCTCAAGCGACTGGACACCGCTGGGCTTGACAATCCCGAGGAAACCTACCGCATGTTCGGTGCCGTGATGGACGTGGACGGCGAAGGTGGTCTGAAACCCATCAGCGCCGACTTCGACTTGGCGGACAGCCGGTTCTCTCCCACCGGATCCCAGGAGGAGCCCGAACTGGCCGACCGTCAATTCAGTCCGGCGACCGCTCACGTGCTGGGCGCACAGAATAGTGCCGGACTGGCTATCCAGCGAGTGGACCTGCTGCAGCATGGCGTCAACGAATTCCACGATATCGCCAGGAACACGTCGCTCGGCTCCGTGGAAAAGGCCCAGCGAGCCATGCAGGTCATCGAATCGATATGCGATCCCGAACTGACCGGTTTGGCCTCTCAGGTCACCAGTGCGTTGATCGATGGCAAGGACACGCCGGACTTCACGTTCACGCTTGCCGACGATCTTGACAAGGAGCGTCTGCGCGCCCGAGATATGCTGTTCTCGGGCCAAGCCGATCAGGCCATCGAAGCGGCCGAAGCGGCCGTGGCCCATTTGGACCAGGTGTATGCGGCAGGCCATGGCGTACCTCGATACTTCAACTCCTATGCCGAGCGCGTGGTCTACAACCGGCTGTTCGCCACATTGGACGAGCGTACGGTGCTTATCCCGGACAATCTGTTCTACGCGCACATGGAGCTGGCTGACGTGTTGAGTCAGATCAAGGGTGCCGAGGCGGCCATCCCGCATCTCAACCGTATGGTGGCGTACGCGCCCGCCTACCCGCTCTCACATCTGAAGCTCGCCATTCAACTGGCCCGCAATGAGGATTGGGATTCGGCACGCGCCGCCTGCCTGAATGCTCTGCGCGTGGCCTTGGACCGCGACGATGCCGCGTTCGCCTATTACCGGTTCGCGTACGCCGAATGGATGCTTGACCGGTTCGACACAGCCGCCGCAGCCTACATTATGAGCGATCACATCGCTCCCGGGGCCATTGGTTCGCTGGAAAGCGAACTGCAGGAACTGGTTTCCCGTGCGGACTCGCAGTGCATACCGGTGCCTGAATCGGTGGAGGCCGCCGCCCATGTGCTTGCCACGCATGATCTGCCGGTCTGGCCGCATATCGAAGTGGCTGACATCGTGCGTGACGCCGCTCGCGTGTGCGTGGATGAGGACATGTTCGTGCCGGCCCGCACGCTCTCGGTGGCTGTGGCCCGCATGAATGACGGCGAAGGCGATAACATCGACATCATCCAAGCCCAGTTCCTGCGCTCGCTATCCGCGTAGCCGCCTGAGGGGAGTTGACGGTATAGCCGGCCGAGGGGAGCCGAGCCCGCTAGGATAGACAACCATGAGCACGAACGAACAACTGGCATGGGATTTCGACGATGGGGATGTGGCCGAGGTCCGGCCTGATACCGGTATTGCACGTTTTGCCCCTGGCTCCGAACAATGGATAGCCGCACTGCAGCCCACTGACGACGACGCGATACGCCTCGACCGTTTCGACGTGAACACGATGACCGCTGAGGCCGCCGCCCGCCTGTGGGCTCGCGTGGCCGCATGGGTGGAATCCGATCAGATCGCCTACTACATCGACGACTCACCCGTCAGCTCCGACGCCGCCTACGACGCGCGCATGCGTTGCCTCGAACGACTCGAAGCGGCGTTCCCCTCACTGGACAATCCGCAGTCGCCCACCCATCGCGTCGGCGGCTCCTTCTCCAACGACTTCGCCTCCGTGCGCCACCCCAGCCGCATGATGAGCCTTGACGACGTCTTCTCCATCGAAGAACTCAAGGATTGGTACGACTCGGTGATTCGCGACCTCGATTGGCCTGAATCCAAGCCCCTGCCCATGAGTTGCGAGGTCAAAATCGACGGCCTCGCCCTGAACCTCATCTATCGCAACGGCGTGCTTGAACAGGGACTGACGCGCGGCGACGGCGTTACAGGCGAAGACATCACCCTGAATGTGCGAACCATCGGCTCCATTCCCGCAAACCTCGGCGGCCCCAAGGAAGACGTTCCGGACTTCGTGGAAATCCGAGGCGAAGTGTTCATGCGTTGGGATGATTTCCACACCCTGAACAACGAGCAGGAGGACGCCGGACGAGCGCCCTTCGCCAACCCACGCAACGCCGCCGCCGGCTCGCTGCGTCAAAAAGACCCTCGCATCACCGCCACCCGTCGCCTGAGCTTCTATGCGCATGGTCTGGGGCAGCTCACTTGGGGGCCGGACCATCCGCGCGGCACCCATGATGTGGTCGCCGACCAGTCGCAGGCCTACGATCTATACACCAAGTGGGGCGTGCCGGTCTCCCCGCACAATCGTGCGGTGACCTCATTCCAAGAGATCCTGGACATGATCGAGTACTACGGCGAGCATCGTGGCGACATCGAGCATGCACTTGACGGCATCGTCGTCAAGGTCGATGACCTGGGCCTGCAGCGTACCCTCGGCGCCACTTCGCGCGCGCCGCGCTGGGCCATCGCCTACAAATACCCGCCCGAAGAGGTCAACACCGAACTGCTCAACATCACCGTGCAGGTGGGGCGTACTGGCCGCGTGACGCCGGTCGCCGTGCTCAAACCTGTCTACGTGGCCGGCTCCACCGTGGCTCGTACCACGCTGCACAATGGATTTGAAGTCAAACGCAAGGGCATTCTGATCGGCGACACCGTGGTGGTGCGCAAGGCCGGCGATGTGATTCCCGAACTGGTCGGCCCGGTGCTTGAACGGCGCAAAGGGCGTGAGGACCAGCTGCGCGAATTCGTCATGCCCGAGTTCTGCCCTTCATGCGGCGCGAAACTGTCACCCGCCAAGGAGGGGGACAAGGACATTCGCTGCCCGAATGTGGAGAGCTGCCCGGCCCAGTTGACCGAGCGCGTGATTTCGCTGGCCTCACGCAAGGCGTTCGACATCGAGCACTTGGGCGAACAATCGGCCATCGCTCTGACCAACCCGGAGGAGAACCGGCCTGATTCGGTGGCGACCTACGCGCCGAACATCACCGAGGTTCTGGTCGCCCCCGGCGAAGAGCCTGACCCGTACGAGCCGGTGGAAGGGCTGGAATTGCCGGCCGCGCAGAAGCCGGTGTTGTCCAACGAATCCGGGTTGTTCAACCTGACCGCCGCCGATCTGCGCGACGTGCGCGTGTGGCGTGAGGCCGCAATCGTCGAGGTGCATGAGACGGTCGGTGCGAACGGTAAGAAGAAAAAGGTGCGTAAGCGTGTCGGCGGCTCTGGCCTGTGGCATCAGGTGCCTGCTTTCTGGACCGCGCCCACGCCGGCCAAAAAGCTCACGGCCAAGCAGCTGGCCGAACGCGCGCAAGGGGAGGCCGCAATCGAATCTGCCGAAACACAGGGAGGTACCGCCAGCGAGACGACCGGCGCACCTACCGGGGCTGAGGCGCCACTTGGTACTATGCCGGGCTTTGCCGCAGCCTCCTATCCTGAGTATGACGTGCCGGCCGACGCGGTTATCGTGCGCGTGGATCACAAGACCACGCGCACTGGCGTCACGGATGTACCGGTGATCATTCGGCCCGGCGAAAACACGCGCAAGATGTTCGACGAAATGGACAAGGCCCGTCACGCCGACCTGTGGCGTGTGCTGGTCGCGTTGTCGATTCGCCGGCTCGGTCCGCCTACCGCACGCCTGATTGCCTCGGCGATGGGCTCGCTGGCAGCCATCGAAAACGCCACGATTGAAGATCTGACGGCCATCGACGGGGTGGGCCCGGAAATCGCCGAATCGGTGGTGAACTGGTTCGCCGCCACCCGCGAACCCGGCGACTGGCGCGGCGCGACTTTGCGTGCTTGGCAGGCCGCCGGCGTGGGCGTCGACGAGGCCGAGACCAGTTCGTTGCCGCAGACGCTGGCCGGCAAAACCGTGGTGGTCACCGGTTCATTGGAGGGCTATTCGCGTGATTCCGCCAAAGAGGCGATTATCGAGCGCGGCGGCAAGGCGGCCGGTTCGGTGAGCAAGAAGACCGATTACGTGGTGATTGGCGCAAACGCCGGCTCCAAGGCCGCCAAGGCCGAGGAACTCGGCATCCCCATGCTGAGCGAAACCCAATTCGCCCAGCTCCTAGCCACCGGCACCATCTAAAATAGCCCCCTCAGACGCTTCATTAACCCCCTCTGATGAGGGGGCTGTCAGCCTTTAGGCTGACTGGGGGAGAGAAAAAGCGAATCCCGCCCCAGTGTGACTTACTCCACTCCCTCTGGCATGCCGCCGCATCACACGCTAGGGTAGAACAGGCCCTAAAGGAGGATACGGATTTATGAGCGACGCACGTCAGATCGAAGCCGACATCTACGAACGCCTGAGCAAGGTCATCGACCCCGAGCTCGGTCGTTCGGTCACCGACCTCGGCATGATTGCCGCCATCGAAGCCGCGCCCGCATCGTCGGACGCCGGCACTTACGACGTCACCGTGCACGTTGAGCTGACGGTTCCCGGATGCCCACTGAGCGAGACCATCACCAGCCAGATCAATGGCGCGGTCAGCTCCTATCCGGGCGCACAGCTGCTGCCTCATATCGAAGTCGGTTCGATGAGCCGTGACAAGCTGGCCGATCTGGTCGCCGACCTCAAGGCCGAACGCAAGCAGAACCCCTTCAGCAAACCGGGTGTCAAGACCCGCATCTTCGCCATCGCCTCCGGTAAGGGCGGCGTCGGCAAGTCCTCGGTTACCGCGAACCTGGCCGCCACGTTTGCGGCCCTCGGCTTCGACACGGCCGCCATCGACGCGGACATTTATGGCTTCTCACTGCCGCGCCTGTTCGGCGTGCATACACAGCCCACCAATCTGAATGGCATGCTCATGCCGGTCACCGCGTGGGGCGTGAAACTGATCTCCATCGGCATGTTCGCCGGTGCTGACCGGGCGATTCTGTGGCGTGGGCCGCGACTGCAGCGCTCCTTGGAACAGTTCCTGTCTGACGTATGGTGGGGCGAGCCGGACGTCCTCTTGCTCGACTTGGCTCCCGGCACCGGCGACATGGCGATTTCCGTGGCCCAGGCGCTGCCCAACGCCGAACTCGTGGTGGTCACCACCCCGCAGCCCTCCGCTTCTGACATCGCCGTGCGCTCCGGACTCGTGGCCCTGCAGGTGCCGATGAAGGTGCGTGGCGTGGTGGAGAACATGAGCTACTACGAGCACAAGGGCGAGAAGCTGGAGATTTTCGGTGCCGGCGGCGGTCAGCGCGTGTCTGAACAGCTCACTCAGGCGCTGGGCTATGACGTGCCGCTGATGGCCCAGCTGCCGCTGGAACCCGAAGTGCGCGAGACCGGCGAGGCCGGCCGGCCGGCGGTGCTGGATGCCGACGGCGCTTTGCGTACGGATGGCATTGGCCAGACCTTCCGAGGGTTGGCTGAACGGCTGTTGGCAGTGTGAGCCTGCGCAGCCTCACACTTTTGTAGGCGGCGTTGGCGTTTAAGTCCGGTTCGCTGCTGGTGGGCGAATCGCTTGACCACAGCACCCGCGACCTGGTGGTCGAGGCAATGGAGCGCACTGTCGGCGTGGATAGGCTCATTAACCTGCAGGCCATTCACATGGACGAGGACGCCGTGCCGCGCTGCCTTGGTATGAATGGGAGATCTACGTTGAGCCCGATATCTGGCGGGTGCCTCGCAGTAAATAACGGCATAGCGCATTGTCGGTGCGATGCTAAGAGGTAATGGCCCATGAGCGGTTCCAATCGGCGAGATTGCGTTGCCGGGACACCACGACATGGGCCATCTCGATAAAACGATGCCGCGTGTCGGCTGTTCTCAGGTCATCCGCAGTGACGAGAATGACGATCCAGCCGAGCAGTTGCAATGCGTTTCGCTTTGCCGCGTCGATTCGCATTTGTGCCGGATCGGCGTGATAGGCTCCCTGATATTCGAACGCGACGCGGCAGTCCGGATATGCCATATCCAATATGACGTATGAGTTGCCGATATTCACGCGATAGTTGGCGGTGGGGCATCCCAAGCCTGAATCCTTCAGCATCCCAAACAGCGTGTTTTCCGGCGGAGAATCCGTGTTCTCTGTCATGTAGGGCAGTGCCTCGTGGCATTTGTTACGACCTATGAACCGCGGACTGATTTCCAAGTAAGTATCGAAATCCTTGCGAGTGGCCATTCTGCGCCGTTTATCGCGGCTCATCAAAGAGGCTCCAATGGCCGCAAGTTCCTCCAATGTAGAGTATTGGGCCATCTGAGCCCACATCATGACCGGCGAGGCAATCCAGAACTGTTCATAATCCTTTTTGCGGATATCCAGTTTTCCCTTAAACACATGGAAGACCACGCCTTTGATTCGTCTGCGTTTGTTGGCACTGGAAACACAGGCGTGCACGGCATCAACAGATAGCGTGCAATGTCGGGGGATGGGCGCGCCGTAGTAGTTGGCCGCATTGATGTATCCCACCAGCAATGGACCTTTCGAACGGCGCGCAGCATCATTGCAGCGTTCACGTTCTGCTCGGCGTCGGCCGACAATATCCTCATGCATAAAAGAGCTCATGGTGCGACCGTAAAGCTGATTTGGACTTGAATGCAAGCCAGGCAGGGCAATGTGGTTCCAGCTTATGGAGTTATCCACATTGTCTATTTGCGCAGAGAACGGTTCTCAGTAGTATCTGTGCGCTCAAATGAACAAGAACATAACAATCTCACATCATCGCAAATGGCGACATGGCAGTGATTAGGGCATATTCCATGTGTGCTTCGGGCGTAGAGAAGTGTGCACAGACATTATTGAGAACCGTTCTCTGCGCGCCTATCTGGCTACGACCTCGGTGGGCAGGAGCCCCGTGCGCTGGAACGGCCGGTCCTCGATCTGGTCAAGCACTAGGGTAGCCAAGCTGACGCCGAATGCGTCCATTGGCTGGCGCACGGTGGTCAGCTGCGGGCACGCTGGCGTCGGCGTCGACGTCGGCAAGTACGACGGTCCGATGATATAGGCGATTCGTCGATACCCGCGCCCCAACATATGCTCGGTGAGCTTGCGTGAAGCGAGTCGGTTGTCGATGTCGACGGTGGGGAAGGGGTGGCGCTGCCATAGCCGACGCCGGAAATGGCGACTGGCACGCTGATATTGGCGAATCCTTGAAATAGCGGGTCGTCCTTATGAAATGTGTTGAGAATCCACGGGCCGTATCGCATGGCGCAGCGCAGTCTGCACCGCCCCGCCGCCGAACCAACCCCGGCAAGATCGCGCGCCGCGCCGGCACCACTATCCTCGCCCTGCTGTTCTGCGTCGTATGGTTCTTCCCGGTCTACTGGATGATTATCACCGCCGTAAAGCCGCGCGATGAGATCATGACCACGACCCCCGTGTTCTGGCCCATGCACCTCTCGATCGTCCTGTCGATTATTGTCGCGTTCTTCGCGTGCACGGCCCTGACCCTGTACCGCTTCCGCGGGCGCAAGCCGATCATGGTGTTCGTGCTGGCCATCCAGATGACCTCTGGCGGCATCATCCCGCAGATCATCATCTACAACCAGCTCGGCCTGCTCAACAAATACAGCAGCCTGATCCTGGCGTACATCGCCATGGTGCTGCCGTTCGCGATCTGGAACATGCGCGGGTTCTTCCTGAACATCCCGAAGGACATCTTCGAATCCGCGGCCGTGGAAGGCGCGAACGACTGGCAGATCCTGTGGAAGATCACCTTCCCGCTGGCCGCGCCCGGCATCGTCTCGACCTCGGTGTTCGCGTTCATCAACGCCTGGAACGACTACATGATCGCCTATACGTTCATGAAGGACCAGTCGAAGTACACGCTGCCGGTATGGCTGTCGTCCTTCTCGACACCCACCATGGGCACCGATTTCGGCGGGCAGATGGCCGCTTCGGTGACCTTCTCGTTGCCGGTGGTGGTGTTCTTCATGCTCATCCAGCGCAACATCATGAAGGGTGTGACGACCGGTGCCGTGAAATAGCGTATGCCGCCGTACCTCACCAAACGATTCGTCCGCTGATGGCGGCGTGACCGCGTGTCGCCTGCCGTCAGCGGATGAACGATAATAAAAACAGTATGAAAGGAACAGCTGTGCCCACATTCGAATATAAGGCTGATGCCGCAACGCCGTGTCTCACCCTGATTCCCGCTCCGGTGACATTGGAATACACGCATGGCACGGCTATGATCGGGTCCTTGGTGACGATCGAGAAACGAATTCCCGAATATGCCGTCACCGAAGATGCCGATGAGACCTGGGAAACGCTGCCAATCGAGCAGCTGTCCAGCGAACTCGAGCGTTACTGCGGCGTCGCCGTCCGTACGCGCCGAGTACTCACAGCCACAGATGAAGCCGACGCCGGTGCCAATGCCGCCGAAAAAGCGCGAGATGCGGGCGTGGGTGCGGGTGCGGGCGCGGGTGCGCCGGCAGCGATGAACGGCACCGTCATATTGCTGTGTGTGGATGCGCGATTGGCGCATGACGAATACACGCTGGATGTGTTCGCCTCAGATACCATCGCCGTGCGTGGTGGCAGCGAAAGCGGATTGCGGTACGGCATGCAGACACTGCGGCAGATGATCAGGCAAACCTCGCGGACCTTGCCCTGCCTGCATATCCAAGACAAGCCTGCGTTCGCGGTGCGCGCCTACAGTCTTGACGTGACGCGCGGGCGTGTGCCGACGATGGCGTTCCTCACCTGGTTCATCGACCAGCTGGCGTTGTATAAGTACAACCAATTCCAGCTGTACGTGGAACATGCCTTCGCTTTCGGCGAGCTCAGCGAAGCGTGGCGCGGCACTGACCCGCTCACGGCCGACGACATCATGTTCCTGGACGAATACTGCGCACACCACGGCATCGAACTGGTGCCGTCCTTGGCCACTTTCGGGCACATGTATATGAACCTGCGCACCCGTGAACATCGTGGACTGGGAGAGTTCCCCGAAGACGCCGACCGTCCGTTCAGTTTCATCGAACGAATGGAACACCACACACTGAACGCAGCCAACCCCAAGTCGCACGATTTCGCCTCGCGCCTAATCGAGGAATACGCGCCGCTGTTCCGCTCGCGGTCCTTCAATATTGGTGGCGATGAGACTTTCGACTTGGGCCGTGGCCGGTCCGTACAGGACTCGCCGGGCGCCAGTCGCGATGAGCTGTATGCCGATTTCGTCAAAGACCTATGCAGCACGCTTGCCCATCGTGGTCTACAACCGATGCTGTGGGCGGATATCGCGCTCGAGAATCCGCACACCATGGACTTGCTGCCCGGCGACATCACGATGCTCAACTGGATGTATGAGCCGGATATCGACGAAAGCAAGATCCAGACCATCGCATCACAAGGCCGCCGCCAATTCGTGTGCCCTGCCGTGCGTGCGTGGAGCCGGTTCTTCCCCGACTATGACGGTGCCTGGCTGAACACGTACCGCATGGCGGTGGCTGGGCTCAAATATGGTGCGGAAGGCATGGTGGTCACCGATTGGGGTGACTATGGGCATGTCAATGATCCGCGGTTGAGCGTGCCGGGACTGTGCTACGGTGCGCAAAACGCGTGGAACCCGGTTGCAATTGACGCATGCGAAATGAACCATCGGATTTCTAATCTGGCGTATGGCGACGAATCCGGTTGGCTTATGGATTCACTCGCTCGCATCGACTCCGATGGAGTGTCGTTCCCCTGGGACCTCGCCGTGCAAGTGCTGGAACTGGAATACGGTTCCGGCACCGGCATGCTGAATACGGATGTGGCATCGTATGTGGAACGGTCGTGCGGGGGAGAGCTCATGTTTGACCGTGCGCTGGGATGCGCCGACGCGCGCCGCCGATTGCTCCTGCGGAACCATGCCCGTCTCGAACGACGCCGGGATTGCGACCGGGCGTTGATTGATTGCGGTAGTGCGGTTGTCGCGGTGCTCGATGGCTCGGCACGAGGAGGATTGAACCCGGAGCTGCTGTGGGTGATGCTGGATGGGCAGCGGTTGTTCAATAGACTGGGTGAGGAACTGCTGGTATTGGCTGGCGGCGAGGACGCCTGTGACACCAAGGATGTGACCGGCCGTGCGCTGGATGCCTCGCGCCGCGCCCGTCTTGCCGCCGATTTGGAGTTGTGGTTCGAACGGTACCGTGTGCAGTGGCTGTCCATCGGCCGTTACGCCGAATTGGCGCGTATCGCCCATGTGGTGTGGTCGTTTGCGGACATATTGCGTAGGGGAGCGCTATAGGGGGGCTCGCAGAAATTCGGTCCTGCTGAGAACAATGTGAGGCTTACGCGCCGTCAAACGCACATGGTGATTTCAAAAATGGCGAATTGCTGCCATTCTTGCACCTGTGCGTTTGATGGGAAATGTGCGTATGCCTCACATTTTTTGCATAAAGCATGAAAATGTGTGAGACCGGCGTCAAGGTCGAATTCGAGAAGAAGGCCTTCGAACAGATTCGCCAGAACGCCTCCCAGGTCCTCAACTCCGACGACGCTCCGGACGTTACGGAATACAACAAGGGCAACGCCACGTCCGGCCTGCTCGCCAGCCAAGGCCTGCTCACCAACCTCAACGATTACGTGTCCGAATATGGCTGGGACAAGATTATCACCGGTTCCTTGGCCGACACCGGCAAGTACGATGAGCAAGGCATGATGGGCTCCGGCGACTGGTACGGCATCACCACCGGCGCGGTGAAGTAAGGTCATTCGCACAACAGGCAATTCAATCAACAAGCAGCACATATTGATTTTGGTTTCGGCCGCCTTGTTCCCTGCCGGCCGGAACCGCCTCTCCCACAAGGAGCACAGCAACAATGAAGTTCACCAACGGCTACTGGATGATTCGTGACGGCGTCGACGCCCTCTACGCTCGTGAAGCCTACGAACTGGCGGCGGATGCCACCACCGAAAGCCTCAACGTCCTCGCCCCGACCTCCGTGGTGCGCGGCCGATACGATACCCTGAACCTGCCCACATTCAATGTGGACATCACCACACCTGCGGAAGGCGTGATTCGTGTGTGGGCCGAACACTGGCAAGGCGCCACCGAATACCCCGGATTCCCGCTCAATGCCGACGAACCCGGCAACCGTGATTACGTGACCGTTCAGGCGAACGGCAATGGTGATGGCGAAGTCGGCGTCAATGGCGCGGACGTCACGCTGACCACTGGCGGACTTACCGTGAAGGTCGTCAAGGGCGCCCCCTGGAACCTGACCTTCATCGGCGAGGACGGCAAGGTGCTCACTGAGTCCGCAGGCAAGTCGCTGGGCCGATTCAAGCTCGGTGCCGAATCGAACGTCACCGCCCAGCCGGTCAGCGAATTCGGTGTGACCATGGACGGTTCCGCCCGTGATGAATCCGACGTGTTCATTGCCATCCAGCTGCATCTGTCGGTTGGCGAAGACGTATACGGCTTGGGCGAACGCTTCGGCGCTTACGCGAAGAATGGTCAGAGCGTCGACATCTGGAATGAGGATGGCGGCACTGCTTCCGAGCAGGGCTACAAGGACATCCCGTTCTACATGACCTCCAATGGGTATGGCGTACTGGTCAACAACCGCGGCCATGTCTCCTTTGAGATCGGTTCCGAGAACACCGAGGCCACCATCAACTCCTTCATCGACGGTATGGCCGAGCGTGATATTCCGCTGGCCACCTTCCACTACGACTGCTACTGGATGCGCGAGTTCCATTGGTGCGATTTCGAGTGGGACAAGCGTTTCTTCGGCGACATCGAATCCACGCTGAAGCGCCTGCACGAAGACAAGGGCTATCTGGTGCGCAAGCCCAATGGCGAAGTCTGGCAGACCGACTTCTGGCAGGCCGGCATGGGCTTGGTGGACTTCACCAACCCGGCCGCCCGTGAATGGTTCAAGGACAAGGTCAAGGCCCTGCTGAATCAGGGCGTGGACGCCATCAAGACCGATTTCGGCGAGCGCATCCCGCGCGACGTCGTCTGGTATGACGGCTCTCCGAAGCTCTCCATGTACAACTGGTACACCCAGCTGTACAACCAGGCCGTGTTCGAAGCCATCGAAGAAACCTACGGCAAGGGCAACGCCTGCCTGTATGCGCGCTCCGCGACGGTCGGCGGCCAGCAGCAGCCCGTGCACTGGGGCGGTGACTGCGAATCCACCTTCAATGGCATGGCCCAGTCCCTGCGTGCCGGCCTGTCGCTGACCTCCTCCGGCTTCGGCTTCTGGAGTCACGACATCGGCGGTTTCGAAGGTGCGTTCCCGGACCCGGCCGTCTACAAGCGTTGGGTGGCGTTCGGCATGCTCGGCTCCCACTCGCGACTGCACGGTTCCACCGTGTACCGTGTGCCGTGGCTGTTCGACGAGGAAGACGAGAAGAACGGCGTCGCATTGGTGCCCGGCCAGACCGCCGTGGATGTGGTGCGCGAGTTCACCAAGCTCAAGCTTGAACTCATGCCGTATGTCTACCAGCTTGGCCTGCAGCCTCATGCGAACGGTACTCCGGTCATGCGTTCCATGTTCGTGGAATTCCCCGATGACCCGGCATGCCGCACGCTGGACCGTCAGTATATGTTCGGTCCGTCCATGCTGGTCGCCCCCGTGTTCACCTACTCCGGTGAGGTTTCCTATCGATTCCGCTGTGGGTGCGCGATGACAGCGTAACGACATGAACATTTCAGCGTGGTGCTGTAACACTTCGGTGTTGCGGCACCACGCTTTTGTGCTGATATGGGGATTTGTACTAGTCGAATCCGCGAAATGTTCAGTAAATGTTCACGTAGCGAAATCGGCATAGAATGCGAGCAAACGCATAACGGCACGGTGCTGCTCATGCGTACACCAACGCCAGACGAACCGCCGGAAAGAAGGGGTCTCCGTGATTGAGACAGTGGACGATATCAAGACGATTGCGAACGTCGGCACGGGAACCATGGGCCATGCGATCACGTTGCAGTTCGCGTTGGCCGGATATCCGGTGCATCTGGTCGGCCGCGGCGAGGCCTCGCTGGAGAAGGCGATGAAGGCGATTCGTTCGGATGCCGAGGACTTTGCCGAAGCCGGACTACTCAAGGACGGCGACACCTTGGACGCGGTGCTGGCCCGCATCACCGGTTACGCCGACTATGCGAGCGGCGTGGCGGACGTGGACTTCGTCATCGAATCCGTGGCCGAGAACCTTGACATCAAGAAGTCCGTCTGGGTCGAAGTGGAGCACGCCGCCCCCAAGGACGCGATTCTGTCCACGAACACCTCCGGCCTGAGCCCCACCGCGCTGCAGTCGGTGATGGGGCACCCCGAGCGCTTCGTGGTGGCGCACTTCTGGAACCCCGCGCAGTTGATGCCGCTGGTCGAAGTGGTGCCGGGTGAGAAGACCGACCCGAAGGTAGTGGACATCACCTTCGACCTCATGGCCAAGATCGGCAAGAAGCCGGCGAAGATCAAGAAGGAATCGCTGGGCTTTGTGGGCAATCGCCTGCAACTGGCCGTGCTGCGCGAGGCGTTCTACATCGTCCAGCAGGGCATCGCGGACGCGGCCACCGTGGATGACGTGATGAAGTACAGCCTCGGCCGCCGCTGGAATCTGGTCGGTCCGATCGCCAGCATCGACCTCGGCGGGCTCGACGTGTTCTACAACATCAGCACCTACCTGTTCGACGACATGGACAACGGCACTGGACCGAGCCCGCTGCTCGCCGAAAAGGTCAAGGAAGGCAACCTTGGTGCCAAGACCGGTCAGGGCTTCTTCTCCTGGCAGGGCGAGGACGGCAAGCGCATCATCGAAGCCCGCAACAAGTCCCTGCTGCGTGCCCTGAAGGACGATGCCGCGGACTCGACATCCGACTACCGGAACCAGTCAGCTAACCCACGAAAACAGCAGAAGCCTCGAAAAACACCAATCGCAATCGCATGAATCCTGTTCAGAAAAGAGGAAAGCCGGCGGAGAGAAAGGCCACCGGCTGAGAGAGAAGAGAGAAGAAGGGTTCAGTTATGGGGTTCATCAGGAACCTCGCCAGCCGCCGTAACCGCTGACATGTTCCATATAACCGCCCAAGTCATGGAGGAATGATGCGTGTTCCTGTCAATTCGCTGGGAAAAATGTATCGGACATGTAAGCAGACATGCACGAATGCGAATTCCGCCGCAAGCGGCCGGCGCATCTCTCCAACCACCGTCAGCGGATATATCGACGAAATGATCCGCAATTATCTGCTTTTCGAAGCAACCGGCTGTTGAGTGGATGCGCAGAACGTTCGCACGATAATCGGCGTGGCAGACGCCGTGATATCCAAACCCGTCTGCACAACCCGAAAAAAAGACCGCAAATCACGGATTGTGCAGACAGCCGCGGGGAGCACGCTATAACGGGCGGGACTCGTAGATCATTTGGCGGTCGCCGAAATAGAGGGCGTCACGCCAGGAGGACTTCTTGCGGACCGCCTCCTGCTGCGGCTCCTTGATCGGTACGAAAAACCAACGGATCAGACCAACCACCATGTCTTGCACGGAATGCCAGATGCCGATATATGCGGTCAACGCCCAGAACGTCACGATCGCATTGAATCCAGCGAACACCGCGTTACCCCAATTATGCGAAAACGTATCGGCATAGAACACCATGCACGAATAAATAATGATCACCCACGGCATCGTCACATACAATGCCGGAGACGCAGTACGATTATTGACCTTCGGCGTACGCGCGAACGGAATCTTCGTGTTCGTCATGCCCTGCTGAATCGACTTGAGCGTACCGGAAAGATTCACCGTCAACAGCACGATATTGAAACCGTAAATACGGAAAATATCAGAACGCTTATACCCGTTACGTTTCAAATCACTCGACATGGTGGCAAAATACGGCAACGAAGCGAGCACCACCCACGGGCTCAGCAACCGCTGATCGAACGGATACGCCAACAGGAACATCAAGCCGAAACTCGACCATGCGATGGACGCCATGTAGTTCACGCGCAACGCCCACTCGCCCAGCTTCACATCATTGCCCTGCTGATGCCGGGCATGCACAATGCGGAAGAATTTGCCGATGATCAGCAGACCACCGTTCGCCCAACGTCGCCGCTGCACCACCAGCGAGCCGAAATCCGGAGGCGTGGCACTATAACTCAACCGCTCCGGATAATTAACCAAATGCCAGCCGAAATAGCCCAAATCAATGCTGGATTCGGTGTCTTCAATCACCGTGCGATCCTGAATATACGTTTTCACCGTGCGCGTGCCCTCAGTTGAGACCACGCAAATGTCGTCAAGCGCGGCCTTGCGAATCACCGCGTTCGCACCCACCCAGAACGTGGCGTCATAGTACGTCATGCCCTGATGCAGCATGTGCTGAATGTCGGTGGTGGCGGCCGCTATGCGTTCGATTCGCGTCGGCGCACCACGATACGAGGAATACGGGGTTTGGATTACGGCCACACGCTCGTTGCCCGGCTGTTCCATCTGGTACACCAAACGCAGGCAGTAATCGCGCAGCAGCATGGAATCGGCATCCAATGTCAGCACATATTCGGAATCGCGCATCACGAAATCCGGAGATTCGTCCTCGCGCACGTCACGCAAAATCACGCCATCCGACGTTTCCACACGCTTCAACGAGTGGCCCATCAACCCGATGAACGAATTCAGATTCATGGCCTTGTTGCCTTCGCGAGAAGTCGATGCGTACAGTTTGCGTTCGAAAGACCATCCTTTTGCGGTGAAGATACGCACCAAACGTTCGTACAGTTGCAGAATGCGATTCGCGTCGACATGCTGCTGCAAAGTGATTGATTCGTTCAACGCCTGTTCCGTCAAACGCAAGTCGCGTGCAAGACCGCGCAATACCTGATCGCAGAAGAAATCGTCGGTATGATCTTCGATCAGCCAAGTATCGGCCTTATGTTCCAGCCATTGCACGGCCGCACGATAGTCTTCCGCACAGCGTGCGACCACACTACGCCTCGCAGCCATCTGATCGACGAGCGCCGCAGCGGTTTCGTCGCGCGCTTTCGTGAAGCGTTCGGCCGGCGCCGCAAGTTCGGCAAGTACCTTCGGCATGAGTTCGCGACTCGCTTTTAAAATCGTCCGTGCCTCATCATTTTTCGGATGCGGAGGATCGTCAATCAGCAGTACGATGGCAAGGTCGGGAAATTCCTGCAATGCCGCCGACCAGATTGTTTTTTCGACGACTTTTGGCTGTTCCACATACGATGGGATGAGTACGGTAATGCCTTTGCCGTAGTTGTGTGCGAAATGGTTGTCGAGCATGGCTCGAGGTACGCGTTCATGCCGGATGAAGCGGTATAGCGCTCCTTGCCGTGTGGCCAAGTAGACGAGCGCACTGAAAATCAGCGTGGTCACAATCGTCATGTACAGCACGCTTTCAACCACGAAACGCAATGTGAGTGAGGGATTGTTGACGAACAATGACAGAATCATCGTGATCATGTAGATAAGCCATGAAATAACCGTGCATGCAATCGCAACATAGCCGAGCACAACTCGCGTCGGCGAAGGCTTGTCATGCATAATCGCAAGTGGTTGCGTGGAGGTTTCCGCTCCCCATTGATGTTTGCGATCGCCGCCTTTATTACCTCCCCCCTGTTTTGCCACCTCAAACCCCCTTTGCATCGTCAACAACGCCTCACCGGCGCAAAAACATACGTCATTGCCTAAATCGTCGTACCAGCCACATACTATACTCCCTTGATGTAAGCGAGATATAAGAAAGCCAGCGCACGAGAGGCACACCCAACCCCCCGTAAAATCCCCCGCCTGCGCACTGAAGCCAAGCGGGGGGCACAGCCTGCTCGGTCACCCGATAACCCCATCGGCATGACGACTGAACGATTTTTGAAAGGGAATGATGAAACCCGTGTTTCCGGGAAGGCGATTTTCCTTCCTCCGATTGTTCATAGCGATACTGTGCATCGCGCTCGTTGCGGCCGGCACATGGTCGTGGATCACCTTCACGCGAACGGCGGCTAAGGAATTGCCGGAACCCTGGTTCGGCGGCTATGTGGACGTGACCGCAACACCCTCATACAAGTTTGAATCCAAGGTGGGCAACGTCTATCAGAATATGTCCCTCGGTTTCATCACCGCCGGCGACGGCTGCCAGCCAAGCTGGGGCGGCTATTACACGCTTGACGAAGCGGCCTCCACACTTGATCTTGACAGCCGCATCGCGCAAACCTACAAAACCGACCGCACGATAACCGTCAGCTTCGGCGGGCAGAACGGTACCGAACTGGCCGCCGCATGCACTGACGTCGACGCGCTTGCCGACGCATACCAGCAGGTGATCGACCGCTATCATGTCACCTCGCTCGACTTCGATATCGAAAACACGAATCTCGACGGCTACAGCGAAACCGCAACCCGGCGAGCGCAGGCCGTGGCAAAACTCATCGCCAATGAAAAAACGAAAAACAAAGGAAAAGACGATACCAGCCACGATCTGATCATCAGCCTGACGCTTCCAGCCGACACGAAAGGCCTTACAACACAAGGAATGCAAACCGTGAATGCGTTTCTGGACGCCGGCGTGACGCTCTCCACCGTGAATCTCATGACCATGGATTTCAACGTGGCATCCACGTCGATCACACAATCCACCCTGATCAAAAGCTCGTTGAACGCGGCCCATGCGCAATACAAAACCTTGCTGTACAGTCGCGGCAAACTCTTCAGCGACCATCAGATCTGGGAACTGCTGGGAGCCACCGTGCTCATCGGCCAGAACGACACCAAAAACGAGTATTTCACGCTCGACAATGCGCGCGATATCAACACGTTCGCACTGGAAACAAGCCTGGGTCACTTAAGCATGTGGTCGTTGAACCGCGACCAGCAATGCGGCGAAAACTATACGAACACAAACACGCTCAAAACGTTCTGCAGCGGCATGAAACAGACGGGCGGCGAATTCGCCACCACCCTAGGATCAGGATTCCGAGGCACACCGGGCACGCTCGTCGATTTCGACAACGCAAGCTGGAATTCCTCGCAGCAGGCCTACCCCACATGGAAGCCAGACGTACTGTACAAGCAAGGCGCCAAGGTGATCTGGAACGGCAATATCTACGAATCGCTGGGCAACAACGAAAACAAGCAGCCAGACAGCGCCGAGGAAGGCGCCAACGCACCGTGGCGCATCATCGGACCGGTGCTATAAACGCTTGCTGCAGCGAGGCGCAACCACAGACACAATACAAGGCGGTAACACAAGGCAGTCGCTACTTTCCATCAAAAGTGACGCGCAACAAGGGAACGAAAAAACAATCATGGCATCGAAGCAATCGAAACATCAGACAACCACCGGCAGTCAGTCAAAAGACGGCATCAGAAAGCCGGTCAGACTCACCATTCTGGCCATCATCTATGCGTTGTGCATTGCGGCCGCGATCGCCGTGCATGCGCAAGCGGGTGTACAGCGGTTCATGGAAGACCCCGCACACATCTGCATATAGTCGGCCTGCCTTCTGCTGTGCCTGATCTACCACAAAAAGCGTTCGTCGTATCGCGTTGCCGCCGAACACACCGTGCTGCCACCGTTGACCGTCATACTGCTGGTAACCGGCTATTTTCCCGACGTGACCATGTTCCTGATCATCGTCACCATCATCACGTCGATCATCACCGCACGCAGTCTGAAAATCGGCATTCTTCACGCCGGAACCACGCTTGCGCCAATCCCTTTAATCAAAATATTATTTGCGAATACTTCTCACGTACGGGGCTGCGGACGTTTTCTTGGAGACCGAACGGAAGGATTTTCGTATGTTCAGTC
>ERZ1034913.365-NODE-365-length-38771-cov-28.637592_pt1 | contig 38771 bp, 23 predicted proteins | sample MGYA00520697_ERZ1034913 | MGnify/ENA primary metagenome ERZ1034913 (study PRJEB33766, sample SAMN09781786) | gut metagenome | biome: gut microbiome | host: Homo sapiens | place: Madagascar | study: EMG produced TPA metagenomics assembly of the PRJNA485056 data...
TGAGACTGAGGGCGAGAAAAGCCAACCGCAAGTTGGCGGAGTACATCCGTGAGTCTGCCTTGAACGGCGAGATGGTCTGTGGACACAACAAATAAGACTTTTGTAATTTTATAAACAGAATAAAAAACATTACAATTAACAATTGTAAAAAAACACTAAATTCATCGATATTGTGAAAAATTGACAGGTATTCATGGTGTTTTGTCAACAAAAAGACACGTTTATTTGTTATTAAACGACAAATAGACGTATGTATTGTATAAATAAAGTTAATTTCCAAAATTTCGCGACTGAAAATTTCTCTTTTTCAATTAATAGAGTTACTTTTGCGGATAACAATAGTGAAACCACCCTACTTTAAAGGCGCATAACAGAAAATATTTTAGTATGGAAAAGTATTCTTTAGAAGCAAAGGAGTTGTTGTCTGAATCTCAAATGTTTGAGGTAAAGGCTGGTGCTGTTGTGAAAGATCATTTACAGCAAGAATGTTCTTTATGTGATTCTTGTATAGGCTGCGCTAGTGCTTGTGCAGTTTGTGTGAATGATGTTATGTAATTTAAACTAATTGTCAAGATGGTAGAATTCTACCATCTTGATTATTTTTAAGACTCGTAAACTTATGAAATATATTCTTTTTAATGAAAATCTAGTATTGAAACCAGATGAGGGAAGAACTCTCATATTAGCTTCTTTGGTCGGTAGAAATTTGCTTATTGGACAAGATGATTCTTTCACAGATATTATTCACCCTATTTATGCAATGATTCTGTGTTTTGTTGATGGTAGAGAAATCAATGAATGTGTTAATGAGGCAGCATCATATTTGTCAGTTCCAAAAGAATTGGTTCTTAATTTTATTAATTCATTAGTGGATAATCCTAAACAAGTGATACTGAGTGGGAAAAAGGGAAATTCTGTTTTTCCACCATACACTATAGTGTCAATGCAATCACCTAGCCAAATTAAACGTTATTCTCCAAACCTATTCAAATATGACCAAATAGATTTGAGAATGAAGAGACATTTGACTCCATCTACAATTACATTGATGTTTAACAATATTTGTGTAACAAATTGTATCTATTGCTATCAAGATAAATCGCATGTTGCAAAATGTACAATTCCATTAGAACGAATAAAAGAGCTCATCCGTGAAGCTTATAAGTTGAATGTAAATACCTTTGATGTCATAGGAGGAGAATTTTTCTTGTACAAATATTGGAGAGATGTCCTTGCTGAGTTAAGAAGATATGGTTATAATCCTTATCTGTCTACAAAAATGCCATTGCAAGAAAATGATGTGCAGTTCTTGGCAAAACTTAAGGTTCGTGATATTCAAATATCTCTAGATTCATGTATTGAAGAGCATCTAATAGAATCCATAAATGTTAGAAAGGGGTATGTTGCCGAAATGTTGAAGAGCTTGATGTTACTAGAAAAATATGGCATACTTGTAAAGGTTCATTCTGTTTTGACAAAATACACTAAAGATATAGCTGATATGCGCTCTATATATAATGTTCTAAAGAATTTAAAAAATATAGAGGATTGGCATGTAGTAAAAGGAGAAGAAACTTTATATCCAAGAACAGATTATAGTAATATTGAGATAGATTCTCTTTCGTACAATAACATCGTGAATTATCTGAAAGACCTTTCTGACAGCAGTGGTATGTCTATTCATTATCCTAAGTTAGAACAGATTCAAATTGTAAATAACACTATCGATAAATTAAAACAAGCGGAATCTCATTTTTTCAACAGAGCATTCTGTAGCGGTTTGTTCTCTTCATTGTACATCTTACCAGATGGACAAGTTACTATGTGTGAACAGCTATATTGGAATAAGCGTTTTATTATTGGAAATGTTAAATCCAATAGCATCTTGGAAATTTGGAATTCAAAAGAAGCTAAGTCTCTTTATGAGATTAAACAAGAGGATTTCCCTGAAGATTCTTTGTGTCACAGCTGTGGCAAGTTCAAAGAGTGTAGAACATTTAGACAAGTATGCTATAGAGATATAATACGAAAATATGGCTCACAAAAATGGTATTACCCAGATGTAAAATGTCCTTATAATAACCAAAAGTAAGGACGAATTAATTAATAAAAATGAGAAGACTTTTTATTTTTTTATTTCATTTGGCCTGGACACAAATCGTTCTAGCTCAGACTGGTATCGCTAACCAAAATTTCGGAAAGGATACTTTGCAATTAAGGGAGGTTGTTGTTAGAGCAACCCGCCCTTTGGCAAAGTTGAACAGCGAAGGCTTTGTGACAGAAGTCAAAGGTACCGTTTTGGAAAAACTTGGTTTTGCAAAAGATGTTATGGGTATGTTGCCTGGTGTACTGAATAATAATGGTTCCATTGAAGTTTTTGGTAAGGGAAAACCAGTCTTCTATATCAATGGACATATTGTCCGCAATAATATAGAAGTTGAGCAATTGAAGGCTAACCAAATAGATAAGATAACTGTTGTAACGAATCCAAGTTCACGTTATGCTTCAACCGTAGGTTCCATCATAAAGATAACAACCATTAAAAAGGTTGGGGATGGTTTCTCCTTTGATAACATCGCTACTTTTGGCTATCGTAATTATCTGTATGGCAAAGACAATTTGGACTTGAACTATAGGGCAGACAAGTTTGATGTTTTTGGAACGTTTGGATTTGAGAAAGGCAAGGATACGAACTCTAGCAAAAATGTTCAGAATTCATGGTTCTCGTCACATCATCAGCAGAATACGACTATGAAATCGACACAGCACTCAAAGTTGATTGATGGTAAATGGGGATTTGATTTTTCCTCGTCTCCAAAACTCTCATTTGGCGCATTTTACCAAGTATCTTATGCTCCAACAAAGACCAATTCTAGCATTATGTCATCATTATATTCTGATGATGTAATTGAAAGTGAGACTTCCGCATACAAGGATGTCAAATTAAGAGATTTGGAACATTTGTTAGATGGATATTGCCATGGGGTTTGGGGAAAATGGAATTTAGAGATGACTTTTGATTTAATGTGGAAAAAAACACATGAAAATCAAAACGTTATAGAGCAAACCGGCATCAATCAGAATTTCGGAATAAAAGATGTTGGGCATGCTAGGTTAATGGCAACGGAATTATATGCGTCACACCCATTTCTTAAAGGTAATTTTAGCTTTGGAGTAGATTTCACCAATAGTAGCCGTGAGGAGAATTCAGAAAGTGAAAATAGCATTATGGCAGGCGAGAACAATAAAATACAGGAGCTGAACATGGCATATTACGTTGAAACTATGCAGCATCTAGGCAATGTAACATTCCGTATCGGTGGTAGGTATGAGCATGTGAACAGTGAATATTTTATAGGTGGCAGAAAAAATCACGAACAGTCACATGTTTATGATAAGTTTTTCCCGACAGCTTCATTGTCTCTGCCCATTGGAAAAACCATGGTGCAGTTGAGCTATTCTAAGCAATGCTATCGTCCATTGTACTCTCAGTTGAGCAACACGGTTCACTATGTTAACAAATATCTCTATCAAAGTGGAAATCCGTATTTGCAACCATCCTATAGCGACAACATCTCTTTGAATTTGAGGTATCGCTGGTTGGCATTAACTGCTAATTATAAAAAGGTACGAAACCAAATAATAACATCATATACATATTATGATGATGCGAAGACGATTGCCTTGCTCAGAAAGGAAAATTCTAGAAACTGTCTGTCTAACTTACAGATTATGGCTTCTTTTATGCCCGGATTCCTTTGGAAATGCTATTATCCCGTATTGGCATGTGGTGTTGTCTCTCAATTTTACAAGATTGATTACAGAGGAAATATAAAGCATGTGGATAATCCTTTGGTCGTAGTTAAGTTCAATAATATTTTAAAATTCCATAACAACTATATGGCGACAATAAATTACAGTTGGCGTAGTGAGGGAAATAGTGAGAATATTAAGATGGGGAGTGTTGGACAGATAAATCTTTCTTTGGCTAAGGACTTATCTAAAAAATGGAATGTCAAGTTGTCAGCAAATGACATCTTTAATACTGCCCGCAAAAATACCTTTACCATTTTCAGCGGAATGAATGATGTCTATATTGAAAGGGCTGCGAGTGTAAGGGCAGTGGAATTTATCGTAAGATATAAGTTTAATACAGTTAAAGCAAAATATAAAGGTAAAGGGGCAGGAAAAAAGGAAATGGATAGATTGTAAATGTTTAAAAGTAAGTCATACGAAGAATGGTACGTTTTCCTATAATTTACCAGCATGATTCTATGCAATGCGGAATAGCTTGTTTGCAGATGGTATGCAAATATTTCGGCAGAGAATACTCTTTGGATTCTCTGACGAAACTTTGTTTTGCTACAACGGAAGGTGTCTCTCTGTTAGGTATCAATGAGGCAGCAAATACACTTGGCTTGCATACTACATGCGCTAGAGCTACAACTATAGTGCTAGGTGAAGCCCCTTTGCCTTGCATTCTTCATTGGAACCAAAATCACTTTGTTGTCTTATATAAGGTCAAGAAAGGAAAGAAGTTCTATGTCGCTGATCCAGGGAAGGGATTGGTGACTTACAGTTTGGAAGAGTTCAAACAACATTGGGTAAGCACGAAATCTAATGGAGAGGACAAAGGCATTGCCATGTTCTTAGAAATTACTCCTGCTTTCTTCGCTTATAAGATGGAGGGTGAAGAGAACATCAAGGAAAAGCGATCTTTCCGATTTCTCTTTGGGTATGTAAAGAAATACCGCAAGTACTTCGGGCAAATCATCTTGGGCTTGGTGGTTGGTAGCCTCTTGCAACTTGTTTTGCCATTCCTTACCCAATCCATCGTGGATGTTGGTATCAAAAATCAAGACATTGGCTTTGTTTGGCTTATACTATTGGGACAGTTGATGCTTACCATTAGCCGAACGGTAATCGACTTTATCCGCAGGTGGTTGTTACTTCATATTTCCTTACGTATCAACATCTCGTTTGTGAGCGACTTCTTCATCAAGCTATTGAAGTTGCCGATGTCTTTCTTTGATACGAAACTCATGGGCGACTTGATGCAGAGAATGAACGACCATAGCCGTGTGAACAACTTCCTTACGCAGCAGACGCTCAACATCACCTTTGCCATGCTTACTTTCGTGGTATTCTCGGTAGTGCTTTTCTTCTACAACAAGTTGGTGTTTGCCATCTTCTTGTTGGGAAGCATTCTCTATGGCGCATGGATGACCTTGTTCTTGAAACGAAGAAAAGTGCTTGATTATGAACTGTTTGAGCAGCAAGCCATCAACAACAACAAAACTTATGAGTTTATCACTTCCATGCAGGAAATCAAGTTGCAGGATTGTGAGCAGCGCAGAAGATGGGAATGGGAGGACACGCAAGCTGATCTGTTCGGCGTGCAAATGAAATCGCTCAAACTCCAACAGACACAAGAGGCTGGAAGCATCTTCATCAATGAGGTGAAGAACATTATCATTACGGTAGTAGCAGCTACCGCCGTGATTCATGGGCAAATGACACTTGGTATGATGCTTGCCGTGCAATACATCATTGGACAACTCAACTCACCAGTGGAGCAACTGATGAATTTCTTTTATTCCCTGCAAGATGTGAAGATTAGTTTGGAGCGTATCAATGAGATTCACCAGATGGATGATGAGAACGGAAAGGAAGGCTTGCTAACTTCCATTGAGGACAAGAGCGAGGGCATTGACATCAAGAACATCATGTTCAAGTACGACCCACATGCTTTGCACAAGACCATAGACGATGTAAACATTCACATTCCGCAAGGTAAAGTTACAGCCATCGTTGGCGCATCTGGCAGTGGAAAGACCACTCTCATTCGTTTGATGCTTGGCTATTATCCTGTCTTGGAAGGGCAAATCAACATTGGTAACACCGACATCAACAAGCTCAACAAGAAATGGTGGCGCAGACAATGTGGCGTTGTCATGCAGGATGGTGTCATCTTCTCGGAAAGTATCGCTCGAAACATAGCCGTTGACGATGGCGATATAGACAAGGAACGATTGTTGAAAGCTGCTGAGATAGCTTGTATCAAGGACTATGTGATGGCTTTGCCTTTGAAGTTCAACACTAAGATTGGACGTGATGGCGTGGGACTGAGCCAGGGACAGAAACAGCGCATCTTGATAGCAAGGGCTGTGTATAAAAATCCAGACTATATCTTCCTTGACGAGGCGACCAACTCGCTCGATGCCAACAATGAGAGAAGCATCGTGGAGAACTTGGATAAGTTCTACAAGGGCAAGACAGTTGTGATTGTGGCTCATCGCCTAAGCACGGTGAAGAATGCCGACCAAATCGTGGTCATCGACCATGGAAAGGTGGTTGAGGTAGGTAACCATGAGACTTTGACCGCCAAGCGAGGGGCATACTATAATCTTGTGAAGAATCAGTTGGAATTGGGAAACTAAAATGCTTTTGATATGGAACAGAATGAAAAAGAATCAGATAATATCGAGTTGAGAAGCGAGAAGGTGAGGAACGTGATAGGCAAAGTTCCTCCTCGCCTAGTCTGCTTGGGGACAGTTGTTATTACGATTATAGTCCTCGCCCTCGCAGTTGCTTTCTACAAGATACCTTATCCTATATCTATAGAGGCTAATGGTGAGGTAATCAATCAAGGAACAGTGCAAGTGTTTGTGCCATACAAGTATTTGTATCTTTTCAATGAGCCAAGGACGGCTCATGTTTTTTTCGAGGGCAACGACGATGCTTCTTATAACTGCAACATCATAAGCCATAATGCCAAACTCATACATAGAGAAGATGGCAACTATTTTATGGCTATAGCCACTGTGAGCACACAGGGACAAAATACCCCAATATTGCAACAGTACATGAAAGCCGATGTCAGAATCATCGTCAGCAACAAAACGTTATGGCAGCAGGTATTCGGATAAGCTATATCCGAATACTGCTGTTTGTTTTTGAATACATATTGTTGGTAAGCATCAGATTTAACTCAAAAAGTTCTAAATTCCGTAAATTTCTCCTTGATAGTTATGGGATATTTAGAAAATTGTCGTATCTTTGTCCCCGAATTGAGGCGTTCTTTGCATATTGCAAAATACAGAAACGAGCAGAAGTCCGCTCGTTTCCATATTGTTACCTATATAATATAGGCAAACGCCCAACTTCTTGATTTTCAATCAAAGTCCAATTTAGAGCGAGTTAACACACCAAACTCTATGAGTTTCAGATAAAAAAACATAGGATGGCGAAGGGGAGCTGATACCGTTAGATAACCCTGAAATTACGGCACGACGTAGGCGTTACTACATGGCAACGAAAACGAAGCAAAAAAATAACACGGACAAATTGAATTTGTCCGGACAAATTGTCCGGCAGCTTATAAGTTATTAATATTTAACCATTTACAAGCATCCGGGCAAAAGAGCCGGACAAATTGAATTTGTCCGTATTTCTATTTTAACTTTTATTCGTTCATACACTACACTGATGCAATTTAGTGCCATTACCAGGCAAGAAGTAGAATGAGCCTTGTCTTAATCTTTCAAGCACCCGATAGGAACTACTTTTTTTCGATATTTCCTCAGTTGGCCGATTTTCATTTCCTCAGTTGGCCGGATTCCATTTCCTCTGTTGGCTGGACTCATTTTAATTAACAGGCTTTGATTGCCTGAAAGCAGAAGGCGTTACCCCTCTCATCTTCTTGAAGAACTTGGTGAGATGTGCCTGAGATGAAAAGCCGAAAGTGTTGGCTATCTCCTGCACCGTATGCGTAGTGGTAGAGAGCTCGCGCTCTATCTCCTTCACGATGTATTCATCGATAATTGCCTTCGGCGTCTTGCCGGAAATACGACGGGTAACCTGCGCCAGATAACGGCCACTTACATTCAGCTGGTCGGCATAGAAATGCACATCGCTATAGGTGCGGCAGAAGTTATTCACCTGCGAGATAAACTGGTTGTAAAGATCGGAACTCCTGCCCTGCAGATTGCTCTCCCTAGCCAGTTCTATATTGATGAAATCCTGCGCCATCGCCAACGCCTCCTCCATCTTCTTGCCCTGATTCAGATAGATGGCAAGGGCAGAAGAGAAGCGGTTGATGAGACCATGCGAATTGGCATTATCAAGGCGATAGATCCGGAGTCCCTGCTTCTCGGCAAGTTCCAGGAGTCGGGAGTTCTGAAGGATGATGTCACTCTCCTTCTTTCTTGCTACAACTACCGAACAGAGCGGCAGCAGACGGTATTTGATCTGGCTCACCACATCCTCGGTCATCAGCGCATCGCCCTGACTCGACCAGATGGAAGGGGCGTAGATGATGTGGTCGGGACGATACTTGACCAGGGCATCGATGACCACGTTCAGCGTCTCAACCTTGCGTATCATTCCCACCTTCACGATGCGGAGCTGCATATCGTTCATGATGGCCTCTATCTGTCCGGAAACAATCTCGGCAGGAATATCGAAGAACTCCTGGATACCCAGGGTATTCTGTACGGTGATGCTGGTTATCGCCGAAACGGCATAACCTCCCAATTCGAATATCGTCTTGATATCCGCCTGCACACCAGAGCCACCGGTGCTGTCGGAACCTGTAATCGTTAATATTGGCAACATATCGTTTGAACTTTGAACTTTAATCCTTATACTTTATTTTCTTGAACCCATCCTCTATTTGAGAGTGATGAGAAGTTCGAGGGCAAAGATACAAAAAAAGAGCGAATAATCGGCATGGTTTGCTGATTATTCGCTCTTTTTAATATGCTTTTCTGATTGCCGGGGATTGCAAATCCCCGGAGCGCCTAACGGGCTTTATTCTGAAGATTGCAAATCCCCGGAGCACCTGGCGGGCTTTATTCTGAAAAATCTTTCGATTCTTTGATAACCTCGGCTGGCACCTCGCTGCAACGCTCGTAACGGCAAACGTCGGTGGCATCATCCTTGCCGGTCCAGATCATTGAACCCGAAGCCAGAAGGCGGGTTACGAGATAGCTCTGGTTCCAGTCGCCCATGCCATAATCATAACTGCCGCTGATGATGTAGCCCTGGTAAGGATCGTTCTTGATGGCAAACGAACCCGTGATGTGGCGGCCATACATGCTGTCAAACTTCTGATACATCTCGAAGGTCTGCTCCTTGCGGTTGAACACGATGTAGCAGTAAGTACCCTCAGGCACCTGCTCGCCATTGTTCCACTCCACCAACTTCCATGTGCCATGAAGATTGGCTGGAGTCACCTCCAGTGCAGGCTCCTCCGGTTCCTCATCGTCGCTGCTGCAAGCTGCAAAGCCGCAGGCAAACAAGACTATCACCAGGAGGGTGAAGAGTTTCTTCAAATATTTCATTGTATATTTCTTTATCTTTTCTTGTTTATAATTGAATGGATTACTTATGATAAGGTTCAGGCATCATTGATGCCCGGAGTCAGCCATCATTTAAGCCGGGATACACTCACCTGTATGGTCCTGTCGGACGGACGGGCATCCAGCCCCTCCAGGATAACAGGAAAGGTGAAGGTTTCAGGCATCGTTGCAGGAATCTTATCCGCAAGGATGGTGATAACGAGGTCGGCCTCATCGCCCGGCTCCAGCACCTCAGGCTCCGTGGTTAAACGGGCATAAGGCGGAAGAAGCAGACTGGTGATGCGTAGCGGCTTGTCGCCACTGTTGCCGCAGAGGATGCGAGCCGATGGCTGCGTGCCTGGCTTCACCTCCGTGATACTCGCCTTTGCCTGCTTCAGCCGCAGCGCCCCCATCTTATGAGGATAGCGAGCCCACACATCGGCTCCCGGCAATACCTTACCCGTCAAGGCGAGCTTCACGGCTGGCTGCCCCTCTACTTCTTTCAGGTAGAGATAGGCACCTGTATTGATAGTGCCCGGATAGCGATTAGGGGTGAAGGTAATCTGCACCTGGCAGGTATCGCCCGGCTGCATCACATCGCCCTTCACATAAGAACTGGTACATCCACAGGTGGTTCGCACCTGCGAGATGTGCAGTATCTTCTTGCTCACATTCTTACCCACGAAGGTAAAGGTGCGAGGCGCATCGTCCTCGGTCATCGTACCTGCATCGATAAGCGGATGTTCAAACCTCAGCAATTCTTTCTGGGCATTCACCACTGTTGGCAAAGCCAAAAGAAAAGCCATCAGCACTGCCTGAGCCGAAGCCTGAAACAGCGACATCATGAAAGCAAATTTCTTCATATCCTTTATACCTTATTATATAGTAATCCTTTTTATCAAACTCTCTCTCCGATTACATCCAACCATTGTTGCCTGCACTCTTACGAACAGTTACTGTCACTGTCTGGCTGGTACCGTCGGCTGCAGTTACGGTGAGCGATGTGCTACCCGCAGCGAGTCCCTTTACGATGAGCATCTTGCCTTCAACAGTAGCGGAAGCCACACTGGCATTGGCTACAGAGCAGGAATAGCCCTCAGTCTGACCGGCGAAATAGGCTGCAAGATTCAGAGAAGTTGTCTTCTCGATACCCACATACATATTAGGCAACTTCATGTCGGAACTGAGTTCCTTGTTCTTGATATTGTTCAAGAGCTGAGCTGCATCTATCAGGCCAGTACCCATCTTGCCGATATACTTAGAGAGCTGTACTATCTCTGGCGAAGCACCCACGGTGGTATGGTTCATGTAATAAGTCTTGGTAGCACCATTCTGATAATGGCTATCCAATTCCTTCACAGATTTCTTCATCAGGGCTACGAAGTCGGCAGCACGATAGTGACGGTTCTGCTTGATAGCATAAGAAAGACCCAGAGCTGCCACACCCGAAACATGAGGACAAGCCATAGAGGTTCCCTCCATATAACCATAGGCTGGCTTGCCGTTCTGTATCAAAGTAGAGAGCACGGCACCCTTCTGCTCTGCAGTTTCTGCCCAATACTCATCCTCTTCCTCGCCTATCTTGCTGTAGTATTCCAAGTCGCCACCAGGAGCACTCAAGGTTACGAGCGAACCGAAATCGGTATAGCAGGCTGGCGTATAATCGGCAGCAACGGCTGATACGCAGACGCACTTAGAGTAAGCACCCGGAAAAGCCGGATTGCCGGCATACTCATTGCCTGCAGCAAAGACAGGAATACCGCCATCGATAACTCCATTAGGAGAACCGGCATTGTTGATAAAGTAATCCAGGGCTTCCTTCTCCAGCGGATAAGTTTCTGCCCACTCCTTCTCGGTGGCAGGACCCGGCGTATAACCGTTGATGATGCTAGACTCTGAAGAGTTGTAACCCCAACTGCACTGCAGGATGACTGCTCCATTATCGGCAGCATACTTGATGGCTCTTGCCTCGCCTGCCAAGGTTACGCTGTTCTGACCAGAGAATACCTGGCAAGACATAATCTTTACGCCAGAATTAGGAGTACCATCGCCTCCGGCTACACCAGATACACCGATGCCATTGTTATTAACGGCAGCAATGGTACCTGCCACGTGAGTACCGTGACCAGAATCGTTGGCATCAGTCCAGGTAATATCGCCACTTTCGGTTACGAAGTTATAACCATGAAGGTCGCCTTCATATCCGTTGCCATCGCCATCGGTCTTGGCTCCCTGAACGGTTTCTCCAGGATTGCACCACATGTTGCCTGCCAAATCTGGATGGGTGTACATTACGCCTTCGTCGAGAATAGCCACGATGATAGATGGATCGCCGGTGCAACTCTTCCACGCCTCAAGCGCATTCACATCACATCCGGCCTTGGCACCCACATGATTGTTGTTGAGATTCTCGAAATCGTAGTTGCCCTCACCCAGGTTGCGATAGTGCCACTGGCTGACAAAGCCCGGGTCATTAGGTTCACCATTGGCTGCTGCACGGGTAGCCTTCTGCTGAAGCGCCTTATCGCTGAGATAGATGCGCTTGCTGTCGGTATTGTAAGCACGCTTGATGCGGCCATTGGTCTGAACCTTTGAGATTTCGCCCAACTGCTTCAGGCGCTCGGCAGCCACCTTCAGGTCGGTGCCCTTGCTGAACTTCACGGTGTACCAGAGGTGGAGTCCCGCCTCACGGGTACGAGCCTCGGTATTTGCATCTACAGGAAATACACGCTTGAAGCTGTAGCTTCCCAGGATGTCGAGCACCTCGTCGGTAGAAGGAATACCCGAGCGGGTAGCCTTTCCGGCACGAGTCTGGCTCTTCTGTGCCTGGTCGAGGATGTCGCTCATCTCCGGGCTGAACTTGATGAGCAGTTCACCCGCCTCTGCATCCGCAGGGATGGTGATGTCTGCCTTGCCCTCAGAAGAGTCGAGGGTTGACAGGCTATCTGAACAGCCCGTCAACGCCAAAGCGACCAATGCTATATAGAAAAACTTTTTCTTCATTGTTTGCTTCTATATTGTTTGTTTATTTTAAAATTTCTCTTGTACTTGGCAAGCAGAGCTTCCTCATCCACATCACCCGCAGCTACGTATGTGCGATAGTAGAGCGGATAAGCTACGCCTGGAACCTCCCACTTGTTACCTGGGTCGCTGGTTCCGTAATAGTAGTTGAGAATAAAGTTCTCCTCTGTCATGTTGGTGAATCCAACTGCTGCACCTGTACTGTTCTTACCCTTTGGTGTCTGGTTGAAGACCATAATAGATGGACTCCACTCTACCAGGTGCGGATGATAGAAGATCCACTTTGGCACGGCACCGGTAAAGAAGTTCAGGTTGAGCAACAGCTTACGGCAGTTTGGCAATACGCGTGGCACCTGGGTAGGAACCACATTGCTATACATCACCACGCCATCCTTGTTCTTGCAGGTTACAGGATTGCTCTTTCCTGAGAGCAGCCACTTGCAGGTATCGCCCACCAGCTTATCCAGGTAATCAGCCTTGTTGTCAGAGAAATCGGCCTTGCTGTAGCGGGTAGCCTTGCCGGCAGCCTCCAGAGCAGCATCCATCTCATCATCGGTAGGAAGCTCACCCTCCAGGAAGCAGTAAGACAGCTCCAAGGCGTTCAGCTTATCCCAGGTAAGAAGCTTCAGGAGCGCCTGACGGTCGCTGGTACCTGCACTAACCTTGCCATACAATCCGATAGGATAGGTATTGTAGATATAGTTACCTTCACTATTCTTTTCCAACTGAGAGATATTGATGGCAACATCCGTACGACGCTGTGCATAGAGGATGAGATTACGCAACTTAGGGAAGTTCTTCTCATTCACCACATTAGTGATATCCGACAACTTGTTGAAGTTGTTACTTACCAGGTTGAGTGTCTCCAGGTTCTTGCCCAGGTTCACGAAATTGGCTGGCAGATGAGTCATACCGTAAGCCTGAACCGTAAGATCCTTCAGGTACTTCAACTCGCAGATATCCTCGCCCAGTTCCACCTCGCGAATCTGATTGTTCTCATTGGCTGCAAGAGAGAAAGACTCCAGGAACTTGAGGTTGCGCACCTCCTTAGGAAGCGTTTCGCCACTCTTCAAGTTGAACATGCTGAACTTCACGGAGCGAACACGCCCCAAAGCCTCCGGATGGCTCTTCACGAAATCATCGGTAGCCTCCCAAAGGGTTACGCTGCTCCAGTTGCGCATGTTGTCGCTCGTATCGTAGGTAATCATGCTACCCAGCTTCTGGTTAATCATGATAACAGAGAGCGAGTCGCCCGCACGGTTATCCTCAATCTTAGGTGCAGCCTTCTGGCGAACCGTCAGGATTACATCTTCCGTAGGATTTCCATCAGCATCCACCAGCTGGTCTTCTGCCTTGACAGGCACCAGGTGGACCTTAGCCACACGAACGGCAGGAACCACGTTCATCGCCCAGCGGAACTTGAAGTTGACGCTGCGAGGACGATACTTTCTATCCAGCACGATGCCCAGGTTGGTACCCACCAGCTTGTCTTCATCCTTACTGTTCAGGAGCCAGCCTTCACGCTCGCTCTCGTTCTCAGCCTTCTCGGCATCGGTCATGTTTCCCTCGAAGGAATACTCAATCTTTCCTATCTTGCATTCCACATTGGCAGAAATCAAACTCTCGAACGCACGATTATCGTAAGAATCAGAGTTCTCGATTTCCACTACAGGTTCCTTCAGGAAAATCTGCTTGCCATAACCAAACTGGGTGATGGTAAGCTTACGGCTCTGTCCATTGGCACCCTGGAAACGGAGTTCCGTGCTGCGGAGTGTGTTGGAAAGAGTAGAATCCACCTTGATGGAACCCTCTACAGAGCCCACGCCGTTGGCTGGCGAAAGCATGAGCCAAGGCTCAGAGGTATTTGCCACCCAGTCTTGAGAAGCAGCGATGGCAATCTGCTCTGTTCCTCCCTGAGGACCTATTGCTATCTCCTCCTTATCGAGAGCCAGACCTCCTGGGATTTCGACATCATCCTTATCGCTGCAGGCTGTGAAAAGCCCGGCAGCGAGAACGATACCTAATGTCAGTTTATTCATATATTTCATTGTATATTACTTTCTTATGGAGTTTAATTTTCGAGATCCAATGCATCGCAACCACGAATATCCTGGTTCTTATCGTAGAACAGCCTATACAAACCAGCCTTGATGTAAGGACATACGCTGGTTACATCGATAGAGATGTTAGGGTTGTCGGCGATGTTCAGAATATAAAGGTGAGAGGTCAGCGTCTCTTCTACCTTGCGGATATCGTTGGAACCTATCTGGAACTGAATCAGACTTGGACAGGTGGTGATTCCTGTAGGCCATGTGCGCAGACAACGCTGGTCGGTCTTGGCATCACGCTGATGGTTGATGGCAAAGGCACGGAGCACGGCACTGTTCAACGGCTGGGTTGGCACCTCGGTGAAGCAGTTGTAGCTCAAGTCCATATTGGTAATGTATGGCAATGTGGTTGAGCGGAAATCATCAGAGAGGGATGTCAGCTTGTTGAATCGGAAGTCGATAACCTGCAAGAGATAAGCCTTCTTTCCGGTAATGGAACCCTTAGGGATGGTACGCATCTGGTTGCCGCTCAAATCGAGTGTCGTGATTGGCGAACCTGCGGTAAACAACTCTGAAGGGAACTTCTCTATCTTGTTGTTCGACAGAGTAACGGTTGCTGCATTGATACCCTTGTAGGTACCATGGCTTGTATCTACACCTGTAATCTCATTATATGAGAAATCAACAGAACCCATCTCGCGAACTGAACTTGCATCGAAGATATTCGGAATCTTCTTCAGCTTGTTGTGGGCGAAGGTCAAACTCTCTACATCATCCGTAAAGCCACAGAGATTGGCTGGAATCTCCTCAATCTGGTTGTTGTTCAGATAGAGTGAAGACAAGGCGATGCCTGAACCGAACGGATGCAACTTCTTGATATTGTTGTAAGCCAGGTCGAGCAGACCGAGGTTCACCATCTTGCTCAAAGCCGAAGACTCAGGGAATTCCTCCAGGTTGTTGTAGCTCATATAGAGAATCTGGAGAGTTTTACCCGTCTTTTCCTCTGCCAAACGAGTCCAGTCGCTTCTCAGCTGGTTGGCAGAGATCCCCTTGCATCGTGCCAGGTTCATCGCCTGCAAGGCAGGGAGATTGTAGTAGAAGTCAGGAATGCGACTAATCTTAGGACAGTTGTAAAGCTCGATGTCCGTAAGGGTTGTCATCTTGTCCCATGCATTCTCTGTAAACTCAGCAGCAAACTTACCGTAAACAGGATCATCGGCATTATAGAACTTCGCACAAACCTCATCGGATGTAATGGAAGAGTTACCGATATAGAACTGCTGCAACTTGGTAAGGCGATAGATGGCCTTAGACACACCCGAGATTCGGTTGGTCAGCGTACCTATCTGTGCATCCTTCAGGCTGATGCGGCTATCCTTCTTGATTCTGTTCTTCGGTGCCACCTTAGGATCGGAGTTGTAGCTTTCTACAATCATCTCCGACATGTTGGCACGTGGGTCATACTTCAGGAACTTGCTCTCATAGTCATGGCGCATAGAGGTCTTCTTAGCCGCAGTCAGACTGCTGGCATCATAGTTATTGAAGATGTTGGCACCAATCTTCTCATCGTGCGAACCGAGGTTGAGCACCTGGAGTTCTGTCAACTGTCCGATGGCATCAGGCACAATGCCCTTGGCACCGAAGCCAGCGATGACGAGACCGATGACACGGCCGTTGCTGTTGAGCGTTACGCCAGGCTGGTCGCCCCACATATCGAGTTCCTTGTTGAAGTTCCAGTTGGCACCCTTGAAGGTAGCATCGCCATAGAAGCTCCACTCCTTACCCTGCAGAGATTCCCAGATGGCTTTCAGGGCCTCATAGTCCTTGATGTACTCCTTGGTCTTGGAAAGCAGGATAGGCACCTGGGCACTATCATTGAGCTGATTATCCTCTACTACGAAGGCCTCACCCTTGACTGGCTGGGTTTCATACTTGGTCTTCACCGCACCCGTCTTACCATAAGTGGTGTAAGAAGTAACCTGATAGGTTCCGGCAGGGAGCCATACGGTAGAATCGCAGTAGGCTGTGCCCATCTCCATATACTTGTCGTTGGCATTGTCCGGATTCTGATGTTCCTTGCTTACCTCCTTATACTTCACCTTCATCTGAGGGAAGGTAACGGTTTCACGGGTAAAGAGGTTGGTTACGCTGATATCCACCAGACTGATATTAGAGAAGAGATACTCGGCACCACCGGCACGGGTCTTCTCCCACTCCTTAACGAGATTGAACTTCACCTTGCCTCGCTCCACGGTGGCAACGCTGAGGTCCTGAACCTTCAATCCGCCACCAGTTACCGTGAAAGTTTCGCCGGCTGAAGAAGCCAGCAGCTCCTCATCCACCGCATCATAGAGATAGAAACCGATAACGGTATAGGTACCGGCAGCAAGCTGCAGTTTTTCACTTCTCAAACCATACTCGGCATTCTCTGCGTTGTAGGAATTGAGCACCAGGGTCTGAGAAACCGTGGTACCGTTATGCTCCATGACCACCTTGATTTTCTTGGCATCATCCAATTTCTCAAGCTTGTCAATGGCAGCAGCACGCGAAGCCCTCGACGAAACCTTCTTGTTCAGCTTGAACTGCACATATCCGTATGTGGTGTCCCAGCCCTCGGTTTCATCATCAGAGCAACCTGTCACAGCAAAGGTCAGCAGAGTGACCAGGAGCAACAGGAGCGCCTTGGAAAATATCTTGAATCTGTTCATTACTTACTGATTTTTCTGAAAGAAGTATGTTTCTTGCTTTGATTATAGGTAGGCTCAATTACGAGCACCTTCACCACCTTGCCATCGTCCTGGAAAGCCATGAATACAGGAGCTGTCTCTGGAAGTTGGAATGTAAAGAGCCAGTTGTCATTCTCATCCATGCTTGGCTCAGGAACAATCTCCTTGGCACTGCTATCTATCATATAGAGATAACCTGTCTCCATCATGGTAGTAGGATCCCAATCCTTGATGTTAGGATTTATGGTAAGCGAAGAACCTACAGCAGCCGAAGCGATGTAGATTTCATCACCTGTATAGTTGAGGAAGCTGGAAGCCACCTCCTTGTACATTCCGTTTACATCCTTGGTACACTCCACATCAAGGTAGTTCATCATCTTGATGCTAGGAGCCACAGAAGTGTTATCACCGCCCTCTGCCTTCTGCTCCTTCTGGATGAAGTGCATCAGGAAGTATTTGTTGTACAACCAGCTTACGGCATTGGCATCCTCCTCGTCAATCATCTTCTTAGGGTCACCAAGCGCCTTGTACTCTGCAGTAGGCAAGGCATAGACATAGCAATCACGCTCGCCACTAGCCAAAGCATCGATGGTAAGACGGATGTCACCGCCCTCGCCTGTGGTCTTTACGAAGTGCTCGCTCTCAACCTCCAAACCATTCGCCTGTGCTGTGAATACTACCAACGTATAGTCATCGGCTGCTGTCTTCAACGTGAATGGCACAAAGTTAGAGAAGGTAAAGGTATTGGTGGTCTCCTCGCCTGTAACACCTGTGCTACCTATCTGAGAGAAAGTCTTGCCATCCAGAGATACATTCCAGTCGGCCCATGGTGTAGAAGTAGGATAAGTTACATCCATGGTGCTGGTAGGCATACCGTTGTAGATAACAGGCACAGAAACCTCAGCCTTGCCATCCTCTGATGCGAAGGTAATGAACGCACCCTCGCTCTTGGCAATGGCATACTTGGCGTTCTTCACACCCTCCTTGAACATCGCACCACCGGCAACAGCCTCCTGAGGACGACCTACCATGAAACCGCCATCGAGCTCTACCCAGCTAGGCATATTGGTAGCAGCAAAACGATAGTTAGCCTTTACGGTGAACTTCTTGTACTCGTTGTAGCCAGCCTCGATACCGGTTTCGGTGATATCGTTGCCATCCACATCGTAAACCTTCAGTTCATAGCCGTCAGCAGAACGGTGAACCTCTGCGATGGTCACTTCCTGACCACCCATCTTCAGGTTCAACTGAGCCACGGTCAAATCCTTGCTGGCATCATCGGCTGTAAGGGTAACCTTCACGGTCTGCTTGCCCGCAGTGCCATTGATTACAAAACCATTCTCGGCATCATTCTGGGCAATCTTACACCAGATTTTGTTGGAAGAGAGACTCCAGCTCTCGTTTGCATCGAATGTAAACTCCTTTACTTCACCGGCAGCACCCGCAATGGTCTGCACCTGTGGGAACACAGGAGTTACGACATCGTCGTCATCGCTTGAACAAGCAGTGAACATGCACACTGATACCAGTGCCACAAGTACGAGCCAATATCTTGAAATTAACTTTTTCATTTTGTTCTTTTTTCTTTTTTTACTTAAATATATCTGCATTTATAAACCATCAGGCATCCGAAGGCTTAGTATCCCTGTTCCTTCAATTTTTCAGCCTCAGCATCGCTCACCCACTCGAACATGGTGATGAATGTACCCACGGTGCCGTAAGACGAACCATCCTTGTTGTCAACACTCATGGTTACATACTGCAACACATAGTTCTGGCAGGTATTATAATAAGAGGTGTAGAAAGATGGCTGGCTGATGCGCAACTTGCCATCGCCATAGATGGTGCCGAACGCCTCACCGGTCTCGCCGGCTACCTGATCGTCCATCTCTACCTTTGGCTCCAGGATGTTGTCGGTATTGAACTTCAACTTCAGGTTGTAGCCCTTGTAGTAAACATCCTTCAGCAGAACGGTATTCTCCTCGCCTTCCACTACCTCAGTCTTGATCAGACGGTTGGTTACGTTGTTCAAGTACTGGCTATAGAAGGTAGATGTTACCATGCACCAGCCAGAGAAGTTGTGGATATCGAAAGGACAAGACTTCTGCATCACCACGTGGGTGTAATCCTTGTAAAGCTCTGTCCAGTTATACTTCTCCGGAATCACCAGCTTCAGGGTGAAGCCCAGGGAGTCGGTCTTGCCGATGTTATCATAGATACCCTGTACCTGCACGTTTCCTACCATCTCGCCCGCCTTGATTGTAACGGTGTTGTTGAGAATGCGATAGTGCTGCCCCTCAATGGCATTGCTCTGCTTATCTACAACCTCCACGCCAAAGGTGCGGTCGTAATCAGCCTTCTCGGTAGCCGAGACAGGTACATTAAAAACCTCGTTGGTTTCCTGCACGGCATACTGATAGAGCGTATCAGAGAACATGATATGACTTGGACCCGAATAGGTGGTATAATCCTGCGAACAGCTCGCAAGAGCGATGAGTACAGCCACGGCTGCCAAACATCCCATCATTATTTTCTTCATGATCGTCTCCTTATTTTATTTGTTACTTTCATTAGGCTCAATCTCCGAACCCGGTGCCTCCAGCTCATGCTGTGGGATAGGCCATACGAAGAGTGGGTCGTCCTTTTCTACCTTCAGGCTGCTCTGTACGAAGTTGGCTGCTGGCTGGTCGCTCACCTTGCGGCTGAATCCCTTGTGCCAACGCTTCAGGTCGTTCAGGCGGAAGCCTTCCATATAGAGTTCCTTTACTCGTTCCGACTCGATAATGCTCAAGGCATTGCTCTCGCTCAACGAGGTGTTGCCGCCGTAAGAAGAGTAGCGGGCACTGCGCAGGGTTGAGATATCCTTACCTGCCTTGGTATAGTCCTTCTTCATGGCATAAGCCTCAGCACGGATCAGATACTGCTCGGCAAGACGGAACACCATCGGCTGGTGAACGTGCAGAATATTGTTGTTCAAGAAGGTGGCATCGCCGAAATACTTGCTCAGCAAAGGCCACTGCAAGCCGTGCTCATAACCTGTTACACGGGTGGTGAAGATGGCTGCAGCACGGAGGTCGTTGCTGTCGAATGAATTGATAACCCAGGTCTCTGGCACGTAGTCCGGACGATAACTTACGTAGTTGTAGTTATCGAAGATGGTACCCAGGGCACCACCATAGCTGTTCACCGTGAAGCCTACCTTCCAGATAGCCTCGCGTGAATCACCGTATGTCCAGATGTACTTGTAATCCTTCACCTGGCTGGAATAGGTATTGGAAGAAGCCTTCTCCAATGTGTAATACTTGCTGCCGATAACCTTGGATGCATACTTGATGGCATCATCGTACTTGTGCATATATAAAGATATGCGCGCACGCAAGGCATAGCAGGTATATTCGTTGAAGTAAATCTCATTATAGAGACTTCCGGTGAAATCATCGCCTACCTTCAGGTATTCGGTAGCCTTATCGAGGTCACTCAATACGAAATCGTATGACTCCTTCAGGGTAGCTCGCTTCTGAACCTCATTGCCCTTATAGTGCTCTGTGAGTACCACGCCGAGTTCCTTCTCTGCCTGCTCATCGCTATCGTAAGCCTTGCAGAAACACTTAATCAGTTCCGAGTAAGCCAGGGCACGGGCAAAGTAAGCCTCGCCCTCATACTGCTCCAACTTATCAAGCTGCGTGTCATCGTTGGTGGCTGCCTTTACCTTTTCAACATTGTCGAGCAGGAAATTGCATCGGTTGATCACATCATAAAGGTCAGCATAAACCGATTCGATGTCGGTGTTGGTTGCCTTGATGTCTTTCCAGCGATAGATGTCGCCGTAGGCATTAGAGTAGCCCTTTACGCAGAACACGAAGTCTGCCTGCAAATCTGGCAGGACAGTCAGATTGCCCGAATACAAGGCGCTGCTCTTGAAACTGTCGTAGATACCGACCACCAGCTTATCCACATCTTCCACCTTGTTGATAGCCTCATCCATGCGGATGGAATCCTCTGGATATTTGTCAAGACAGGAAGACAGCGAGAGGGTCAGGATACCCGACAGGATGTATGTCTTTATATTTCTGATATTCATTTTGTTTTCTCCTTTCTAGCTTAGAATTGCAGTTCCACACCCAGGGTAAACTGGCGTGAAGCTGGATACTGCGCCTGGTAAATATTGGATGAAACCTCTGGATCCAAGCCGTTGAAACCGGTAATGGTGAAGAGGTTCTGTGCCTGTCCGTAGATGCGAACCATAGAGAAGAAGTTGGTCTTGCGCAACAAACTCTGTGGCAACGAATACGACAGACTGAGATTCTTCATACGGAGGAACGATGCGTTCTCCAGGAAGCGGTCGTCAAGCTGGGTTACCTCCCCCCAACGTGGAATGTCGGTAATATCGCCCGGCTGCTTCCAGCGGTCGTACAACAGACGGTTTGACTGGTTGTAAGCAGTTCCGAAGGTTACACCACTCTCCTCGAAGAAGCGGTCGTTGTTGATGACGTAGCGTGTACCAATCCAGCTGAACTGGGCAGAAAGCTGCAGACCCTTCCAACGGAAGCTTGTACCGAAACCACCCATCCAAGGTGCATCATAGGTCTTGCCAGTCATCACCTTGTCGCTCTCACGGAACTCGTTGGTTACGTTGCCGTCCTTATCATACCAGAGCTGCTCACCATTTGCAGGGTTCACACCGGCATAACGGTTCAGGAAGAACTCGCTTACAGAGTGACCTACCACATACTTCAAACCGGTGGTTGAGTTTACATACTCGGTTACACCGTTATAAAGTTCCTTCAGGCGGTTCTGGTTGTAAGATACGTTGGCGCTTACATTCCAGGTAAAGTCGCGGGTGCGGATTACATCACCGTCAGCGCTCAGCTCGATACCCTTGTTAGCCATCACGCCTACGTTCTTCCAGCGATAGCCCTCGCCGGTAACGGTATAAGACTCAGGAACGCGCATCAGCATATTGGAAGTACGCTTGTAGTAAGCCTCGAAACTGAAGTTGATTCTATCGAGGAAGCCCAAGCGGAGGGCGAAGTTGTTTGCCCATGTTGACTCCCAACCCAATTCCTCGTTACCACTCTGTGATGGATAGAAACCGGCAGTATCATCGTAGTTGGCACCACCAGAAACCAAAGCCAGGTGATAATAGTTAGGAATCTCAGAGTTACCCGATGTACCTGTACTTACAGCAAGCTGAGCAGAGCTGAGCCACTTTACATCCTTCAGCCAATCGGTAGATTTCACATTGTACATGAAACCGAGTGACCAGAAGGTTCCCCAGCGATGATCCTTACCGAAACGTGAGGAAGCATCGGTACGCAGAGAGAAGTCGGCGTAGTAAAGCTCCTTGTAGTTGTACTCGCCACGCATGAAGAACGACAGGTAAGAGTAGTCAGAAGATGAATCTGCCCAACGGCTGGCACGTGTACCGGAAGATACGTTGGTCAGGAGATCACTGGTCTGACCCTTGGAATATACCTGGAATCCCTCTGAATGATAGCTTACAGCCTCCTGACCCAACATCACGTTGAACGCATGGATATCGTTCAGACTGAAGCGATAGTTGGCGGTTGTAGTCTCTGTCAGATTGATGGCATCACTGCTCTGACGGGCAGCAGTACCCTGACCATTGTTAGAAGAGAGACTTGGGAAAGACTGGAGGAACGCTGTAGAGTGAGTGAAATCGGCACCAAACTGGGTGCGGATAGTCAGATCCTCCATCGGATAAACCTCGGCATACATGGTAGAGAGCACCTTATACTTCTTGTTCTTGATAGGATTCTTGCCCATATAGACGATAGGGTTCTCACTGGTTCCAGCCCAGTTGCCTGCTGCTAGCGAAGCCAGACTGCCATCCTTGGCGTATGGATTCCAGTAAGGCAGCATGAAGCGGCATGCAGAAATAGGAGTCACGGTGGTATAGCTACCATCATCAGCCTGCTGAGCCTCCTCGTAGGCAGCCATGGTGTTGGTACCTACCTTCAACCACTTGCTGGCCTTGACATCTGCATTGGTGCGGATGTTGTAACGGCGGAAGGTAGAGTTCTGAGCAATACCATCCTGGTCGTAGAAACCACCCGAAACATAATAATTCAAACGGTCGGTAGCACGGTTGATAGAGAGTTCATAGCTTTGGAGAGGAGCACGGTCGTTGAACACTTCATCCAGCCAGTTGACATTCACCTTGGAAAGGAGGTTGTAATCCTTACCGGCATCCAATCCAACTTCCTTTTCAAACTGGATACGCTCGTCGGTATTCATCATCTTCCAGTTGTTCTGAGCCAATTCAGAAAAACCATACTGTGCGCGGAGCGTAATCTTCGCCTTGTCCATCGCCAAGCCTCGCTTCGATGTAATCACCACCACACCATTTGCCGCACGGGCACCATAAATAGAGGTAGAAGACGCATCTTTCAACACAGAGATACTTTCGATGTCGTTAGGACTTAAAGTATTGAAATCGGAACTGGAGATAGGCACTCCATCCAGGATAAAGAGCGGAGACTTACCAGAGTTGATGGAGTTGGTTCCACGAATCTGGAAAGTGGCAGCCTTGCTTGGCTCACCCGAAGAGGCGATGACCTGCAAACCTGTACTCTGTCCCTGCAAAGCCTGGTCGAAGCTGGCGGCAGGAACATTTTCAATTTTCTCAGCTTTCACAGCAGACACGGAACCCGCAATGGTTCCTTTCTTACGAACTCCATAAGCCACAACCACCACCTCATCCATCACTTTGGAATCGGAAGTTAAAGTAACATTCAGAGTTTTCGTCTGTGCATTGACAGAATGCTTCTGGGTTGCCATGCCGATATAGGAAATAACCAGCGTGGCCTTGGAAGCACCCTTCAACTCGATGGTGTAGTTACCGTCGATATCGGTAGCAACACCATTCGTTGTACCCTCCTGAAGGATTGTCGCACCAATCAGCGGTTCGTTGTCATCAGCAGACACGATTGTACCCTTGACGCTAAAGCTTTGCGCCAAGGCAGTTTGGATGGTCAATACAATCAGAGAGACAAGCAATAGGGAAATTCTTCTCATTCTTGTTTGTTTCAATTATTGTTTATAATGTTTATAATAAATATTACTTTTTTCTCGTTTGGTGTATCTAATTAATTAAAAACCGGTGCAAAATTACGAATATTTTCTTGTTTTGCCAAGATATTCCCCTATTATTTATACTTTTAGCTGCATTTTTACTGAAAAACGAATAAATATGCATAAAAAAAAGCTATTTTTGCTATTTTTCTGTCACATTTCCTCGTTTGTTTCAAAATTAATCCGTATCTTTGTGCCCGAGAGATAAATTTGGTAACTTCCAGTCAAATATACTGCAAGTATCGAACTTTCAAACATTAACAATTAATAATCAAAAACAAAGAGTATGAGAAAGACTATACTTCTTGCAACTGCATTGTGCCTCGCTTCAAATGCCATGGCACAGAGTTATGGAAATCCACTTTCTGCTACGATAGGCAACAACACCTACCAGGCACCTAGCGAATCTTCTATTTATTGGCAATTCACTGCCGACCAGGACTACATCGCTACAATCAGTCAATTGGGTGACTGCGAAGTTCCTACAATTTCAGTAAAGGAACAGGGAGCTAGCAGTGCTACTGAAATTAGAGGTGTTACCGCTGCCGATTACGTAACCAAGATTTATGCTTTCGAAAAGGGAAAGACTTATTACTTCGCACTTGAGTCTGAAAAAGCCGGAGAGGTAGGCTTTAACCTTAAGCTGGACCAAACTGAGAACCTGGGTGCTGGACTTAAAGCAACCAATCCTCTGGAAATCAAATTGGGCGAGACTCAGTTTTTCGGAAATCCATGCTACCTTGCTGATTCCTGGGACGACACCAACATCTATTCTACCTACAAGGCAGAAAAAGATGGCCAGTTGCGTATCAAGACCGAGCAGTATGTTAATTCAGCAACGGTGAACGGCACCAAGATTTCAAGCGAAATAGAAAATGGCAAAAAGGTGTTCAAGATTAATACGGAAGCCGGCAAGACCTATGCCATCAACTTCAGCATCGGCATTCCTTTCTTCATTGCTACATCAGAAGTTGTAGAAGTGAAGCAGGGCTCTATCGACATGCCATACGCATTGCAGGAAGGCGAGAATACCATTCCGGCAGAAGCAGGAAAGTATTACTTTACCTATACTCCTAGCAAGAAAGGCTATCTCAACCTGTCTAGCAGTGACAAACTCACCGACGGACAGCTTACCATTTACAGAAACAAGGTGAATGCTGCCCAGGAGACAGCTGCTGCAGGACAATCGGAAAAGGGAAGCTACGATATACGCACAGAAATTACATCCACCTACTTCACCTATTATATAGTAGTAGATAAGAAGGTGGCAACTGATAAGGCAGAAACCCTTACCTGCCAGATGGAAGACTATCAGGCTGGCGAGACTCCAGAAACAGCCATCCCTGTTGAGGTAAGCGATGCCGCTACTGCCATCACCCTGCCAAAGGCAAAGGGCACCTATTACTATACCATCAAGGTTCCTGCCAACACCAACAAGCTCATTGTTGTAGAATCAACAACATCTTTGAGCAAGGGTTCTTCTGCCTACCTCAACACAAGCACAGGTAGCTGGGGCGCAGCTACAATGGAGAACGGCGTGATCAAGAAGGATGTCAGCAACTCTGCAGACAAGACTTACTTCCTTACCGTTACTTCTGATGAAGCATCACCACTCACATTCCGCATCTCATACGCAAATATCGAGAAGGGTGCCCTGATTACAAATCCTAAGGAGGCTGAAGCCGGTACCAACACCATCGATTTTGATGGCGTAGCATACTATACATACAAGGCTACCAAGAGTGGCAAGTTAGCCATCGAGGTAAAGGATGGAGTAACCGTTACCTTCCCTCTCTCTGCAACAGGGTATGGAGAGAACGATACCTACGTAAAGGGTAATGTATTCTTCATCCAGGCTACCAAGGACAAGGAATATCTCATTACGCTATCCGGTGTAAAAAAGGGTTCTACCTTCAATCTTGAAGAGACCAACTTCGAGGCTGGTGAACTTCGCAGCAACCCTATCGTGATGACAGAGGATACCTATACATTGGGCGAGGATACCAACAACCTCTGGCTGAAATACAAGGTTACCAAGACGGGCGTTATCGACTTCTCCAGCGATGTGCCTTTCAACGACAACTTCTTCCTGGGTATTGTCAAGAATGAGGCACGAGCTGCTGTAAGTATGGCTGATGACATGCAGGATGTTGATAACACAACAGCTGGCAAGCCAGAACGCGTGAAGCTATACCAGAGTACATTTGAGGTGAAGCAGGGCGACGTATTGTATATTCAGGTAGTGATGCCAGGCGACGTAAAGGGCAAGAAACTGACCCTTACACAACGTGAGGCTAAGGCTGGTGAAACCATCAGTAACCCTATCGTCCTGAAGCAGAACCAAACCATCGATGTATCGAAGGCTAGTCTCCAGAAGCCTATCTGGGTAAAGGCTACTCTGGCTCAAGGCAAGAACTCATTCCTGGTTTCAGATGGTGTCATCACTCCTATCTGCAACTGCAGACTTACCAATGACGGTATCAGCTATGAAGGCGAGACCGTACCATGGAGTGAAGACGGCAATACATTCTCAACCTATTCATTCAGCGGAAACGAAGACTTCGTCTTCATGATTGGTTTTGCAGAAGGAATGGCTAAGCTGACATATGGTACAGAAATAACAGATGGCATTACCAGCATCGAGGCTATTCCAAACAGTAAGCCAAGCATCTATACACTGGATGGAACCAAGATTAACCAGATTATTGGCAATGGTGTTTACATCATCAAATCGAATGGTAAAACCAAGAAGGTAGTTATCAAGAAGTAAGCGCCTTTAAAATACAAATGCATAAAAGGCAATATATAAAATAAGGTAAATATACATAAAGGTAAATATATATAAAGGGCGAACAGCTGGTCTATGCTGTTCGCCCTTTCCTTTTGAAGGAATATTGATGATGCATTCTGGTTTCCTTTATTTCTGCTTCATATATTCCGTTGGCGTCATGCCGAATGCCTTACTGAAACATTTTGAGAAGTAGCTGCTGTTAGAGAAGCCCACGGTGTACATCACCTCGGACACACTGAACTTGCCAGCCTTCAAAAGCATCGCCGCCTTGCGCAATCGCATATCACGGATATACTCTACAGGAGTCTGACCCGTGAGCGCCTTCACCTTGCGGTAAAGCTGCTTGTTGCCCATACCCATCTTCTCCTGAAGCATCGTTACGTTGAAGTTGGAATCTACCATATTCTCCTCTACCACCTTTGTTATCTGATCGAACAAACGCTTGTCTAATTCATCCAACTCAATTTCTGGTTTCGAAACATTCTCCTGGTCTGCGACAATCGCAGGAAGAGCATCCTTTCCGGAAATATCCACATCAAGCGTAGAACTTACCAACTGGCTCACCTCCTCGAAAGAGCGATGCGCTACGGCAGCCTTCAACTGCTCGGCAAGTTGGGCATAGAACTCCATACGTGCCTTCACCTGGTCCAAAATTTCAGCCTTCTGCCTCTCGGCTTCCTCCAGCTGCTTCTTTACAAAGTGAGAATTGATAATCCATGAGATGAAGACAATCAGCAACGTGAGATAGAACACCTTGCACCAAATGGTGAGATACCAAGGTGGAAGCACTGAGATATCGAGCGCATAAACCTCGTCTCCGATATTGCCCTCGCCATCCAACACATGAACGGTGAGATGATAATCACCATACGACAAGCCATTGTAAGAGATGTCGAGATTGCCCTTATCCAAATAGTGCCACTCGTGATCGCTGCCTTCCAGGCGATAAGCATAGACGGCTGTAGGATGATCGGCAAAAGGAAGGTCGGTGAGCTGAAGGGTAAAGCTATTTTCATCACTCTTCAATACCAAGGTCTTCAAACCTACCGGCGAAATTCCCGGAGTTCCCTTGATGCTTTCATCAAGCAAGGCATCCTGTGTCTGCCTCCCATTCACCACGATACCCGCCAGGAGCAGTTGTGCCTTCTCATCCTTCGGCATATTTAGGTCGGTACGGATAGACACGAAGCCATCGTTGCCACCCATCACCACCTCGTGGTTCAGTTTGGAATAATAGATATTGGTTGGAGTCACCATCGGGATGATGAATCGGAAACTGTTGTTCTTAGGATCCAGCACACAACAGGTGTTGCCGGAAGCTACCCAGATTTTTCCCTCTACATCACACATGGAAACCACTTTGTCGCCAATTTTCCATTCCTTGCTATCCACATCCTTGCCTCTCGTAGGCAGGTTGACCATGTAGCACTTTACACTGGCATTATATCCTACCCACACATTGCCATTGTCGGAAGCCATAAGATAATTAATTGGCGCATTGTCCCCCACATGGGTCACACGCATGGTATAAGGGTCGATGCGGTCGAGATGGTTATGAGAAGATGCCCAAATCATACCCTTGCCATCGAGTACTATCTGTCCTACATGCAAGCCGGAAAGGGCATTCTGTCCCTTGTCTGAGAAATGATAATCAGCCACACAGGTTGCCGTACCCGAAGAAGCATGGGCAATGGCTGCCATCAGACGCGGCTTCTCTATCACGAAGATACCACCCTGATAGGAAGCCATCCAAATCTTACCCTTCCTATCCTGAAGTATGTCGTATGCCCAAGCGGTGGAATACTTGCCGGTCTTGTCATAGACAATGAAATTAAGCAACTGTCTGGTCGCCTTATGATAAAGGTTGATGCCGTGGTCTGTACAAACCCACACATCTCCATCCCGGTCTTCATAAATCTTGCGCACACGGTTGTGCGCCAAAGGAGCCGAAGGATTGTTCTGCTTATACCACACAACATTCTGATATTCAGAGGCAGCCCCCTGCGCACGCACACCCTCGGAATAATGAATCAATCCGTTGGTACCGCCCATCCACCATTCGCCATTACGGGTCTGGAGGATGGCATGCAGAAAGTTGCCCTCTCCCGAGAATGTAATCTTATCGAGCGAAGTGAAACGATAGAAGGTATGGGTAGATAAACGGGACAATCCGTTATCAGTACCTATCCACACATTCTGCCACTTATCCACATAGCAAGTCCACACGATGTTGTTGGGAATGGTAGCTGCATTGCGTGAATCATGAACGAAATGCTCCAGACTGTTGTTCATCGCCATGCGATAAAGACCATTATCGGTACCTATATAAAGGTTGCCATCCTGGTCTTCATCCAGACATTTCACGGAGTTTCCGTTCAAAGCCTCAATCCTTGAAAAGTTCTGCAAGCTGCGGTCAGCGCAATACAAGGCACCCTCGGTACCTATCCAATAGCAATGACGAATGGCATCGTATGCCAAGGCATTGACTAGAGGCTGTGCGCCGGGAGTAAGCAGAATAGGACGATTGTTGAGTCGGAGTCCAGAGAGGGAACCCACGAGAAGTCCCTTCTGGGTATGCAAGATGGCATACACATCGTTGCCAAAGGCATCTTTCCTGCCCTTCATATCAAGCACGCGCAGTTCCTTCTGCATCTTCTTCCTGCTTTCATCTCCATAAGCCTCTACGGCTGGGGTAGAAACATAGGTTTCCTCCTTTGCATCAAACTGCAACATACCATTGGCCGTAGCCATATAAAGCATGCTGCCCTCGAAACCGAGCGCATTGACACGTACATGATTAAATGTATGAGGAGCAAAATGGCAATAGTCATGATAACCATCATAGCTATAGAGACCATTATCGGTGCCAAGCCAAATCATGCCGTTGGCATCTTGGGTTATTGCACTAACCGTCTGAGCACCACTAAGGGTGGTGTTGACGAATCGCTGCGCATGGAGCGCTATGGATACAATGAGCATAGCTATCGCCATACTCATTCGGCTTATAGTTGTAGTTGTTTTATTCATGGCTGCAAATTTACACATTATTCATGATAATGCCAAACTTTCTTAAAGAAAAAACACAAATAAACCTGGAGAAAAAGTTTTCAAGTCTAATAAAAAGTTCCGTTCAATACTTTTGAACGTACATTCAATACTTTTGAACGCACATTCAAAACTTCTGAACACACATTCAAAAGCATTGAACGAAGAATTCCCCTAGGAGTAAGAACTTCTACTCCTAGGGGAATCTATATTTATCATTAGTAAGTTTGCTTTATATTGCCTGAAGCGTCAATGTCTTCTCGATGTTGCGCTTACCATCCTTTACGGTGAGGATGATGTCGCCCTTCTGTGCCTTGCTCTGAACAACAATAACGAGTTTGCCAGAGAAGAGTCGCATGTGTGGCTGGGTGAAGGAATCGAGCGAAGTAGCATCACCGTTGCATGCAGCCTTGAAGGTTCCGGCGCCTGTTACCTCGAAGGTCAATTCATCATCGGCGAGCGGACACTCGTTGCCATCCTTATCTAAAAGGCTCACGGTGATGAAGGCAAGATCCTTGCCATCAGCATTCAGAAGCACATTGTGTTCATCGGTGCATCCCTCTACCATGCAGGCGATAGGCTCATGGTCTGGAGTCTCCACGCTGAACTTCATCTGCGCTGGTTCACCGGCTGTACGCTTCACGTCTTCGCCTACCTTGTCGCCATACTGATTGTAGGTAACCACGCGAATCTCGCCCGGTTCATACTTCACATTGTTCCAGCGGAGGCGATAGCGGTCGAGGCGGCTTGACTTGTCCTTGCGAACTCTGCCCTGGCTCTTGCCATTTACGAAAAGCTCGCCTTCTACACCATCAGTGTAGCAATATACAGGGGTAACCTGTCCTTCCCTGCCCTTCCAGTTCCAGTGAGGAAGAAGATGGGTGGTGTGCTGATGCTCGTTCCAGCGGGCACGATACATATAATACCGATCCTTTGGAAGTCCGGCAAGGTCGCAGATACCAAAGTAGCTGCTGCGGCTTGGCCAGTAGGTATCGTATGGAGTAGGCTCGCCCAGATAGTCATAGCCCGTCCACACGAATTCTCCGATTACCCAACTATAGTCATCCTGCATCTTCCAGTCATCATCCGGAAGATTACTCCAGGAGCAATACTCCGTGTCATAGCTGGAGCACTGGCCATCGGCATATGGATTGTTGTTGCTGGCACGCACCTGAACCGGGAACTTATACACGCCACGGGAGCTGACGGTAGATGCAGTCTCAGAACCCAGGAGGAATCCCTGAGGCAACTGCTCGATATTCTTATAATATTTATGTACGCGATAGTTGAAGCCCGGAACATCCATCACCTGGGCAAATCCACTCTTCAGGGCAGCCTCAGCCCTATCCATACCCTGGGTTACAGGACGGGATGGGTCGTACTGATGACAGATATCCTGCAGATGCTTGGCAATCTCCATACCCTTCTTGCTCCACTGCTCAGGAATCTCGTTACCGATACTCCACATAATGATGCTAGGATGGTTGCGATGGTGCTTCACCAGATTGGTCATATCCCTATCGCTCCACTCCTTGAAGAACTTGGCATAGCCATTCTTGCACTTAGGATAAATCCACATATCGAAGCTCTCTGCCATGACCATCATACCGAGAGAATCGCAGATTTCCATCTGCATGGTAGAAGGCATGTTGTGGGCTGTACGGATGGCATCGCACCCCATCTCCTTCATCGTCTTGATCTGGCGGATGAGTGCCGCCTTGTTTTCAGCAGCTCCCAACGGACCGAGGTCGTGGTGCAGGCAGACACCCTTAAGCTTTCGGGTAATGCCATTGAGCTGGAAACCATTATTCTTGGATACAGAGATGGTTCGGATACCGGTCTTCAAGGTCTGTACATCAGCCACCTTCTTTCCTTCATATCGGGTTAACTTCACCTGATAGAGATAAGGAGATTCCGGCGACCAAAGCTGAGGATTTGCTACCTTCAGGGTTGTTTTGATGGTTGGGGTTGCACCAGAGATCGTCTGCTCGGCAACCTTTGTACCAGCCTCATCGAGCAAGGCGATGACCGTCTTGCCCGACTTACCAATCTTTCCTTCCAGCAGGGCGTTCACCTCTACTTCGGCTTCCTGCTTATCAGCCTTCAGGGTACGGACGAAGGTATCCCAGGTAGAGAAGTTCTCTTTGCCGTAAAGTTCCACGGAAACCGGACGGTAGAGTCCGCCACCAGGATACCATCGGCTACTCTCTTCTACATTATTAAGATGTACCTCTATCAGATTGCTCTTGCCAAACTGGATGAAAGGAGTGATGTCGATGCGGAAGGCATTGTAGCCGTAAGCCCACTTGCCAGCCTCCTTGCCATTCACGCAAACCACCGGCTGGCTCATGGCACCATCGAAAACCAGAACGGCACGCTTATAGCCCTTAGGAGCCGTCCACTTCATCTGATACATACCCTCGCCTATCCAAGGCAGGGCACCCGAACGGCCCGACTTCTCGGTTTTCTCCTTTTCGCCATTCTGTTCGATGGCCACCATCTGCAAATCCCACTTCTTATCAAAAGGACCCGAGATGGCCCAATCGTGAGGCACGGAGACCTGAGACCATGAATTGCCATCGCGGGAAAAATCCCACGACGGCAAATTTATTATTTTTCGACTCTGCGCCTGGCACATGGTAGAGAACGCCAGGGCGAGAGTCATGAAAGCTATGCTTCTCTTGATCATATATATTATTTTCTATAGTTTGTTCAATATTCTATCTTCAGATTCGCTTTTATCGCTCCCGAAGGAAGAGAAGGAAGCGAACTTGCCCGTTTACTTGAAGGCATCGAGTGCGGCGGTTGGCTTGCCGCTGTTGTCGAAGGCACCCTTGTCGTAGCCATTCCAGCCGCTGTTGCACTCAGGCTCCCAGTAGAACACACCCTCGCAGGTAGAGATTGCCTTGCAGCCATCCACCATCTTCTTGAGGAATGGAGCGGCATTCTCAGAATTCCACACCATACCAATCTCTGAGATGATGACATCGCAGTTGTATTTGCCGGAAAGGGTCTTGATGTTGTTGAGGCAGTCATCAGAAACCTGCTCCCAGGTCTGGTCGGTAATCCAATCTGGATAGAGCGACATACCGATGACATCCCACTTGGCTCCATTCTGTTTCAAGCCATCAAACATCCAGGTATATTGACCCAGATTGTTTCCCTTATCGAGATGCACAATCACCTTTGCCTCCGGATAAATCGCCTTGACGGCATCATAACCGGCATTGATGTAAGCGGCAAAGTTCGCCATGTTCTTAGAGGCACGACCTGTCACCTTCAGGGCTGCATCACCAGCCTCATCATTCCAGAGCATGCCGTCGGTGGTTTCGTTACCCACCTGCACCCACTCTACGTTGACGCCTCTTTCCTTCAAGGCATTCAATACATCCTTGGTATGATCGGCAACCGCCTGCTTCATCTGATTGAAGTCATAGTTCTTCCAGGCAGCAGGAACGCCCTGCTTGGAAGGGTCTGCCCAAGTATCAGAGTAGTGGAAGTCAATCATCAGGCGCATACCGAGCTGCTGAGCTCGCCATGCCTTCGCCACCACATCATTCTTTCCGTTCCATCCACCATCAGGGTTTACCCATACACGAAGGCGGATGGAGTTCATGCCGAGGTCGCGGAGAAGCGCCATGCACTCGGTAGCCTTACCATTGGCGTTATAGAATTTCTTTCCGTTCTGCTCCATCTCGGTGAGCCAACTAACATCGGCTCCCTTGGCGAAGCCGCTCATATCGTATGTCTTCTCCTTTTCGGGAGTAGCGTTATCTTCATTGCTGCAACTTGTGCCCGCGATAGAGAACAAAAGTGCTGAAGCCAGCAATATGGCTTTTCCTAAAATATTCTTCATTGTTCTTTGGGGTATAGCTATCTTTACATTATTCTAAAAACGCTTTTACGTATCAGATATTGCTAAGATAGCTGAATTATTTATTCATACTTCCATGGTCCAGGCATAGTTAGGAGCATCATAGCTCATGTCCTCACCATTCTGCTAAACTTTCTATTTTGATTGAACGATTTGTTTCGTTGAGAACGGCGATTGGTTTCGCTCATCGCAACGATTTGTTTCGCTTGCAAAAGTAGGGAATTATATGCAAAGTAATAGACTGATAATTGACAAATGAAAATAAAAAACGGACAAAAAGACGGAATATATCCGCTTTTGTCCGTTTTGTTACAAATATAATGGAATGTGATCTTATTCTGCTGCAGGAACAAGCTTGATACCGAAGAGATTTACCGACTTATCTTTTGTTATCTCATGAGTACCTGCTTCCAAAGTTGTGGTATAAGTACTACCCGTAGCCTTGATCTTGGTGCCTGCAATCTTCATAGAGGCAGTCTCGGCATCAGCGAAATAGAAGGTAGCACTCACCTTCTTATCAAGAGTAATCTTGATGCTGGTAGAAGATTCCATCTTCACACAAGTGGTATAGGCAGTGCCGTCGATGGTGGCTATACCCTTGCTTGTTGAATAAGAACCATTCACGGTTACGATGCTGCTGGAAGGAGTCTTACCAGCGAAAGTTACCAGTACGGTGCCTTCTACAGAGGGAGCAGATGGAGTATCTGGTGTTGACGGTTCTGTAGTTCCACCACCTGTGCTACCACCGGTACTACCGCCAGTAGAACCACCTTCGCCTGCTATGCTTCCAATACCGAATACCTTTACCACACCCGACTTATAAGAGTCGAGCAAGCTTGCCAATGCTGGCAATGGCTGCTGATGGCCATTGGTTACTACAGACTCATCTGGAATATCGAAGTTGATGTCGCCATGATTCAATCGGCCAGCACCATAGAAGCCTTCTACGATAGCCGGCACATCTGCAGCGTTATCGGCTGTATGTGCATACATCAAACTTGGATTGGTATCGAAGTTATTGTAAGAAGTACCACCCACCAATGTTTTTACGCTGGCAGGAACCTGATCGGAAGCCTTGGCTACATCGTAGGCATCGAAGCTGGTATTATTGGATGCATAGGTAACATAACTGAAACCACTTGGCTTGTTGGCAAACACATTGCCATACGCCTTAATCATACCACCATTCTCGCCAGAGAAGGTTCCTTTTGAACCCTTGGCATCGGTACCCTGCAGAGAACTCATGATAGGGCGCTTCACGGCATCGAAGTAGTTTGACTCCATAAAGATATTGGAACCCATCGTGGCACCTACACCATATACATCACAATGCTGATAGTAGTTGTTGTACATGTGAACAGTCATGGTACGCACACGGGCATGACGGGAATCGGAATGGTCGAACCAGTTGTGGTGATAAGTAATCCAGTTTTCCCCAGTCTCGCTCTTCATGCCACACATAGACGACTTACCATTATCCCAGAAATGGTTGTAAGCTACAGTTACATATTTAGAATTACCCTTGATATCTACGGTACCATCGCCCTTGGCCTGATCGGCAGCACTACCCTTTCTACCATAGAACAGATCCAGGTGGTGAATCCAGATATTTGAATTCTCTGTATCGAGCGACATTGCATCGTCGAGACAACGCATGATGGCGAAGTTACGGAACTCCACGCTCTTGGCACTTCTTACCAGGAAGCCGAATCCATAAATGGTAGCATCATCACCCACACCCTCGAAGGTCATGTTCATGGTAGAATAGCCTGTCTTACCCTTAATCTGCAAACCCTCGGCAGAGCTTGAGATACCATCCAAGTCAGCCAGACTCACCTTACCGATGATACGGAAAGCAATAGGAGTGGTATCATATCCCTTCTGGTAAGCATCAATGATAGCCTGCAAACCAGTCACGGTCTCTTTCTTGTTCTTAGCTCCGGTGATAACTTCAGTAGATACAGTCTTGGCTGTACTTGCTGTAATATAGAGTACCTTGGCATCCGATTTCAATGTACCATCATTGTTGTAAGCACCAATTCCCTCGAAATTGAAATGAGCGAAGCCCTCACGGTTGTAGTTCTTCACCACGAGATTGGAAACCGTATTGGCACCTGCCATCTCCTTACCGGCAGCATCCACCGGAACCACCTTCACCGAATAGGAACCCACCTTCAAGCCAAGCACATCGGCACGGATATAAGAAGCATACTGACGGATGAGCTGCGCATCAATCTTCTTGCCATCTACATATACATTGTAAGAAGAAGCTCCCTCGAAAGGCACCCATTTCAGATATGCCGACTCCAGCCAAGCCTTCGCCTTCGTAATCTTCACAACGCCGGCAGGGTTCTCCACGCCTCCGTTCTCACCCTGCTCCACTCTCTTGGCAAAGTTGATTTCTCTTACAGATGCATCATACTCATCGTTATCGCTTCCATCCTTAGGAGCGATGATGGTCTTGTTACCCTCAAACTTCACGCTTGCCAAATCGGCGGTATTGTAATACTTCACATCGCCCGAATTGGTGGTAACAAACATCTGATTTACCTTACTGTCACGAGCCACGGCATGATTCACCTTATCTGTTGCTGACTGAGCAACCGTAGCACCTGCACCCCCCAGGAGGAGCGCCAAAGAGAATACCATTTTCTTCATGTTCTGTTCCTCCTTACCTTATTTAATAATTACTTTCTTACCATTTACGATATAAACGCCCTTAGACAATCCCTCTACAGAATTGCCTACCAGCTGACCATTGAGGTTATAAACCTTACCCTGCAACGCTTCCTTGAGCTGCTCCACCTGACCGATGCCTGTGGATTCACCATAAACGAAAGAAAGGGATACAAGCGACATATCCATCGTATCCGATGTATTGTCTGTATAATTAAGTGTTACGTTATCACCCTCGAAGGTGATTTCCGTAATGGTTTTGTCTATAACCTGACCATCAACCTTTACGGTTTGCCTGTTATCTGCATACACTGCGGTAGTCAGCATACAAGCCAATAGGAATAAATACTTCTTCATTATCTGATATGCTTATTAGATTACATAATATTGTAGATGATTGTTTTGTTTACGATGCAAAGATAAACAAATATCTTATAGATTGCGGCATACTATGACAACTTTTAAACGTAAACGTTTACGGGTAAAAACAAACAAAAAGCCAAACTTCATTTCTGAAATTCGGCTTTTTGAAGTGGTACCACCAGGAATCGAACCGGGGACACAAGGATTTTCAGTCCTTTGCTCTACCAACTGAGCTATGGCACCATACTCTTTACAGATGATTTCTCATTTGCGGGTGCAAAGGTAGTAATAAAAATCGGTTCCACCAAATTTTTCGGTGAAAAAGTTTGCAAAAAAGATAAAAAAGTGCTTTTTTATTTGGTTTTATGCAATTTTTGGTGTACCTTTGCATCGTCTTTATGACCATAGGTGCCAAAACATCGGGATTTAGCGCAGTTGGTAGCGCACGTCGTTCGGGACGATGAGGTCGCTGGTTCGAGTCCAGTAATCCCGACTATTCACCAAAAAGCGGGACTTATGAACATAAAAGACCTATTTTATCTCCAGAAGAATGACCGACAAGCCCTTTTCGCCTTGCTAGCCATTCTCATCGTATGCCTTACCCTCGTGGTCGTCATCGGAAGTTCTGATGACGGAAAAGAAGCCAATCAGGTTCTCGTCCAACAAGCCACCTCCAAACATCCCGTTTATTATCAAAACGAAGGAAAAGTGCATGAACTCTTTCCCTTCGACCCTAATACGGCAGACTCTACTTGCTTCAAGCGCCTGGGTTTGGGAAGTTGGCAAATTAGAAGCATCTATCGTTTTCGGGAGAAAGGAGGAATCTTCTCCCGCCCATCCGACTTCGCCCGGGTTTATGGCATTACCAAGAAAACCTATGAAGCCCTACTCCCCTTCATCCGAATTGCAGATGATTTCAAGCAGGCTTCCGAGTTTTACGGGAATGAAAGATACGAGCGAGGCAGAAGGCGATATACACCTTATTATAATAATAGGGTGAACTATGGAAAGAATGACGATGCTTCGGAAAGTCAAAAGCCGGATAGAAAAGCTTCGAATGCCCCTGGCCAGGAAACCAAGGTTTATAGCTATCCGCATAAACTAAAGGCGGGTGAGCACATCGCCATCAACCGTGCCGACACCATGGAACTGATGAAGATTCCAGGCATTGGCAGTTACTACGCCCGTACCATCGTTAAATACAGAGATAAACTAGGCGGCTTTGCCTCTGCTGAACAACTCGCAGAAATCGAAGGATTCCCGGAATCTGCCATCGCCTTCATCCAGATTGATGCCGACAACATTCACCGGCTCAACATCAACAAGCTTACACTCAACCAGCTTCGCAATCATCCCTATCTCAACTTCTACCAAGCCAAGGAAATCTGTGATTACCGAAGACAAAGAGGTCCCATCAAAAGCCTGGATGAACTGAAACTCCTGAAGGATTTCCCACCAGATGAAATAGAAAGGCTCAAGCCTTACATCTGTTTCTGAAGGAAAAATAAGATTATAGAAAAAGGTAAACTTAAGATAAAAGCAAGATTAAAGATAAAAAGACGAGCTAAAGATAAAAGCCAAATGCTTAATCCCTGCGGGTAATAAGCATTTGGCTTTTATGATTCTATATACTCTAGATTACTCCAAACTGATGGAGAAAGATAAGGAGGATGCAGATAGGGCTGACGAAACGGATCATAAAGAGGAAGACAGGGAATAACCTGCCACTCACCGTGCCCCAGTTGGTAAACTCATCACGCACAATCTTCTTCGGAACATACCAGCCCAGGA
>ERZ1034913.366-NODE-366-length-38737-cov-7.208314_pt1 | contig 38737 bp, 37 predicted proteins | sample MGYA00520697_ERZ1034913 | MGnify/ENA primary metagenome ERZ1034913 (study PRJEB33766, sample SAMN09781786) | gut metagenome | biome: gut microbiome | host: Homo sapiens | place: Madagascar | study: EMG produced TPA metagenomics assembly of the PRJNA485056 data set...
TGCTCGCTCTCAGGCTTGGGCTGTACGGGCAATCTGGAGTAGCCTCGTCTGCGCAACAAGCGATCCAGCGCAGAACGGCTCATGGCCGGCTCAATGAACGTTGCTGCCATGGACTATCTGCAGCTCGAATGGATCACGCTAGCAAGTTGCCCCAGCCCCGGGAACTTACCTGCGCTGCTGCAGCGTATGCGCATAAGGCTCAGCGAGAGGTTGTTGCCCAAACAACGACGGGGGCGAACATGCCCCCGTGTGGTCAAAAAAGTGCCTTCACGCTATCCCGTCAGGCAGGTCAGAAAACCTTAAGTGAAAGGCATTACTGCCGGAGCAGTCCTTTTTGCGAGCAGTTTTGTGCCCATCAATGGCGAATCAGGTGGTCAAAGGCCGACAGGGCAGCTGTAGCACCTGCGCCGGTGGCAATCACAATCTGCTTGTAAGGCACATTGGTGCAGTCACCCGCGGCAAACACGCCGGGCACATTGGTTTCGCCCTTGGCATTGATTTCGATCTCGCCAAAGCGGCTCAGGTTGACGGTGCCCTTGAGCCAGTCGGTGTTGGGCAGCAGGCCAATCTGTACAAAGATGCCGTCCAGTTCCACGGTCTTGACCTCTTCGGTCACGCGGTCCTTGTAGGTGATGCCAGTGACCTTCTTGCCGTCACCATTGACTTCCGTGGTCTGGGCGTTGGTGATCACGGTCACATTGGGCAGGCTGTGCAGTTTCTTCTGCAGCACGGCGTCGGCCTTCAGGGTGTCGGCAAACTCGAACAGGGTGACGTGCTTGACGAGACCGGCCAGGTCGATGGCAGCTTCCACGCCGGAGTTACCGCCACCGATCACGGCCACGGGTTTGCCCTTGAACAGAGGGCCGTCGCAGTGGGGGCAGAAAGTCACGCCCTTGGTCAGGTACTGCTCTTCGCCGGGCACGTTCATGTGGCGCCAGCGGGCGCCGGTGGACAGGATCACGGTCTTGGACTTGAGCACTGCACCGGATTCGGTGTGCACTTCAATCAGGCCACCTTCGGTGGTGGCGGGCACCAGCTTGGCAGCCTTTTGCTGGTTCATCACGTCCACGTCGTAGTCACGGATGTGGGCAGCCATGGCAGCAGCCAGCTTGGGGCCTTCGGTCTTGGAGACCGAGATGAAGTTCTCGATGTCCACGGTATCCAGCACCTGGCCGCCCAGACGCTCGGCAGCAATACCGGTGCGGATGCCCTTGCGAGCAGCGTAGATGGCTGCAGCCGCGCCAGCAGGGCCACCGCCGACAACCAGCACGTCAAACGCGTCCTTGGCAGAGATCTTGGCAGCTTCACGGGCCGCAGCGCCGGTGTCGACCTTGGCGACGATCTCGGCCAGCTCCATACGGCCCTGACCAAAGCGCTCGCCGTTCACAAACACGGTGGGTACGCCCATGACTTCGCGGTCTTTGACTTCCTGCTGGAACAGACCGCCGTCAATGGCAGTGTGGGTGATGTTGGGGTTCAGGGCCGACATCAGGTTCAGCGCCTGCACCACGTCCGGGCAGTTGTGGCAGGACAGGGAGTAGTAGGTCTCGAAGTGCAAAGGCGTGTCAATGGCCTTGACTTGTTCGAGCAGATCAGCCGACTCCTTGGAGGGATGGCCACCTACGTGCAGCAGCGCCAGCACGAGGGAGGTGAATTCGTGACCCAGGGGCACACCGGCAAAGCGCACGCCAGTTTCCACACCGGGGTTGTTGATGGCGAACGAGGGCTTGCGCACGTTCAGATCGTTGTTCTCAACGACGGTGATCTTGTCGCTCAGCGCGGCCAGATCCGCCAGCAAAGACTTGACTTCGCCAGCCGCCTTGCTGTCGTCCAAAGTTGCCACCAGTTCCAGGGGCTTTTGCAGCTTTTCGAGGTAAGCCTTGAGTTGGGTTTTGAGATTGGCGTCCAGCATGATAGTCAAATCCTAATAAAAAATAATTTCGATAGTATTGTTTTTCGAGCTACTAAAAAAGCCCGGGCAAGCCCAGGCTTTTTACGGGCAAAAGCTTAGATCTTGCCAACCAGGTCCAGAGAAGGAGCCAGGGTAGCTTCGCCTTCGTTCCACTTGGCGGGGCACACTTCACCGGGGTGGTTACGCACGTACTGAGCAGCCTTGACCTTGCGCAGCAGATCTTCAGCGTTACGGCCGATGCCTTCAGCAGTGATTTCCACAGCCTGGATCACGCCATCGGGGTCAACAATGAAGGTACCGCGGTCAGCCAGGCCAACGCCAGGACGCATCACTTCGAAGTTGTTGGTCACAACGCCAGATGGGTCACCGATCATGGTGTACTTGATCTTGGCGATGGTCTCCGATGCGTCGTGCCATGCCTTGTGCACGAAGTGGGTGTCGGTGGACACGGAGTAGATCTCTACGCCCAGCTTCTGGAATTCTTCGTAGTGGTCAGCCACGTCGCCCAGCTCGGTGGGGCACACAAAGGTGAAGTCAGCAGGATAGAAGAAGAACACAGCCCACTTGCCCAGCACGTCCTTTTCGGACAGTTCGATGAACTTGCCATCCTTGAAGGCGGAAGCTTGGAAAGGCTTGATAACGGTATTGATCACGGACATGGTAGTTCCCTTGTGGTTAACGACTGAAAACGTAGATAGTCTAATCGCCCTGAATCATTTAAACAATCGATTGAATCAATTAAATTGATTGATATTAACTATCAACCAATGGTTATAGGGTTATACATTTTCTACTCACTTCGCTTCTAGCGCCTGTAGAACAGTGCATCTGGAACACGAACACTTCTCAACCTCACATGCAACCCGTCCGCTCGCCCATGGTCTTCGCTAGTGCTTTGGCATGGCTTGGTTGACAATGACCACATTCGCGCTACAACAACAGAAGGAGCCCCTCCATGAAAGGCGACCCCCAAGTCATTGCTGCCCTGCAGGCGCAGCTGAAGAATGAGCTGACAGCCATCAACCAGTACTACATGCACTACCGCATGTACAAGCACTGGGGCTTTGAGGCGCTGGCCAAGATGGAATACAAGGAATCGATTGGTGAGATGAAGCACGCCGACTGGCTGATGGACCGCATCCTGATGCTGGACGGCCTCCCCAACCTGCAGGATCTGGGCAAGCTGCAGATCGGCGAAGACGTGCCTGAATGCCTGCAGTGCGACCTGAACCTGGAGCTGGCCGCACAGGCCACGATCAAGGATGGCATCAAGACCGCAGAAGCCGCGCACGACTTTGTCTCGCGTGATCTGCTGCTCAAGATTCTGGACGACACCGAGGAGCACATCGACTTCCTCGAAACCCAGTTCGACCTGATCGACAAGGTAGGCGTGCAGAACTATCTGCAGACCCAAATGGGCGAAGCAGAATAAGCCCTGCACACCATTGCTGCATGCAGACCATAGACGGAGCCCCAGTGGCTCCGTTTTTTGTCTGCTGCTGGGTGCTTATCGGTGCATCCAGTAGCGGCGGTAGTGCACACGCTCGCACTGCACGGCATCTGGCTCCCACGACCGCCACAGGGCAGCGCCACACGATGGCGTAGCCACCCACGGCACGCCAGCGGCCTCATAGCGCGCGATCACGCTAGGCGCGGGGTGCCCAAAGCGGTTGCGGTAGCCTGCCTGCGCAATGGCCAGCGCAGGCTGCACTGCCTCCACCAACGCCCGGCTGGATGAAGTGGCGCTGCCATGGTGGGGCATGAGCAACACATCGGCCCGCAAGTCTGTCTCTGCCGCCACCAGCGCCTGCTCCTGTGCTTTCTCGATATCACCTGTGAGCAAGGCCGCCGGCCCCGTCTGGCTGCGCACGCGCAGCACACAGCTACTGGCATTGCGGCTGAGCGCCACCTGCCTGCGTGCAGGCCAGGGCCACAGCACCTCAAAGCGCACCCCATCCCATTCCCACACCTGCCCGCTCTGGCATGGCTTGCCCCCTGCTCCCAACCACTGCAGCTGCGGGAAAGCCTGCTGCACTGAGGCTGCACCACCGGCGTGGTCGCTGTCGGCATGGCTGATCATCTGCGCCGTCAGCTGCACGCCCAATGCACGCAGCACAGGCACGATGGTGCGAGCACCTGCATCTGCATGGGCAGACCAGCTCGGCCCGGCATCAAACAGCAGGCTGTGGTACTGCGTGCGCAGCAAGATGGCACTGCCCTGCCCTACGTCCAGCGCCAGCAGGTCAAACTGCCCCCAGGCCGGGGTGGCAGGCTGCCACCACAGCATGGGCAGCACGGCTGGCAGCCCCAGCAGCCGCCAGCGCATATCCAGCGGCATGGCCATCCACAGACAAGCTGCAACACCGGCCACTGCTGCCCACCACGGTGGCTGCGCAAAATACAGCACGGCCAGCGGCCACGCTGCCATGTGCTGCAACAGCCAGACCATACCTGTAACGCACAGCACAGCAAGATGCCACAACGGCGGGCACAGCACGCCCAGCATGGACAGCGGCGTGACCACCAGCGTGACCCACGGAATGGCCCACAGATTGACCAGCATGCCCACCAGCGAAATCTGCCCAAACAGCAGCAGCGTGAGCGGTGCCAGCGCCAGCCCGACCACCAGCTGCTCTTTGAGCAGACGCAGCACTGCGCCCCGCCAGCCGTGCGGGAGCATGGCCTGCGGCTGGGCAGCAAACAGCACGCCCACAGCCACAAAGCTGAGCCAGAAGCCGGCCTGCAGCAGGCTCCACGGGTCAGCCAGCACCACAGCTGTCAGCACGACCAGCCACACATAGGGCCATGGCCAGACACGCCCCTGCGTGCGCAGCAGCACCACCATCCCCAGCATGCCGATGGTGCGCTGCGCAGGAATGCCCCAGCCGCTGAACAGCGCATAGAGCGTGGCCAGCACCAGTCCACCCCAGGCGGCTGCCGTGGGGGCCGGGCACCACAGGCAAAGGCGTGCTGAGCGCTTCCAGCCCAGATGCACCAGTGCCACGGCCAGCCAGGCAAACATGGTGATGTGCAGCCCGCTGATGCTGACGAGGTGCGCAATGCCGGTGTCGCGAAACAGCTGCCAGTCCTGCGCCGTCATGCTGGACTGCGCCCCCGTGACCAGCGCCTGCACCACACCCCATGAGGCCTGCTCGCGCGCATCAGCCCCCGCCGGGGCCTGCATGGCACGGTGCACATGGCCGCGCCACTGCGCCAGCGGGGCCTGCCAGGTCTGGCCCCACCATTGCGGCACCTCCATGCCCTTGCTGGTGCGCACATAGCCTGTGGCCTGAATGCCCTGGCTCCACAGCCACAGCTCCCAATCCATGCCATGCGGGTTGCGGTCACCATGCGGGGCTTTGAGCCGCACCGTCCACTGCCAGCGCTGCCCGGCCTGCAAGCCCTGTGGGGGTGGTGCGCCATACCAGGTCAGCCAGACATGGCGCGGCAGCTGTACGGTCTGCCCGTGCAGCCAGGCCTGCTCCACCTCGAACTGCAGGCGCAGGCCACGCTCTACAGGTTGCGGCATGTCGCTGATCACGCCCTGCACGCGCACATCCTGCCCTTCCAGTGCAGCAGGCAGTGCATGGGCCTGCATCCACGCCGCACGCCAGCCGGTAGCACTGCCCGCCAAAGCCGCGGCCAGCAGCAGGCTGACCCAGCCTGCCTGCCATGCGGAATGCCGCCACACCCCAAACGCGATGGCTGCCAGCAGCAGCGTGGCTACGACGTAGACGGGCAGCGGCCATAAATCTGGCTGCTGCAGCTGCAGCGCCGTGCCTGCCACCACGCCCAGCATGGCGTTTGTTCCCGTTCTGACCCTGCAATGTCTTGGCATACTGGCAAGCATGCGATGAGCACAGGCGGTATGCAAAGCCAGTCGCCCGGCTCATCCGCCTGAGCAACAAGATGAAAGGAAACACACCATGAGCGTTTATGACAAGCTCCAAGCCCTGAACATCAGCCTGCCCCCCGTGGCCGTGCCTGCTGCGGCCTATGTGCCTTTTGCCAAGACTGGCAATCTGGTGTTTCTGAGTGGTCACATCGCCCGCAAGGATGGCCAGGTCTGGGTGGGCCAGCTGGGTGCCACCGTCAGCACCGAGGAAGGCAAGCAGGCCGCGCGCGCCGTGGCCATTGACCTGCTGGGCACGCTGCAGGCCGCCTGCGATGGCGATCTGAACCGCGTCAAGCGCATCGTGAAGGTGATGAGCCTGGTGAACTCCACCCCTGCGTTCACCGAGCAGCACCTGGTGACCAACGGCTGCTCCGAGCTGCTGGCCGAAGTTTTTGGCGACAAGGGCTCCCACGCACGCAGCGCCTTTGGCGTGGCACAGATTCCACTGGGTGCCTGTGTGGAAATCGAACTGATTGCCGAGATTGAATAAAAAAAAAGAGCAGCTAGCGCTTGATGGATAAGGCTTTGAAAGCCAAAACACTCTCAAATCCTTGATTTGCAAGCGCAAGAAGCTATCAAAACAAAAGCCGCCATATTCAGGCGGCTTTTGTTTTTCGAGTGCAGCAGTGCTGCAGGTGCTTTAGCGCTGCAAGGCGCTGGCGGCCCATTCTGGCCCCTGATCCACGGCGATGCGCTGGTCCGCCACAGCTGCCAGCTGCGCGGCCGTCACCCGTTCTGGCTGCAGCTCAGCCAGCGGCCGCAGCACAAAGGCACGCTCGTACATGCGCGGATGGGGCACGATGAGCGCAGGCGTGTTCAGCTGCTGCTGGCCCCAGAGCAGCACATCCAGATCCAGCGTGCGCGGGGCGTTGCGGTAGGGGCGCTCGCGACCTGCGGCCAGTTCAATGGCCTGCAGCGCTTCCAGGAATTCCTGCGGCGGCAAATCTGTTTCCAGCTGCGCCACAGCGTTCAGATAGTCTGGCCCCGTGGCATCTACCGGCGCGCTGCTGTAGAGCGAAGACACGGCCTGCAGCTGCGTGCCCGGCAAGGCTGCCATGGCATGCAGGGATTGCAGCAGCGCAGCGCCACAGTCACCCAGATTGGCTCCCAGCCCGACAAAGACCTGCATCTCAGGCCTCGGCCTTGCCAGCGGCTGAGGCAGCACCACCTGCTCCGGCGGGCTTGCGACGGCGGCGGCGCTTTTTCTTGGCGGGCGCATCGCCTTCGGCCACCAGGTTTTCCAGCGCAGAGGCTTCACCCGTCTGGGCCGTACGCACCGTCTTGCGGGGCTGTGCGGCCTTTTGCTTCTGGCGCTGCTCTTCGCGTGCCTGGGCAATCAGGTCTTCACGCAGTGCGTCATCGGCCATCTGGAAGTCCTGCCACCACTGTGCCAGGGCCTCGTCCACTTCGCCCACATCGGCGCGCAGACGCAGAAAGTCAAAACCGGCACGGAAGCGCTGCTGCATCACCATGCCCAGCGGCGAGGAGCCGGTGCGCTTGTCAAAGCGCGGCTGCATGACCCAGATCTCGCGCATGTCAGCGGCCAGCTTGCCGCGGCCCGACACATCGCCAATGCGCTGGTCAAACACTTCGTCAATGGCTTCGCTGAGTGCGGGAAAGACGTTGTAGCCCTTCTTCAGACGGCGGCCCCAGCCAGATTTGACGTCCTGCCACAGCACGCAGGCCAGCATGAAGCTGGGTGCCACAGGCTTGCCTTCGCCTACGCGGCGGTCAGTGTCCGCCAGCACGGCGCGCACAAAGGGCTCGTCCGCACGCTCGACCACCACGTCCAGCAGCGGGTAAATGCCCTTGGACAGGCCCAGTTTTTTCAGCTGCTCGATCGAGGCCAGCGCGTGGCCGGTCTGCAGCAGCTTGAGCATTTCGTCAAACAGACGGCTTTGCGGCACTTCTTCGAGCAGGTGCTCGCACTCCACCAGCGGCTTGGCCGTCTTGGCATCCAGCTTGAAGCCCAGAGGGCTGAGCTTGGCCGCAAAGCGCACGGCGCGGATGATGCGCACCGGGTCTTCGCGGTAGCGTGTGGCGGGGTCGCCAATCATGCGCAGTACGCGCTTCTGGGCATCCTGAATACCCTTGTGGAAGTCCACCACGATCTGCGACTCAGGGTCGTAGTACATGGCATTCACGGTGAAGTCGCGGCGCGTGGCGTCCTGGTCCTGCGGGCCCCAGACGTTGTCACGCAGCACGCGGCCATTGGCGTCCACCGCGTGCTTCATATGGGCCAGTGCCAGCTTGCTGGTGCGCTCATTGCCCGTCACCTGCTCGGCCTGGCTGTTGTCCAGAAAGGCGCGGAAGGTGGAGACTTCAATCACCTCATGCTCGCGCCCACGGCCATAGACCACGTGCACGATGCGAAAGCGCTTGCCGATGATGAAGGCGCGGCGAAACAAGCTTTTGACCTGCTCGGGCGTGGCGTTGGTGGCCACGTCGAAGTCCTTGGGGCGCAGGCCCAGCAGCAGGTCACGCACGGCGCCACCCACGATGTAGGCTTCATAGCCTGCATCCTTGAGGGTCCGCACCACGTCCACAGCGCGATGGTCAACCAGCTGTGGATCGATGCCGTGCACGCTGGCTGGCACCTCTTCACGCTTGCCAAAAGGTGATTTGCGCGTCTTGGCGGCAGAGGGCTTGCCCAGCAATTTGTCGATGATGGTTTTGATCATGTGTTTTCGGTAAACAGATCCAGCACGCGCCACCCACGCTCTTGGGCAAGGGCTCGCAAACGGGGCTCTGGATTGGTGGCCACGGGATGGTTGACGCGTTCGAGCAGGGGCACATCGTTCATGGAGTCGCTGTAGAAGGTGGACTCCACCGTCTCCCACGACAGGCCACGTGCCGCCAGCCACTCGTTCATGCGCACCACCTTGCCTTCACGCATATTGGGCTGACCCTGGAGTGCGCCCGTGAACCAGCCAGTGGCATCTCGCTCCAGCTCCGTGGCAATCAGCTCCTGCACGCCAAAAGCCTGGGCAATCGGGCGTGTCACGAACTCGTTGGTGGCCGAGGTAATGACCACCATGTCACCCGCACGCAGATGGCTTTGTACCAGTTCGATGGCCGCAGGCTTCATGGCGGGGCGAATCACGTCCTGCATGAAGCGCTCGTGTGCAGCATGGGCTGCTTCCGGGCCTCGTTGCACGATGGCTTCGGTCGCAAAGCGCACATAGTCCGCCACATTCAGCGTGCCTGCCTGGTAGTGGGCAAAGAACTCGTCATTGCGACGACCGAACTCCGCGCGGTCACACCAGCCGATGGCGATGGTGAACTCCCCCCAGCCATGGTCGGAATCCATGGGCAGCAAGGTGTGGTCAAGATCGAACAACGCCAGACGCGGCCGCGAAAGCTCAGAAGCAGTAGACATGAATCAGGTCGTCAAAGCTGGAAATCCAGGGCCGCAGACAGCTGCCCGGTCATTCGGTCTCCAGCATGGTTTTAAGGAGTGGAATGGTGATGGCGCGCTTGTTGCGCAGCGCAAACTCGTCCAGCATGTCCAGCAGCTGCATGAGGCTGGCCAGATCGCGCGAGAAGCGTTTGAGCATGTAGTCCACCACGTCCGCGCTCAGGGTCACACCACGTGCAGCGGCTTCGGTCTTGAGCACCTCACGGCGCTCTTCTTCATTGGGTACCTGCAGCTGGAACACATGGCCCCAGCCCAGACGGCTGCGCAGGTCATCACGCACTTCCATGGCCGCTGGAGGCGCATCTCCCGCAGAAAGAATCCAGCAGGGTGAGCCGCTGGGCGGGTTGATGGCATTCACAAACCAGTTGAAGGCACGGGCCTGCTGCATGGGCGTGTACAGCTGCACATCGTCCATGACGACAGCGGACCAGCGCTCATCAAACTCAGGCGGGAAACCCGTGGAAGCATCCATCCAGCCCACCTGGGCGCCCTGCTCGCGCAGCAGCTCGCGCACGGCTTTGAGCAGGTGTGTCTTACCGCTACCCGATGCTCCCCAGAGGTAGGTGGGTACAGGAGAGCGCGTGGTGGCACCGAAACCGTTGCCGACCCACGACTGCAGATGAGCCACCACCGGTGCATTACGACCCGGATAAAAACGAGACAGGGAAGGCCCTGTAGGCAAGCCGATGTCGAGCGCCAGTTGCTTCATAGATGGCAGGCAGACCCCACGCTGAACAAATGGTCCCGCAAGCACATGGTGAGCATCAACGAATTCAAGGGCAGCAGCGTAGGCATGGAAGAGAAAGAACGAAACACCCCGCTGCAGGCGCAGCGAAGACAGGTTGTCAACCTGCAAGGCGTGCATGTTAACCGCAGCATTTTAGTCCGCTTCCGCCTTTCTCACAGCGAGCTGCTCGGCTGCTCTATACCAGAGCCTGCCGCAACCCGCCTGCAGACGGATTCCCCGGCGCTGCGCAGCGGCATGAGGCTCGCGCCTGCGCTATCGACTTAGAATCACGCAGTCCCGCACGGCCCGTGTGGGAGCTCCTCACTGCACAAATCCTTCTCATGAGCTCCTCTGCCTCCCAAACCCCCATTTCTTACAAAGACGCTGGCGTTGATATCGACGCAGGTGATGCACTGGTTGAACGCATCAAGCCACTGGCCAAGAAAACCCTGCGTGAAGGCGTGATGGCCGGCATCGGCGGCTTTGGCGCACTGTTTGAAGTGCCCAAGCGCTACCAGGAACCCGTGCTGGTTTCCGGCACAGACGGCGTGGGCACCAAGCTGCGCCTGGCGTTTGAGTGGAACATGCACGACACCGTCGGCATTGACCTGGTTGCCATGAGCGTGAACGACGTGCTGGTGCAAGGCGCCGAGCCCCTGTTCTTCCTGGACTACTTTGCCTGCGGCAAGCTGGATGTGGACACTGCAGCGGCAGTGGTGGGCGGCATTGCCAAGGGCTGCGAGCTGTCTGGCTGCGCGCTGATCGGCGGCGAAACCGCAGAAATGCCCGGCATGTACCCCGATGGCGAGTACGACCTGGCTGGCTTTGCCGTGGGTGCGGTGGAAAAGTCCAAGATTCTGACCGGCAAGGATGTCAAGCCCGGTGACGTGGTGCTGGGTCTGGCTTCGGCTGGCGTGCACTCCAACGGCTTCTCGCTGGTGCGCAAGTGCATCGAGCGCGCTGAAAGCCTGGGCACCGTGCCTGCAACCCTGGATGGCAAGCCTTTCAAGCAAGCCATCATGGAGCCCACACGCCTGTACGTGAAGAACGTGCTGGCTGCGCTGGCCAAGCACCCCATCAAGGCGCTGGCGCACATCACCGGCGGCGGCCTGCTGGAAAACATTCCCCGCGTGCTGCCCGAAGGCACTGGCGCTGACCTGAAGGCTGGCAGCTGGCCCCAGACCGAGCTGTTTGCCTGGCTGCAAAAGACTGCAGGCATTGATGATGTGGAAATGAACCGCACCTTCAACAACGGCATTGGCATGGTGGTGGTAGTGGCTGCAGAAGAAGCCGAAGCGACCGCTGCCACACTGCGTGAATTGGGTGAAACCGTCTACACGATTGGTAACATCACACAGCGCACTGAAGGCGCTGCCGTCCAAGTCAAATAGTCTTTACCTCTACCGCGATACTTATGGGGAACTCCAACCAACTTCCTGCCGTTCGTCAGTCCCCCAGAGCGCCATCCCGTGGCGTGATCGTCGCGAGCTATCTGCTCATGGCCAGCGCGCTGCTGCTGGTCATGTGGCAACACCTTCTGCCCGGGCTGCTGTGCGCATGCCTGGGCTTTTTATTGACCCGAGCACTGTCACAGGCGCTGGCGCTGCTGGACCGGCGCATCGTTGACCCTGACGCGCACCGCTGGCCTGCGACCGCGGCCGCAACCATCATCATCCTCGCGCCCCTGATCTGGGTGGGCGTGGCCCTGACCCAGTCGCGCGGCTATCTCACCGATATTCCGCACCAGTACAAGGAACTGCTGGACTACCTGGGCCACACCGTGCTGGAGCTGCGCGAAAAGCTGCCGCCTGAGCTGGGCGCCATGCTGCCCCAGGGTGCGGCAGAAATTCAGCAGACCATTGCCACCTACCTGGCCGCCAAGGCTGGCGCGCTGGCCATGGCGGGCAAGGCCTGGCTGGGCGGCCTGCTGCATGCCTATATGGGCCTGCTGATTGGTGCACTGGCTGCCGTGCGCCCCCGCATTCCTCCACGCGCTCCACTGACACAGGCGCTCAAGCAGCGCGTGGTACTGCTGGGCGAGGCTTTCCGCCAGATCGTGACCGCGCAGTTCTGGATTGCGCTGTTCAACACCACGCTCACCGCCATCTTCCTGCTGTTCATCATGCCCTCGGTGGGCATGTCACTGCCCTACACACCGGCGCTGATCCTGCTGACCTTTGTGGCGGGCCTGATCCCCATTGTGGGCAATCTGTTCTGCAATCTGGTGCTGACCATTGTGGGGCTGTCGGTGTCGCCGGTTGCGGCAGCCGCATGCCTAGGCTTTCTGATTCTGATTCACAAGGCCGAGTACGTGATCAACGCCAAGGTCGTCGGCCAGCGCACCCACATGGCCGTGTGGGAGCTGCTCACGGTGATGTTCGTGGCGGAGTCGGTATTTGGCCCAGCGGGTCTGGTGGCAGCTCCACTGTTTTATGCCTACCTCAAGAAAGAGCTGGAAGCCTCCAAGCTGGTATAAAAACAAGAGCTTCCAGCGCTTGATTGACAAGCAATTGCAGCACAAATCAATCGCAAACACTGATAAAGAGAGCGCTAGCCGCTCTCTTTTTTTATTGCTGTGCGCGCAGCAGCTCCATACGTGCTTCTACGAGTGGCAGATCCGCCGGGTTCTTTGCGATGCGCACATAAGTCTGCAAATCATGCAGGGCCGCATCTCGCTGCCCCAGCTTGGCCAGCAGCATGCCGCGGTCACGGTAGTTACTGGCATCGTCAGGCCGCAGAATGACCAGCCGGTGCAACACCCCCAGCAGCGCCGGATCTTCCTGCTCGTCCTGCAGATAGATGTTCTGCAGATTGCGCAGCATGCGCTCGATGATGTCGCGACCACTGGCAGGCTGCAAAAACATGTGCAGCGGCGCCATCTCGTCTTCCGCCAGACCCCATGCCTGCCTGAAAGGATCGAGCCGCTCAGCCAGTGCGGCCTGCGTCTGGCCCTGACCCGTGAGCGGGTCCTGAATGATGATGCCTTCGTCCACATGCAGCTTCACGAGGAAGTGCCCGGGAAAGGAAATCCCATCCACCTTCAGCCCCAGGCCGTGGGCCAGCTCCATCCACAGCACAGCCAGTGAAATCGGAATGCCGCGCCGTGTGTGCAGTACCTGGTGCATGAAGCTGTTGCCGGGGTCAGCAAAGTCGTTGGCATTCGGCCCAAAGCCCAGCGTTTCGTAGAAGAAGGTGTTCAGCGTCATGGCGCGCTCTACAGCGCTGGCCTGCGAGGGAATCTGCCGCCGCACGCGCTCCAGCAGCATGTCAACCTGCAGCAGCACGCTCTGTACATCCAGGGTGGGCTCGGCATCCTGCGCCAGACTGGTGGCGGCTTCGAGCAAGGGGACGGCCCCCTCCTGCCCTACCAGACACCGGAAGTGGTCAAGCACCGAAGGAACGTGGAATTGCATCTGCATGTCCGTGCGCTCTCATATCAGGAGGAAAGACCCGCCTTAGCGACGCAGCAGGCTGCGCAGCTTGACGCCCGACAGCAGCAGCGTACCAAAGTACACCACGGCAGCCCCCAGCAGCATCACCGCCAGCAGGGCAATACGCTGCCACTCCTGGGCGCGCATTGCCTGCCAGTTCCAGTGCTGAGCACCCCACATCAGGAAAGCGGCCAGCAGCAATGCCGCCGCCAGCACCTGCAGCGCAAAGCGCAACCACCCGGGCGCTGGCTGGTAGGCCCCACGCCGCAGCAGGCCAATGAGCAGCCAGCTGGCATTGACCAGTGCCGCCAGGCCAATGGACAGCGCCAGTCCGGCATGGGCTATCCATGGCACCAGCACCACGTTCAGTATCTGCGTGAGCACCAGCACAGCCACGGCGATCTTGACGGGTGTCTTCATATCCTGGCTGGCGAAATAGCCCGGCGCCAGCACCTTGATGGCCACCAGCCCCAGCAGGCCCACGCCATAGCCCATCAGGGCCAGCGCGATCTGGTTCACATCGTTATTGTTCAGCGCCCCGCGGTGAAACAGGGTGGACACCAGCGGGTCGGCAAAGGCCAGCAAGCCCACGCCACAGGGCACGGCCAGCAGCACGACCAGACGCAGGCCCCAGTCCAGCATGCCGGAGTAGCTCTTGCTGTCACCCGCTGCCTTGGCCGAGGCCAGCTTGGGCGTGAGCACCACGCCCAGTGCCACTCCCAGCAGCGCGGTGGGGAACTCCATCAGCCGGTCGGCATAAAACAGCCAGGTCACGCTGCCCGGTGTCAGATAGGAAGCAATCTGCGTATTAATCATCAGACTGACCTGGGCCACGCCGACACCCAGCAGGGCGGGCGCCATCAGCGTCAGAATGCGGCGTACACCGCCATCGCTCCACGCTGCGCGAATGGCCGCAGGCGTCATGCCAATGCGCGGCATCAGGCCCAGCTTTTTCAGTGCTGGCAGCTGTACTGCCAGCTGCAGCACGCCGCCCAGCATCACCCCGGCTGCCATGGCGTAGATGGGCTCCACCCCACGCGCACTAAACCACGGCGCCAGCAGCAGTGCCGCCGCAATCATGCAGACATTGAGCAGCACGGGCGTGGCCGCAGGTACGGCAAAACGTTTCCAGGTATTGAGCACCCCGGCGCACAGCGCCACCATGGACATGAAGCCGATGTAGGGGAACATCCAGCGCGTCATCAGCACGGCTGCCTCATGCGCATGGCCGCTTTCAAAACCGCTGGCCAGCAGCCACACCAGCACGGGCGCCCCAACCACACCCAGCACACAGGTCAGCAGCAGCACCCAGAACAGCACCGTGGCCACATTGGCAATCAGCTCGCGCGTGCGCACTTCGCCATCTTGCGTCTTGGTGGTGGCCAGCACAGGAACAAAGGCCTGGCTGAATGCCCCTTCGGCAAACAGCCGCCGAAACAGATTGGGAATGCGAAAGGCAACGTTGAAGGCGTCCGTGAGCGCATTGGCGCCAAACATGGAGGCCATGATGAGGTCGCGCGCCAGCCCCGTCACACGGGAAGCCAGCGTCAGCAGCGAAACGGTAGAAGCAGATTTGAGCAATGACACCCACGCAGTGTAGCCATGCTACCGAGGGCACAGAACGCTGCCCGGCGCACAAATCTGCGCACGGCAGGGCCTGCCGCCGCACAAGCGCCTCATCAAGCCACCCCGATCTGGTGCACACACGCACCAAACCAGCACCATATGCAAAAACCGTGCGCCACCGTGGTGCACCGCAAATACGCCTGTGCAAGCCCATGAGCACATTGCTATAATCGCGAGCTTTGCTGGCATCATCCCCAGACACTTTAAGGAATACATACCATGGCAACTAAAGCCAAGAAGAACCCCCGCCTGGCCTCCGGCCGCAAGCGCGCACGTCAAAACGTTAAGCTGAACGCTGCGAACACCTCGCTGCGTTCCAAGTACCGCACTGTTGTGAAGAATGTCGAGAAGGCTGTTCTGGCCGGCGACAAGGTGAAGGCTACCGAACTGTTTGCCAAGGCACAGTCCGTGATCGACTCCATCGCCGACAAGGGCATCTTCCACAAGAACAAGGCTGCTCGCGATAAGAGCCGTCTGTCTGCCAAGGTTAAGGCCTTGGCAACTGCCGCCTAATTCAACTTTAGGCATCGCCCGGAGTGCGTAAGCGCTCCGCCGTTTGCTTCGGGTGCGCTGCCAGCAAAACAAAAGAACCGCCGCAAGGCGGTTTTTTTGTGCCCGTCTTATGACGATTTGGCCTGATCTGCTGATGTACAGGCATGAAAAAACCGCCTGAATAGGCGGCACTTTCTCACAGTGGTTGCAGAAGGACTGCTTACTTGCGCTCGTCTTCCGGAATCAGGCAGCCTTCGACCACCTGCAGGTGATTGTCTCTGGCGAAGTTCAGCACAAAGTCCCAGGCCATGGGCTCATGGGCATGCAGATCGCTGTGCACCACAATGCATTTGACGCCATTCATGGTGGTGGGAATACACCAGGGCGAATAGCCTAAGTGGCTGCCACGCTGGGCGCCTCCGGGCCGGAACTGGCTCATGACCCCCGCCAAACGCTCGGCCCAGTCACTGGGGCGAAAGGTTTTACCTTCCAAGGTCACACCTTGAATAAAGATTTGTTTGGAGCTTGGGGAAACCATCAGGATCAATCCGGTAAGACGAGGCACATCACGGGATCGCCGCACAGGTGCACTGAGACTGAAATTCTAACTCTTATATAAGACCAGAGAGGAACGCTAGGGATTGCAAACACTGCATAGGTTTATTCCAAATATGCAGAACGACGGTGGCACACGGTCTGCAGAGCCCTAAAATCATTCCCTTGTTCTTTTGCTTTCTGCAAAAGTTGTGCCACGACTGTTATGTCAGGAGATGTATTCATGACCGCTCACATTGAGGCTGCTTCGCCCCACGTTATGCCCACTTACGGCCGCGTACCTATCGCGCTGGAGCGAGGCCGAGGCTGCCGGGTCTGGGATGTGAACGGTAAGGAATATCTGGATGCCCTGGCTGGTATTGCCGTGAACACCCTGGGCCACGCCCACCCCAAGCTGGTGGCGGCCCTGCAGGAGCAGGTGGCAACGCTGATCCACACTTCCAACTACTACCACGTGCCCGGCCAGGAACAACTGGCCACACTGCTGACCGAGCGTGCGCACATGACCAATGTGTTCTTCTGCAGCACCGGCCTGGAAGCCAACGAAGCCGCCATCAAGATCGCGCGCAAATATGGTGTGGACAAGGGCATTGCCAAGCCTGAAATCGTGGTCTATGAACATGCCTTCCACGGCCGCTCCATTGCCACCATGAGTGCCACGGCCAACCCCAAGGTCCGCAACGGCTTTGGCGATCTGCTGGACGGCTTTGTGCGCGTAGCCCCCAACGACTACGAGCAGCTGGTGGCTGCCACCGAAGGCAACCCCAACGTCGTGGCCGTGATGATGGAACCCATCCAGGGCGAAGGCGGCCTGCACCCCATGCGCGCCGAGTACCTGCAGAAGGTGCGCGCCCTGTGCGATGCCAAGGGCTGGCTGCTGATCATGGACGAAGTGCAGGCTGGCATGGGCCGCACTGGCAAATGGTTTGCCCACCAGTGGGCAGGCATCACGCCTGATGTGATGACGCTGGCCAAGGGCCTGGGCTCTGGCGTGCCCGTGGGCGCCGTCGTGGCCCACAACGCTGCGGCCAAGGTGCTGACGGCCGGCAACCATGGTTCCACCTTTGGCGGCAACCCACTGGCCATGCGCGCCGGTGTGGAAACCATCCGCATCATGGAAGAAGACGGCCTGCTGGCACACACCACAGCCATCGGCCAATATCTGAAGAGCAAGCTGCAGTCCGAGCTGGGCAGCATCGACGGCGTGGTGGACGTGCGCGGCCAGGGCCTGATGATTGGTGTGGAACTGGCCAAGCCCTGCGGCCAGCTGATTGGACAGGCCGCTGAAGCTGGCCTGCTCATCAGCGTGACGGCAGACACCGTGATCCGTATCGTGCCTCCACTGATTCTGAGCGAAGCTGAAGCAGACGAAATCGTCGCCAAGCTCAAGCCCCTGGTTCAAGCCGTTCTGGCCGCCTAAATACCCAAGGAATACTGATGAAGCACTATCTGCAATTTAGCGACTTCACCGCTGAGGAATACGACTATCTTCTGAGCCGCGCTGCGCTGATCAAGAAGAAGTTCAAGAACTACGAAAAGCACCACACGCTGACCGACCGCACCCTGGCCATGATTTTCGAGAAGGCCAGCACCCGCACCCGTGTGAGCTTTGAAGCCGGTATGTACCAGCTGGGCGGCTCTGTGGTGCACCTGACCACGGGCGACAGCCAGCTGGGCCGCTCCGAGCCCATCGAAGACAGCGCACGCGTGATCAGCCGCATGACGGACCTGGTGATGATTCGCACCTTCGGCCAGGAGAAGATCGAGCGCTTTGCCGCCCACTCGCGCGTGCCCGTGATCAACGGCCTGACCAATGAATTCCACCCCTGCCAGATCCTGGCAGACATCTTCACCTTCATCGAGCACCGCGGCTCCATCGCAGGCAAGGTGGTGGCCTGGGTGGGTGATGGCAACAACATGGCCAACACCTGGCTGCAGGCAGCGGACCTGCTGGGCTTCACTGTGCACGTCAGCACCCCCAGCGGCTATGAAGTGGACGAAAAGCTGGCCTTTGGCGGCAAGACACCACGCCCTGGCTGCTACAAGGTGTTCCAGGATCCGCTGGAAGCCTGCAAGGGCGCAGACCTGGTCACCACCGATGTGTGGACCAGCATGGGCTACGAAGCCGAAAACGAAATCCGCATGAAGGCCTTTGCCGACTGGTGTGTGGACCAGGAAATGATGCAGGCTGCCAAGCCTGACGCCGTGTTCATGCACTGCCTGCCTGCTCACCGCGGCGAGGAAGTGACGGCCGAAGTCATCGACGGCCCACAGTCCGTGGTCTGGGACGAAGCGGAAAACCGCATGCACGTGCAGAAGGCGCTCATGGAGTACCTGCTGCTGGGCAAGCTGGCGGACTGACGCCTATAGATATCAGCACTTGTGATGCGCGCTCTGCCTATGTCTTGCACGCCTCTCACAAAAACAGGAGCTGCTCGCGCAGGCCTGATGGGCATTTCACATCGTTTTGATGCGAAAACCCAGTCAGAGCAAGCGCCAGCAGCTCTTTTTTTTAATAAGTCACGTTGCCATGCCCTGCACCATGGCACTGCCTTTTCCTGCTCCGCCAGCGGCACGCGGAGCCTGGACTTCCGAAGATTTGCGCGCCGGCGCTGCGCCATGCACGCCATTGCCTGCAGCCATCTGCTGAAAACGCCGCGCTACCTCCTGGGGCACACCTAGGGCCTCTTTCCTTTTCTCTTTTTTGCACTGCACCAACCGGTTGGCCGTGGGCTGGCTCGTGTCTTGCTGTCTTTGGTACGGCAAGCACAGCCATCTGCTGCGTGACCGTATGTGCCTGTGTTTCTGTCTGGTCTGCCTATTCGAAAAACGACTGATCCCACCATGTCTTCCGACATCCATCCCTGCCTGCATTGCGGCGTGTGCTGCCAAAACTACCGCGTGGAGTTTTCCATCTACGAACTCCAGTCCATGGGCGGCACCGTGCCCGACGAACTGGCCCACGAAGTTCCCAACAAGGGCAACCGCGCCCGCATGAACGGCACGGACAAGTTCCCCGTGCGCTGCGTGGCCCTGACCGAGCTGCCCCACCTGGGCGAAGGCTGCGTGGGCTGCGGCATCTACGAACAGCGCTCGCGCCCCTGCCGGGAGTTTCCGTTCGCCTCCTACGGTTGCCACGACACACGTGCCAAATTTGGCCTGCCGCAGCTCACTGAAGAAGAAGTCGAGCGCTGGTCGGCAACCACCGAGGCCTGAAGCCGCAGCCGCTGCGCTCAGCCCTCAGCGCGGCCCCTTTGCACCACCACAGCGCCCTGCGCTGCAGCCCGAGCAGCTGCTGCAGGCGCTGCCGGATGCAGGTGCAGCCGATATCAGGCCCCAACGCTGGAGCCAGCGCCTAGGCAGCCAGCGCCGCAGCAATGCCAGCACGGCTGCCGCCACCATCACCCCCACCAGAATTTGTTCCCACATCGCTCACTCCTTTGCTTGCATCCTCACCCCCAGCCCAGCGCCAGCGCCACGCGGTAGGTGATAAAGCTCGCGCCATAGGCCAGGGCAAACATATAGGCCGCCATGGCCACTACATAGCGCCAGCTATTGGTTTCACGCCGCACCATGGCCAGCGTGGAAATGCACTGCGGTGCAAACACAAACCACACCAGCAGTGACAAGGCAGTGGCCAGCGACCAGCTGTGCGCAATCAGGCCGCTCAGCTGCTGCGCCATGGCCTCCTCACTGCTGGCCGACAGGGCATAGACCGTGCCCAGCGCACTGACGACCACCTCGCGCGCAGCCATGCCCGGGACCAGCGCAATCGCGATCTGCCAGTTAAAGCCAAGCGGTGCGAGCACCACTTCCAGCCATTGCCCGATCTGGCCCGCCAGGCTGTAGCGAATCGCAGCTTCCGTTGCGCCTGCTGGCGCTGAGGGATAGCTGGCAAGCAGCCACAGCACGATGCTGACCGACAAAATAATGCCGCCCACACGGCGCAGAAAAATCATGGCCCGTTCATACAGGCCAATCAGCACACTGCGTGCACTGGGCCAGCGGTAGGCGGGCAACTCCATCATCAAGGGCGTGCGCGCCGTGCTGCGGCGTGCCAGCTTGACGCACCAGGCTACCAGCATGGCCGAGGCAATACCCAGCAGATACAGCGCAAACAGCACCACGCCCTGTAGATTGAAGATGCCGCCCAGCTGCGTATCCGGAATGAAGGCAGCAATCAGCAGCGCATACACGGGCAGGCGGGCCGAGCAGGTCATCAGCGGGGCCAGCATGATGGTCAGCAGCCGGTCTGGCCAGCTGCGGATGGAGCGTGTAGCCATGATGCCCGGCACGGCACAGGCAAAGCTGGACAGAAACGGAATAAAGGAACGCCCGGACAGCCCCACCGTTCCCATAAGGCGGTCCAGCAGAAACGCCGCCCGTGGCAGGTAGCCCGAATCTTCGAGCACCAGAATGAAGAAAAACAGAATCAGAATCTGCGGCAGGAAGACCAGCACCGCACCGACACCTGCGACCACGCCATCCACCAGCAGACTATTGAGCATGCCTGCAGGCAAAGTCGCTCCCAGCCATTCACCCACACTGGCAACCAGCGCTTCAATCCCATCCATAAAGGGCTGGGCCCAGCTGAAGACGGCCTGAAACATCAGAAACAAGGTCAGCAGCAGCACCAGCATGCCCCACACAGGGTGCAGCAGCACGGCATCGATGCGGTCATCGCGTTGCGTGCCAGCCGCGGGCATGTGCACCGCCGCCTGCATCAAGGCCGAGACCTGTGCCTGCAGCTGCTGCAGCCGGCTGCGGTGCTGCCCATCCTGTGCGGTGGGCAGTGCTTGCAGCATTTCATCCTCATGCTGCGGCAGGCGCAGCGTCTGGTGGGCATGCGCATTGAGCCAGTCCAGCAGTGCCTGCGCCCCATCGGCACGCACCCCCACGCTTTGCACCACCGGCACGCCCAGCATGGCGCTGAGCTTGGCCATATCAATCACCACCCCCTGTCTGCGTGCCATATCGCTCATATTGAGCACGACCAGCATGGGAATGCCCAGTGCACGTGCCTCCAGCACCAGGCGCAGGTTGAGCCGCAGTCGGGTGGCATCGCAGACACAGATGAGCAGCTCCGGCGGTGCTTCCTGGGGGTGCTTGCCGGTCACCACCTCACTGGCAATGCGTTCGTCCTCGCTGTATGCATGCAGGCTGTAGGTGCCCGGCAGATCCAGCAGACGAATCTGGCGGCCAGATGCCGTCTGCAACCAGCCTTCCTTGCGCTCGACGGTAACGCCAGCGTAGTTGGCCACTTTCTGCCGCACGCCAGTCAGCAGGTTGAACAGCGTTGTCTTGCCGCAGTTGGGGCTGCCCAGCAAAGCAGCTCGCAGAGCTGGCATGGCAGCGGGGCTCATGGCTGCACCTCCAGCGCGACTTCCACCCATGCCGCTTCATGGCGACGCAGCGCAAAGGTGGACTGCCCCACGCGCACGGCCAGCGGGTCGCCCTTGGGAAAACCTGTAGCAATCACGTGTACGGTCTCACCAGGCAGAAAGCCGATTTCCATCAGACGCATGACCACCTGCTGATCGCTGTCATCTGCGCACGCCCGAAAACCTGTAACCCGTGCGGCCTGATACTTTTGCAGCTGGTGCAGACCCAATGCTGCGCCCTTCCCGTTCGTGATTGCACTTTGCATGACTCGCCTTGTAGTAATTGATATTTATTCTCATTTTCGACAAGAACATTGAGCGACTCAATCACGGTTGCAAAAACATACACTTCGCAGGCATCACGCTTTTCTCTGCCCATACCCATGAGTTCCCCCCACCCCTGCCTGAGCTGCGGCGCCTGCTGTGCGTCATTTCGCGTGGACTTTTCCGTGCATGAATCCGAAGAACACGGCGGCCGCGTGCCGCGTGGTTTGATTGAGGAGGTCAACGACTACACCTGCCGCATGCGGGGCACAGACTACGCCCGCCCGCGCTGTGCAGCACTCATGGGCAAGGTGGGTGAAAAATCCACCTGCGGCATCTACGAGTGGCGCCCATCGCCCTGTCGCGAATTTGCCGCAGGCTCAGACGCCTGCAACCGTGTGCGCCTGCGCCACGGGCTGCAGCCTCTGGACAGCGGCCTGCTGTAAGACACTGCAGGCAGTGCTGCGCCTTGAGCAGCTGCTCAGCAACGCGCTCTGCATCCCGCAGCGGATCCCCCCGCTGCTGCAACAGAACGCGCTGCGCGGGATACTAGAGGGTTTCCAATTCGAGAGGACCCTCAGCGCTCATGGCTGACTTCCACGACATTCAACAACGCGAAACCGGTCTGCAGCAGCACCTGACCAGCGCCCAGATGGTGATGATTGCCATTGGCGGCGCCGTCGGCACGGGCCTGTTCATGGGCAGCGCCTTTGCCATTGGCTTTGCAGGCCCTGCGGTTTTGATCAGCTACGCCATTGGCGCATTCATCGCCCTGCTCCTGATCGGGGCGCTCGGTGAGATGACCGTGGCCCACCCCACTTCTGGCTCCTTCGGGGCCTACGCCGAGTACTACCTGGGCCCCATGGCCGGTTTTGTGCTGCGCTATGCCTACTGGGCGGCGCTGGTGCTGGCCGTAGGCATGGAGGTCACGGCCGTCGGCATCTACATGGCCTACTGGTTCCCGGATGTACCGCAATGGGTCTGGGTGGCCGTGTTCTCAGCCATGCTCATCGGCCTCAATCTCCGCAGCGTCAAGGTCTATGGCGCAGCGGAATACGCTTTCTCCGCCATCAAGGTCGCCGCCATCGTGGCCTTCGTGCTGATTGGTGCCTATGTGGTGTTTGGCTCCCACACACCGGGTATTGGCATTGAAAACTACCAGGCTGGGGGCGGCTTCTGGGCCAAGGGCCTGTCAGGCATGTGGCTGGGCGTGATCGTGGCCATGTTCAGCTATCTGGGCGTGGAAGCGATTGCCGTGGCAGCGGGTGAAGCCCAGCACCCCCAGAAAGCCGTGCAAAGCGCCATGAAGACCACGGTGCTGCGCCTGGTGCTGTTCTATCTGCTGACGCTGGCGCTGATGCTGGCCATCGTGCCCTGGACGGAAGCCGCCACCCAGACCAGCCCCTTTGTGCGCGTGATGGAAATTCTCCACATCCCCTACGCCGCCGGTGTGCTGAACTTTGTGGTGCTGGTGGCAGCGCTTTCGGCCATGAACAGCCAGCTCTACACCACCTCGCGCATGATGTTCAGCCTGGCACGTGCCAACCAGGCACCTGCCACCTTTGGCAAGACCAACCGCCAGGGCGTGCCCGTTTCCGCGATTCTGGTCTCCAGCCTGGGCGCGGCCGTGGCCATGTTCATCAACGCTTTCTGGCCTGAGCAGTCCTTCATGTGGATGATGTCGATCGCCATGTTCGGCTGCATGTTTGCCTGGTTCATGGTGTTCGTCACCCATCTGGCCTTCCGCCGCCAGCGTGACCGTGAAGGCGCTGTAAGCAGCTTTCGCATGTGGGGCTTTCCGTGGCTGACGGCCCTGGGTGCACTCCTGATGGGGGCCGTGCTCATCACCACTGCCTTTACCAAGGAGTTTCGCCTGACGCTGGCCTTTGGCCTGCCATGGCTGGCGCTGCTGAGCGTGATCTACCTGCTGCGCCGCAAACGATGAAGCGGCTGCGGCCGACACATCACTGACATCGTTTTGCCATCACGGCGACACACACGCTGGCGAAGATGCCTGCACTTTCAACTGTGTGTGTCTCTGTGATGACTTCTTTTCGTTTGACCGTAGCTGCCAGCCTGTGCGCGCTGACCCTGTGCTCTGTCAGCGCCATGGCGCAAACTGTTCCAGCCCATACGGCCACTTTGGCTGGTCATGCCATCCTGCCAGCGCTGAGCGTACTGCCTGCCCCTGCCGATGCCCCCGCAGATCTGCGCAGCAGCGGCAAGTTCACGACGACTCCACCCACCTATGCACTGGGTACGGTAGAAGGCAAATCTGACGGCCGCCCTACCGGTGTCAAGCTGCCTTTTGACGGCCAGCCCCGCCAAGGCCATTCCGGCATTGTGCGCATGGACGATGGCTCTTTCTGGATCCTCACGGACAACGGCGCAGGCAACAAAGTGAACTCTCCGGACTTCATGCTGCACCTGAGCCGCTACAACGTCGACTTCAAGAGCGGACAGTTCGAGCGACTGGAAACCGTTTTTCTGCACGATCCTGACCGCAAAGTGCCTTTCCGCATCGTCCAGGAAGGAACCGAAAAACGCTATCTGACAGGTGCAGACTTTGACCCTGAAAGCGTACAGATCGCCGGTGGACACATCTGGATTGGCGAGGAGTTTGGCCCCTTCCTGATTCAGGCCGACATGCAGGGCAAGGTGCTGGGCGTGTATGACACGCTGGTGGATGGCAAACCTATTCGCTCCCCCGACCACCCACAGGCACGCACGGCAGGTGCACCCAATGCCAAGGCACAGGTCTACCCTGTGCGCCGCTCCAAGGGCTTTGAAGGCATGGCCGCCAGCCCCGATGGCAGCAAGCTCTACCCACTGCTCGAAGGCGCCTTGTGGGACAGTACAACCAATGATCTGGAAAGCCTCAACGGCAAGACCTATCTGCGCGCGCTGGAGTTTGACGTCAAGGGACAGCAATGGACGGGCCGCGAGTGGAAGTACCCGCTGGAAAGCCCCAGCCACTCCATCGGCGACTTCAACATGATCGATGCCACGACCGCCCTGGTCATCGAGCGTGACGACGGTGAAGGCACTCCTGACATGGCTTGCCCCGCGGGCGAAAAACGTACGGACTGCTTCGGCAAGCTGCCCCAATTCAAGCGTGTGTACAAGATTGAAATGAGCGAGGCCAATGTGGGTGGCATGGTGCGCAAGATGGGCTATATCGACCTGCTCAACATCCAGGATCCCAAGCAGCTGGCACGCAAGCCGCTGACCAACGGCGTGCTGCAGTTCCCGTTCTTCACCATTGAAAACGTGGACGTCGTGGACAAGGAGCACATCGTGGTTGGCAATGACAACAATCTGCCCTACAGCTCCAGCCGCTCACCCAACATACAGGACGACAATGAACTGGTGCTGCTGAACGTACGCAGCCTGCTGCAAGCCAAGTAATTGCGCCAAAGGCATACTGCCAGGCCTGTGGGCACACCAAGCCCACAGGCTTTTTTTCGTAACCGCCATGATGGATCAACGCCAGCTCTGGGATATTTCCGCCCCCGTACACAGTCACAGCCCGGCCTACCCCGGCGACACACCTTACCAGCAGGTGTGGGAGGCTCGCATTGGGCCTGAATGCCCGGTCAACCTCAGCACGGTGCGCATGTCACCGCATGTAGGCACGCATGCGGATGCCCCCTTGCATTACGACACGCAGGGCCAGGCCATGGGCAAGGTAGATCTGCAGCCCTACCTGGGGCGCTGCCGCGTCATCCATGCGATTGGCTGTGCGCCGCTCATTGAATGGGCGCACATCGCCCATGCCATCACGCCCGATCTGCCGCCACGGGTGCTGGTGCGCACCTGGGCGCAGCAACCCACAGGCTGGGTCGATGATTTCGCAGGCTTTGCACCAGACACGATTGCACGGCTGGCCGATCTGGGGGTACAGCTCATAGGGCTGGATACACCCAGCGTAGACCCGCTCACGGCCGCTGGTCTGGACAGCCATCTGCTGGTGCGCGCGCGCAAGCTGCGCATTCTGGAGAACCTGGTGCTCGACGCCGTGCCGGAAGGCGACTATGAGCTGATCGCCCTGCCACTGAAATGGACACAGGCTGAGGCCTCTCCCGTGCGGGCCGTACTGCGTGCGCTGTAAAAAACAGAGCTGCCAGCGCTTGATATTCATAGAATTTCAAATACTTTCTATCTGAAACTCAATCAATACAAGCACAAGCCGCTATTGTTTAAATAGCCCTTCCATTTCCAGCAGCAACTGCTTGCGCTGCAAGCCCCAGCGGTAGCCACCCAGCCCACCATCGCTGCGCAGCACACGGTGGCAGGGCACCAGCACGGCCAGCGGGTTGGCCGCACAGGCACTGGCTACGGCTCGCACGGCCTGCGGCTGCTCCAGATGCTTTGCCACCTGCCCATAGCTACGTGTCTGCCCTGGTGGAATGCTGCGCAGTGCCTTCCAGACCTTGCGCTGAAACTCCGTACCACCCTGCACATCCAGCGGCACGATGTGCTGCAGGCTGGGGTGGGCCAGAATTTCCAGCACGGTATCGCTCCAGCGGTGCAGCACCGGGCCACCCGTGCCCAGTTCTGCCAACGGGTAACGCTGCTGCAAATCGTCAATCAGGGCGCTTTTGTCATCCCCCAGCAAGACGGCTGCAATGCCGTTGGGGGTTGCTGCAACCAAGACCTGCCCCAATGCGCAGGCACGCACGGTGTAGTGCAACTGCAGGGGCAAGCTCGCTGGAGGGTGTGATGTACTCATTCCGTGCACTCTAGGGCAAGCCGCAGGCTGCGCCAAGTACGAATCTTTACGCCTGCGTGACAGTGCACTCCGACACGCAGCGCTACGCTTGCGGCCAGGAGACCACCGTGCCCCAAGCTTCCACCACCACCCGCCTGCAGCGCCAGCTCTGGGTCATGCTGCTGGCATTGCTCAGCGGTTTTGCGCTCAGTCAGGCGTTTCGCACCATCACCACCATTGTGGCCCTGGGGCTGCAGCAGGACTTTGGCATCAGCGCCAGCTCACTCGGCGCGTTTGCCGGGCTGTTCGGCCTGTCCTTTGGTGTGGTGCAGCTGCTCATGGGCATAGGCATGGATTTGTACGGCCTGCGCCGCACGGTGCTCACCGCCTTTCCGTGCGCAGCCTTGGGGGCTGCACTTTCGGCTGCCGCACCCAGCTACGGCTGGCTGATGCTGGGCCAGCTGCTGATTGGCGTGGGCTGCTCTCCGGCCTTTCTGGCCTGCACCATCTTTATTGCCCGGCACTTTCCGCTGGAGCGCTTCGCCTTCTTCTCGGGCCTGTCCATGGGCATTGGAGGACTGGGTCTGCTGTTTACCGGCACACCGCTGGCCTGGGTGGTCGAGACCTATGGCTGGCGCAGCGGCTTCTGGCTGCTGGCCCTGCTGTGCGCGCTGTCATGGCTGCTGATTTTCTGGAAAGTGCATGAGCCAGCACTGCCGCAGGCCATGCAGCAGCCGTGTGAATCCTGGGGCCAGGCTTTGCGGCGCATGGCGGAGTTGTTGACCCTGCCCTACACCTGGGGCACGGTGATTCTGGGCATGTCCTGCTACGCTGCTTTTCTGTCACTGCGCGGCCTGTGGCTTGGCCCCCTGCTGATGGAGCGACACGGCTTCAGCCTGGTCAGCAGTGGCCACGTGGCCTTTGCCGTGTCGCTGATTTCGCTGTTCACCCCCGCCCTGTTTGGCCGCCTGGACCCCGGCCCCATGGCGCGTCGCAAGTGGCTGGCCAATCTCTCGCTGTGCATGGCCGGGCTGTTCCTGCTGCTGGCGCTGTGGCACAACGCCAGCGCCAATGTGTGGACCATCGTGGCCATGTCCATGCTCTCGGGCTACGGCCTGCTGCAGTACGCCGATGTGCGCGCCTCCTATCCCAGCCACATGACAGGGCGTGCGCTGTCGCTGTTCACCATGTCCATGTTTCTGGGCGTGGCGCTGATGCAATGGTTCACCGGCATCGTCGCGGCCTGGGCCACGCAGCACGGCTGGGAGGCCTATGGCGCCGTGGCCCTGAGCATTGCCTTGTGGCTGACCTGCGCCTCCACGGCCTACCGGCTGCTGCCCAGCTCACCTTTGCTGCACAGCGCACGCATCTGAAGCAAGCGTCAAAAAGCCTGCCCTCCCAATAGAAGAAAGACGGGCTCGCATTGGTACAGAGATACTTTACAGAATGCTGGCGCTGGAGCCTTCGCCGCTGTAGAGCCAAGGCACATCCATGAGCTTGCCACCCAGCATGCGCATGGACATATCACGCCCCCAGCGCACCAGCCCGGTCGCGTGAAAGATGCGCCCGTTGCGAATGGAACGTGCCTGCACACGGGCATTGCGCTCCCAGCGGTTGAGCGCGTAGCGGCGCAGGCGCAGCTCGACATCCAGGTCATCCATGGCCAGCGCACGCTGCAGCTCAGCGGCATCTTCAATTGCCATACCTGCGCCCTGTGCCAGATAGGGGCGCATGGGGTGTGCTGCATCGCCAATCAGACCAACCAGACCTCTGGCCATGGCCTCCGGCCCCTGAATCGGCGCGCGGTCAGACAGCGGCCACAGGCGCCACTGCATACCTGCGGCTGGCACGCTGCGAATCAGATCCTGCAGATTACTGCTGCAGTGCCTGAGCGCCTGCTCCAGCACCTGGGCATTGGCGGCATGGTCCCAATGCTCCAGATTGTCAGGGCTTGGGCCTTCGATGATGACCACGATATTCATCATCTCGCCACGGCGCACGGGGTAGTGCACGGCATGCATGCCCGGCCCCAGCCACACGGTCACTTCGTTACTGCGCCAACCCACCGGAATGTCTGTCATGGGCAGCAAGGCACGATAGGCCAGGTGGCCAGAAACGCGCGGACGGCTGCTGTCGCCCAGCACAGGACCACGCAGCTTGCTCCACACGCCATCGGCCAGCATCAGCGCATCGCCTTCCACGACTTTGTGGGCGGTCGTCCGTATGGTGGTCACGCGTTCCGTGCCCAAAATCTCGAGCACTTCCTGCCCAGGGTTGATATACACCCCGGCGCGGTCTTTGGCTGCGTTGTAGAGCAAGCTGTGCAGGTCTGCACGGTGGATGGTCACATAGGCAGCGCCATAGCGTTCCACCATGGACTGCCCCAGTGGTGCACTGGCCAGCACCTGACCGCTGAGCGCACTGCGAGCCACCAGTTGCTGCGGCAAGGCAGCCACCTGCTGCACGGCCTGGTGCAAGCCCCATGCCTGCAGACGGCGCACCACATTCGGCCCCAGCTGCACCCCTGCGCCGACCTCCGAAAACGCTGCGGCACGCTCGAACACACGCGCATCCCAGCCCGCATGCGTCGCTCCCAGCGCTGCAGCCATGCCTGCGATGCCTCCGCCAGCAATCAATACCTGTTTTTTCATACGCGCTAATTGTGACCCTGAAAAAGCGCAGGTTCGCACTTGCTTCATCTGCACGGCCTGACGTTGCGCAACACTTGCACGCGACCGAGCTGCTGCATCACACCTGCCCTGACATGCATCAGCCCCGTAGCCAGTGTCGCTCTTGGGCTGTGCATATGCCTGCATGATGCCTACCTGAAGCAAGCTATCTCAAAAACCATGCATAAAAAAACCCGCATGCTGCGGGTTGTAGCGGGATTTTTTAGATTTCGAACTTGCTGCGGTCCTGGTCCTGAATCCATTTAGGAGCCTTGCCACGCCCTGTCCAGGTTTCACCCGTTTCAGGATTTTTGTATTTAGGAGCCACTTTGGAACCTGCCTTGGGCCCTGCATTACGGCCACGGGCTGGAGGAAAAACATCGGCCGCCGTCAACCCATACTCATCAATCAAGGTGCGCGCTTTGCTGATTGCCTCTGCCAATTCACGTTTACGCGCATCCTGGATTTGTTTTTCCAGTTCTTCACGCTGCTTCAACAGTTCTTTGTAAGAGCTCATCTTCACGTCCTTTCATTTCACGTGTGTGAATGATATCGACATTCAATTTTTAAGACACGGGCATATTTTTATCAAAAATTCAGGCATTTGAAAATATTGCACCAGATCAATCATCGGGACTGTGATCCCGGATTCACCGCAGCGCTGCCACCAACTGCTGAAGCTCTTACACTGCTACGCGTGCTCTTTGGGTTCAGCAAGTTCTGAAAAGGAATAAAGTGTCCACTTACTTAATTGGAGATATACAAGGCTGCGAAAGTGCCTTCACCCGACTGCTGGAGAAGATCAGCTTCTCCCCAAGCCGGGACACGGTATATCTGCTGGGAGATCTGGTAAACCGCGGCCCCGCATCTGCCGATGTGCTGCGTCGCTGCATGGCTTTGGGTGACAGTATCAAACCGATACTCGGCAATCATGATTTACATTTGCTCGCCAGCGCTTATGGCGTGCGCAAACCGGGTAAACGCGATACTTTGCAAAGTATTTTGCAAGCCCCTGATCGTGATGCCTTGCTGCACTGGGTTTCTCAGCAGCCATTGGTGCGTTATCTGGAAGATAGCCGGGGACAGCCCCTGTTAATGGTGCACGCCGGTGTACTGCCACAATGGACAGTTCATGAAACTTTACATTTAGCCGATGAAGTGCATCAGCAGGTAAAAGGAGAAAATCTTTCTCAATTCCTGCAACATATGTATGGAAATCTACCCAATAAATGGGATCCACAGCTGACAGGCGCTGATCGTCTGCGTGTGATTGTGAATGCCTTAACCCGTATTCGCTTTTGCACACCCGAAGGCGAGATGGATTTTGAAAGCTCTGAATCCGCAGAAGCTGCCCCTGAAGGATTAATTCCCTGGTTTGAATGCCCGGGCCGCAAAACCGCAGACACGACGATCGCCTTCGGGCACTGGTCTACGCTGGGCCTGATGCAACGCCCCCATCTGATGGCGCTGGATACCGGCTGCATCTGGGGTGGCTGCCTGTCTGCCATAGAGCTGGGCAGCGACTTTAACGAGCGCACACTGCACCAGGTCCACTGTGAGCAGGCACAGAAACCCGGCAAATAAACCTGCTGGCAACCTCCAGCAAAAAAGCCACGTATGTCGAACGCATACGTGGCTTTTTTATGGTGTGCAGGATGCCTTAGAAGCTACCCATGGGCTTGAAAAGCGCTGCAATCTTGCGCTTGGGCTTGGCTGCAGACACAGTCTGCTTGGTACCTTGGCCATCCCATGAGGGAGCGGCATTGGTCGAAGGCTCGTAGGGCTTGTTGAAGAAGGGGTCTGGCGGTGTATTGCGCACCGGACGTGCGCCGCGTACAGGGCGCGTACCTTCCACAGCCACGCTGCGCTGCACTTCTTCGCGACCAGCGCCTGCTTCACGGCGGTCGCGCCAACGGCGGGACTCAGGCAGCTCAATACGCTCGACCTCAATTTTTTTCTTGATCAGCTTCTCAATATCTGCCACCAGCTTGGAGTCCGAGCTGCTGACCAAGGTCACAGCCACGCCAGTGGCGCCACCACGGCCTGTACGACCAATGCGGTGCACATAGTCTTCGGCGTTGAAAGGCACGTCGTAGTTGAACACCGCTGGCACATCCTTGATGTCCAGACCGCGTGCTGCCACGTCGGTACAGACCAGCAGATCTACTTCACCCTGCTTGAAAGCTTCCAGCGCCTTCAGACGCTCATCCTGGCTCTTGTCGCCATGCAGGGCTGCTGCGCGGTAGCCATCGCGCTCCAGCGCACGGGTCAGGCGGGCACAGCCGAGTTTGCTGTTCGAGAAAATGAAGGCCTGGCGAATGCCCTGCTCGTTCAGGACTTGCTGAATGACCTTGCGCTTGTCGTCATCGCTGGCTGCAATAAAACGCTGCGTCACCGAAGCAGCCGTCTCATTGGGGCGTGCGACTTCGATCGTGACGGGGTCTTGCAGATAGCTGCCTGCCAGGCGCTTGATCTCGGGCGAGAACGTAGCACTGAACAGCAGCGTCGTGCGCTGCTTGGGCAGGTGACTGAGGATGCGCTGCAGGTCGGGCAGGAAGCCAATGTCCAGCATGCGGTCCGCCTCATCCAGCACCACGTATTCCACCTGGTTGAGCACCACATTCTTGGCTTCGATGTGGTCCAGCAGGCGGCCAGGTGTTGCCACCAGCACTTCCACCCCTTTTTTCAGCTCGGCCGTCTGAGGCTTCATGTCCATGCCGCCAAACACCACGGCGCTGCGCAGCTTGGTGTGCTTGGCATACAGCGCAATCTGCTGTGCGACCTGATCAGCCAGCTCACGGGTAGGCAGCAGCACCAGCGCACGCACGGGGTGGCGGGCTGGGGATGCAGAGCTGTTCTCGTGACGCAGCAGGCGCTGCAGCAGTGGCAGCGAAAAGGCAGCGGTTTTGCCAGTGCCGGTCTGTGCAGCCCCCATCACATCCTTGCCAGTCAGCACCACCGGGATCGCCTGTGCCTGGATAGGGGTCATGGACTCGTAGCCCATTTCGGCCACGGCGCGTGCCAGAGGCTCCGCCAAGAGTAAAGAGGAAAAAGAACTTGTCATTGAGCCTACTATTGTCGCACCGTGTACTGAAACCGCAGTGTGAAGTCGTTAATTCCTGCTGCACGTCGCGGATTCCTGCACAGCCACTGCCTACAGGCTGGACGCAGAAAATGTGTCACAAGCCTGCATGGAGCCGGTCTGCAGCCCCGTCTTGAACCAGCGCTGGCGCTGTGCGCTGGTGCCGTGGGTAAAGCTGTCTGGCACCACATGGCCAGTCTGCGCTTTTTGCAATGCATCATCACCGATCCTGGCTGCGGCATTCATGGCTTCTTCCACATCACCTTGCTCCAGCACTTGGTGCATGCGGTCTGCATGGTGCGCCCATACACCCGCAAAGCAGTCAGCCTGCAGCTCAAGCTTCACAGACAGCCTGTTGTATTCCGTCTGGCTCACGCGCCCGCGCATGCGGTCGACCTGGTCCGTAATCCCCAGCAAGTGCTGCACGTGGTGCCCCACTTCGTGCGCAATCACGTAGGCCTGTGCAAAGTCACCGGGTGCGCCAAGCTGGTTCTTGAGCTGGTCGTAGAACGACAGATCAATATAGACCTTCTGGTCGCCCGGGCAATAAAACGGTCCCATCGCAGATTGCCCGGTGCCGCATGCTGTACCTACTGCACCACGGAACAGCACCAGCCTGGGTTCCTGGTACTGCGCACCACCCTGCTGGAACAGCTTGCCCCACACGTCTTCCGTATCCGCCAGCACGGTGGACACAAAACGCGCCATGGTGTCATTGGCAGGCGGAGCCTGCGCCGGGCTTTGCTGCTGCACCACAGGCGCACCACCGCCGCTGAGCAGCCCCAGCAGCGTCAGCGGATTCACGCCCAGCACCCAACCACCGATCAGGGCAATAACAATGGTTCCAATCCCGATGTTGCGCCCTCCGAACATGGGCGCGCCGCCGCCACTGCGGCGATCTTCCACATTGCTCGACTGACGTCGCCCTTCCCATTTCATATGCCGACTCCTGCCCCGCTGCGGGGAAATGCGTTGTGATGGCCTGAAAGCGCACGCCCCTCAGGCTGGTGAAGATACTGGCGCTGCATGTACAAAGTGTGACTGTCGCCAGCGCTGTGCATCCGCTATAAACCTTGGATGCCTCATACCCCGACCGCTTTGCTCGACGCCGCTGGCACCTGTGCCGCACTGCCATGGAACCTGCTGGTGCAGGAAATCGCTGCCACCGCCGTGGACCCACGGGTACAAGTGCCAGCCCGTATTGTGATGCCTACGGCCGCAGGCGCTTGTCTGTTTTCCATGCCTGCGCATGACAGCCAACTGGCCATGACCAAGCTGATTACCTTCACGCCCGGCAACATGGGAACATCGCGCGCCACCATTCAGGGGGATGTGGTGATCTTTGACATTGCCAGCGGCACTCGCCAGTTGATTCTGGATGGCCCCAGCATTACCACCCGGCGCACAGCTGCCGTGTCTGCGCTGGCTGCGCTGCGGCTGGCAGCCATCCCGGATGGGCCTCTGCTCATCATTGGCGCTGGCGCCCAAGGCATGGCGCATTTGCAGGCCTTTGCAGAGGTTCTGGGAACGCGGGAAGTGCATATCGCTTCACGCACTACCGCCAGCGCCCAGCACCTGGTGGACTGGGCGCTTTCGCATGGCATGCAGGCACACATTGCGGAAGACGTAGCTGCAGCCGCCTTGCACTGCCCGCTGATCGTGACCTGTACCCCTGCCCATGCTGTGGTGCTGCAAGGGCCGCTGCACCCGCAGTGCTTTGTGGCTGCCGTAGGCGCATTCACGCCCGAGATGGTCGAGCTTTCCGCACCGCTGTGCCAGTACCTTGCCATGCACGGACAGATTGTGGTGGACAGCCGCGATGCCGAACATGAGGCCGGAGACCTGCTGCAGGCGGGTCTGCCTGTAGCCCAGTACCCCAGTCTGGCCGATGTGATGAGCGAAGAAATGCCACGGGCAACAGGCCCCGTGCTGTTTAAAAGCTGTGGCTGGGGCGGCTGGGATCTGGCTGCTGCGAGACTGGCTGTGCGTACGGTTTGAGATCCACCCTGCACTGGCGAACCAAAAGCTTAGCTTGATTTAAATTCATTTTTTGTCAAGCTATTTTTTTTGATATTCATCAAAGCAATTATAAAATTATAGAAATAAGTACAATTCTTTATTATTTTTCAAATTATCAATTTTCATCCGCAAATTTATTACCATTAATAAAAAGACCAAGTATTTTGTTAAAAAATTTATATAAACTTACGCCAACAATCAGTGCAAGTCATTGATATCAAATGATCTATTTGCATGCAAAAATTTGATACAAAATTGCATGCACTCAGCCACCCCAAACCTTGCATTTTCAAATAGCAGCCACTCATAATCCCTTAAGGGGCTTTCCTAAAGGCAAATGATTGAAGCATCCGGGCATTGGCGTGCTTCAAAAATGACAGAGGGTTGTGCGATGGCTGTTTTGCAATGGGTAGAAGATCTGAATACGGGCATTGAAGAAATTGATATTCAGCATCGTCGCATCGTGGACTACATCAACCGCCTGCACGAGCTGCGTGAGTCTCCAGACCGTGCAGCGCTGAGTGAAGTGATTGCAGAAACCGTGGACTACACCATCTCGCACTTCGCCTACGAAGAGCGCATGCTGGAAGACTCCGGCTACGCATTTACAGACTTGCACAAGCGCGTGCATGAATTGTTCACACGCCGTGTGAGCGAAATGCAGACCCGCTTTGAAGCGGGTGAAGATGTGGCGCAGGAGCTGCACACCATGCTGTCGCGCTGGCTGTTCAGCCATATCCGCAACGAAGACCACTGCTATGTGGATGCAGTCAAGACCTACCAGCGCATGACCGGCAAGGGCAGCAAGCAAGACATTGAGCACACCAAGCAGCAGGTGATGCACAAGCTGGAGAAAAAATACAAGCGCAAAGGCTTTTTTGCGCGGCTGTTTGGCTGAAAAGCCTGCAGATTTGCGTGATCCCAGCCGCAGGATCACGCATCAGCACTACCCGCTCAGGTGCGTGGCAGGGTCACACCGTGCTGCCCCTGGTACTTGCCGCCACGGTCCTTGTAGCTGGTCTCGCAAGGTTCATTGCCCTGCAGGAACAACACCTGTGCGCAGCCTTCACCGGCATAGATCTTGGCGGGCAGCGGTGTGGTGTTGGAGAACTCCAGCGTCACATAGCCTTCCCACTCGGGCTCGAACGGCGTCACATTCACGATGATGCCGCAGCGCGCGTAAGTGCTCTTGCCCAAACATACGGTCAGCACGTCACGCGGAATGCGGAAGTACTCCACAGTACGGGCCAATGCAAAGCTGTTGGGCGGGATGATGCAGTAGTCGCCCTCAAAGTCGACAAAGCTTTTTTCGTCGAAGTTCTTGGGGTCCACCACGGTGCTGTGGATGTTGGTGAACACCTTGAACTCGCGTGCACAGCGAATGTCGTAGCCGTAGCTGGAGGTGCCATAGCTGATGATTTTCTTGCCGTCGGCTTCGCGGATCTGGCCGGGTTCAAACGGCTCGATCATGCCGTGCTCTTCCGCCATCTTGCGGATCCACTTGTCGCTCATGATGCTCATGGAGGTGTCCTGTTCGCTGATTTTTTATAGCTGGGCGCGGCGATTTATTGCCTGCAATGGCGTTATTTTGCTTGAGAGACAAAGGTTTGCTCAATCAAGCGGTCATCTCCCAGAATGATCATCGCAAAAAGCAGTTCATCCAGCGACTGTGACTGCGCCGTTTTGCGTGCCAGCAGTGGTGTGCAAGCAGGGTTGATGAGCACAAAGTCTGCCTCGCAGCCGGGCTGCAGATTGCCAATCACACCCTCCAGCCCCAGCGCCTTGGCAGCGCCTGCGGTGTGCTGCCACCACAGGTGGGCAGGCTTCAGACTCAGACCTTGCTTGCTGTGGTGCTCACGCCCCACCATGTAGGCCGCCTGCATGGTGCGGAAGGGCGAAAAGCTCATGCCGCCGCCTACATCGCTGGCCAGGCCGTACATAAACCCGGCCTTATCCGCTTCGATGTAATCAAAGTAGCCACTGGACAGGAACAGATTGCTGGTAGGACTGATGGCCGCTGCCGTCCTGGTTTCGCGCATCAATGCACGGTCGGTGTCGTCCAGCCAGATACAGTGGGCGTACACGGCCCGCTCGCGCATCAAGCCAAAGCGCTGGTACACATCCAGATAGCTGCGTGCTTCGGGGTAGAGCTCACGCACCCACTGGATTTCGTCAAGGTTTTCCGAAACGTGGGAATGAATCCATACATCGCCATACTTGGCGGCCAACTCCCCTGCGCCTTGGAGCTGCTCAGGCGTGCTGGTGGGAGCAAAGCGCGGGGTGATGGCATAGCCCAGACGGTCCACGCCATGCCAGCGCTGGATCAATGTTTCGGTATCGATCAGGCCCTGCTCGGTATCGTCGCGCACACCATCAGGGCTGTGGCGGTCTTGCAGCACCTTGCCCGCCATCATGCGCATGCCGCGCGCCTGCGAGGCGGCCATGATGGCATCGACAGACTCAGGGTGCGAGGTGGCAAAGGTCAGCGCCGTAGTCACGCCATTGCGCAGCAGCTCGTCCAGAAAGAACTCCGCCACGCCATCGGCATAGGCACGATCATGAAAGCGTGACTCGTGCGGGAAGGTGTAGTTCTCCAGCCAGGGCAGCAGGCCATCCGCTGGCGCACCAATCACATCGGTCTGAGGGTAGTGGATGTGCATATCCACAAAACCCGGCGCAATCAGCTTGCCGGGCAGGTGCACGACTTGCACACCGGGCTGCTGCACATATTGCGCCTGCAATGCCTGCCAGCTGCCAGCAGCGACCACACGCTCCTGCCCCTTGTCATCCGGTGCGACGGCCAGCAGGCCATCACTGTCATACAAGGGGCTGCCATCAGAGGCAAAACGGAGCAAGGCACTGCGGTAGATCTTCATGGCCATGGCAAATTTCCAGAAATAAAAACAGGAGCAGCTAGCGCTGGTATTACGCGGCTTTTACGCACAAAGCATGCCAAAAACCAGCAAATACCTGCGCCAGGCGCTCCTGAATTTTCCAGCGAAAAGCACGTTTGTGGTGTACGTACTTACCGCCCAATCAGCAATGGCACGGTGTGATCGGGCTGAGGGCCGATCACACAACCCAGCAAACCGCAGGTTTGCGGTTGAGACGAGGCGCGAAGCCGCAGGCAGTACAAGTCGTACGACAAGGCTTCGCAACGACGTATCAAGGGTCGTGTGAGCGGGTCTTACTGCACGCTACCGATCACGCCTTCTACCAACCAGTTCATCTGGTTCTTTTCCGCATCACTCAAGCTGCTGCCAGCAGGAATACGGACATTGCCCTGGTTGTCACGGATCGGCTGCTTGCCTGCCTGGAAAGGCTGTAGCCTGCCTTGCGCCATGTCCTGCTGGCGGGCCAGCACTTCATCACGCACCGCTTGGGGTAGCTTGGGACCAAAGTGTTCCACCTTGATCATGCCGTCCTTCACGCCGCCCCAGAAGTCGCCCGATTGCCACGTGCCATTGCGCACCGCCTGCGCGCGCTGTGCGTAGTAGCCACCCCAGTGGTGGGTCACAGCCAGCAGCTGTGCATCCGGGCCGTCTTTGCGCATATCAGAGTGAAAGGCAATGGCCATCTTGCCGCGCTCCTGGGCAGCAGCCATCACCGCCGTGCTGGCCACCTGGAAAGACAGCACGTCGGCCCCCTGGTCGATCAGCGTCATGGCTGCGTCGCGCTCGCGGGGTGGGTCAAACCAGGCGTTGAGCCACACCACCCTGACCTGTGCCTGGGGATTCACGCTGCGCATGCCCAGGGCAAAGGCATTGATGCCTTGCACCACCTCGGGAATCGGAAAGCCCGCCACAAAACCTGCCACGCCGGTCTTGCTCATGCGTGCCGCTGCAATGCCCGACAGATAGCGCCCTTCGTAATGGCGCGCATTCGCCGTGGCCACGTTTGCGGTCTGTTTGTAGCCGGTGATGTTTTCAAACTTCACCTGCGGAAAGTCCTTGGCGACGCGCAGCGTCGGCTCCATATAGCCAAAGCTGGTGGTGAAGATGAGCTGATTGCCCTGAGCGACCAAATCGCGCAGCACGCGCTCCGCATCCGCGCCTTCGGGCACGTTGTCCACCGCCGTGGTCGTCACTTGACCGGGCATGGCGCGCTCCAGCGCCAAGCGGCCTTCTTCGTGCTGGCGCGTCCATCCTGCGGGCAGAACGGGCGTGACATACACAAAGCCGACTTTGGTGGGGTCTGATGCTGATGTGGGGGGGTTCAGCGTTGTCTCGGTTTGCGCGAAAGATGGTGCGACAACGCAGGCGGCCACGAGCGTGGCTGCGAGGTTTTTGTACATGGTGTTCCTCTACATGGCTCCAGATTGAACAATCACCGGCCGCTGGAGCAATGCGGCATGGCGAAGCGGGCGATTCTAGCGGGTAAACCCGAGGACCTGCGTTTGCGGACTAACCACACTGGCGGCAGCAGGCCTGCTTTTCTACGATGGAGCCCGATATTGCATCCCTTATTTCCGGAGACCTGCCATGCCCATGTTTGTTGACACCTCCCCGCCCGGCCACTGCATCTTCTGCAAGATCGTGGCAGGTGAAATCCCTGC
>ERZ1034913.367-NODE-367-length-38708-cov-141.867772_pt1 | contig 38708 bp, 36 predicted proteins | sample MGYA00520697_ERZ1034913 | MGnify/ENA primary metagenome ERZ1034913 (study PRJEB33766, sample SAMN09781786) | gut metagenome | biome: gut microbiome | host: Homo sapiens | place: Madagascar | study: EMG produced TPA metagenomics assembly of the PRJNA485056 data...
AAAGTTGATCTGAGCTCTCAGTAAATATCAATACGGTTCTGACGAGTCGCTTACCTTTGCAGTAAAAGAACCCTGTTACAGCAATGCCGCTGTGGAAAAGCTTCCATTGCCCACACAGGACAGCCGGGACATTATTGCCGCCGCATGCAGAGCCTTAAACCATGTCTGGCGTGAAGGGTACCGCTATATGAAGGCAGGAGTCATGCTGGCTGATTTCACACCATCGGGTATAGCGCAGCCGGGATTATTTGATGAAATCCAGCCCCGTAAAAACAGTGAAAAGTTAATGAAAACACTCGATGAACTGAACCAGTCGGGAAAAGGGAAAGTGTGGTTTGCGGGGCGAGGAACCGCCCCTGAATGGCAAATGAAACGGGAAATGTTGAGTCAGTGTTATACAACTAAATGGCGAGATATTCCCCTGGCCAGGCTGGGTTAGTTCAGTCATCTCCGAACATATTTTCAGCGTTTCTTCTGGTCTGGTCTTCACCGTCATTTCTCGACAGACTCTGCTCTGTAAGGGGAGTACTGCAATCCACAGACGTATGGAGACCAGATTGTTTTTCCAGTAATTCAAGCAATTTCTTTTCAACCGAAAAAGCACCTGGTATTACGCTGGAAATCACCTTATTAATATCATCCAGAGTCGTATTTTCTGTCAGTAACTCCGATATCAGCAAAGGAAGACGTTTATCTATAGCTGCAAACGCCGCACCAGTAACTAACATCGCGCGCATGAAACGTCCCCGCTCCTTCAGTTTTTCATTTGCAATGAGCTCATCTGCTATCTTATCTCCTGTCCGTTCATCCGGGAAAAGTTCAAATGAGCAGCGTCTGGATTTATTTTCATCACTCATTAGTCACACCACCTTTCATTTTTATCATTCCCATGACTAAATCAAACTGCGGGGATGAGCTCAGATAAAAGCGCTCATCAGGAACCTTAGTCAGGTTCTTCACAGCCTCGGCCACAATTTCAGCCCCACCACCAACACACATTACATGTGTATAGTCGGTGAAACGGCTGATGACATCATTAACTCGTTTAATAAGCAACTTCTGCCGTTCATTGATAACATTAATGATAGACTCACGCTGTTCAGCATTATAAATGCGACGGGAAAGGTAGTCAGGTTCATTACGGTGCACAATGATATTGTCAGCCTGGAATGAGCTCACTCTTGTATTAGCATGTACAGCCATCTGTTCCTTAACCCCGGATGTAATCAGGGACACGCCGATATTCGGATCACACCAGGTTTTTGTAATCCCTGTCATTTTGCTACGAACATGCGACACATCAAGAGTTGTACCACCGAGATCTACGATCAAAAGGGATTCATCATCCTCAAGCCCCGCAAGAACACTGAAACCAGCGGGAATACTTTCAGGAAGAACAGAAACACTGCGAATAACAAATGCATCACTCCCCTGCACCCGTACTTCACGCATCACATTTTTTTTCTTTCTTTCAATGTTTTGCTTATTTTTCTGATTGTTGGCGTCAAGGTATTCAGAGATCGGCAATGTGACGATGACATCAACAGGCTGCGCTTTCAGGCCGGTCTGCTGTAGCGCATGCTGAATGGCCACAACATTCACATCACTGTACTGATAGCGTGTTTCAGTCGTTACGACAGCATCAGCACTTAATGGATCAAATGAAAACTTCTCGCCGTCGATCTCGTAATTAGCCGGAGCAGCATCATCCAGTAAACTAAAAGACCATTCCGGTTTAAAGCTGTTAGGGCTGATTAACGTTTTCACGTCACCATCCTCCAACCAGGCAAGTTTAATGTTGGTAGAACCATCATCAATAAAGATTTTCATAACCAGTCTCCGTTGCTCATAAACAAATAGAAAAAACAAACATGCCTCATACATGCAATGTATATTCAATTATAATGAAAAAACGGTCTTTCCGAAAGGACAAATGCAACATAAAAACACGATAAATTACATGTACATTGTACACACAACTTTAAGACCAGAGGAAATCATAGATACAAAAACATTATGAAGGTTATATGTAATACATAAATGCAATATAAAAACATCGTGGACATCATGGTTCAGGTTAAGGGAAAAGGAATGAAATGGTGAAACTGAGAGGAAAGGAAAGCGGTGACGAATCATGTCACCATAAACAGAAAGATGTCTAATGGGGACTCTTTAGGTACGTGAAGAATCCCCATAACGCATTTAAAAGACACACATCAGATACCCTTAAGGTATCCGATAGTTTATTGACCTATTGCACCATCACGTTCAAGCTTCTCTCTTATAGCCTCAATAATATATGAGCTAAAATCCAGAGATGTTTTACTGGTCGCTTTAAGTTCCGCATGAGCTTCAAAATACGACAGCGGTATGGCCTTAAGATTCTTAGCCTTCGTCCTGGCAGCCACGGGACGACCTGAAACTTCCTCTGCACCTTCATTTGGCTGAGACGGGGCTGTTGCTGTTACGGCAGAAGAAGAAGTTTGTAATCTGGCAGAATCCACCAGGTTTTTCAGTTTTTCAGCCTGTGCACTAAATTTCGCTTTGCTCATGAGATAACCCAGGATGTTTGTTAGATACTTAAAAGATATCCATTAAAAGCCCAAAGGATACTATATGGATACCCAATAGACACACCTTACTGTTTGTTATTTTCAATCAGATGATTGATTTCTTCGATCAGGGCAATAACTTCCTTACCTCCTGCCGAATAGCGCCCATGAACAGACTCAGTGATTCCCATCCCAGTCTCAATGACATCCTCAAATTCTGCACGAGCAGAAATGCGGCTCTTCATCAGCTTCAGATGTTTGAACGATGGCAGGATTGCATCAAGCTTAGGGAATTTCTTCTTGTTAGGATTAACTTTACAGAGATACAGGTGAGCAGTTATATCGGTCCCCATGATAGAGCTGATTTCGTCCAGTACTCCATCAAAATGCATCAAACCAATACGTTCAGTCAGGGAGTCTTTTGAAGGAACAATAACGCAGTCTGCAAAGGCAATCGCAGTACGGGTAAGATCTGAGTCAAATCCCCCACAGTCAATAAGTAACGTCTTATCGCTGTTCTTGTAGGGAGTCATAATTTCGATTAACTCATCCACTGTTTTGGGTACTTTCACGGAAATTTCTTTTCCTTCAGGTCTCAGCCCCAGAATGATAGAAAGCCCGGTATGAGTATCCAGATCAACTGTATCAGACTTCATTTCACCAACAATGTTTACGGATGAAGTTGTCTTACCCACACCACCTTTGGGATGCGTATTAGCAATAACAGGCATAGTGTATCTCCAGAATCCACATGTAATACCCATAAAGACCCCCTAAGACACCTTTCGGATATCCAAGAGGTACTCAATAGATGTTTTTTTACTCTATACCGGTCCTGCATGTCAACAGAATATGAAATACCGATTATATATCCATGAGATATCCGAAAGGGATTTAAAAAAGTCAGAGCTTATGGAATTCTTTTGAGCATAGACACCGCATCGGACTCAGGCATCAAAAACTGCACCCGGTGCCGTGCAGCCACATCCAGCGCAAAAACCTTCGTGTAGACCTCCGTTGAGCTGATGGACTTATGCCCCATCAGGCTCTGCAGAACCTTCAGTGGTATACCGGCATACAGCATGTGCATCGCATAGGAATGGCGGAACGTATGTGGCGTGACCGGAACAGAGAACGTCACACCATCAGCGGCAGCGGCGGCAACCGCTTCCCCAATCCAGGTCCTGACCGTTCTGTCCGTCACTTCCCAGATCCGCGCTTTCTCTGTCCTGCCTGTTCGTTTATTACGCCGTTCCATGGGGATTTTCAGTGTTGCCACCATCGTCTGCAACTGGCTGACGTACCAGGAGTCGGAGAGCGGAACCAGCCGGTGAGTCTGCTGACCGGCTGGCATTCTTCCTGCCGTCCTGGCTGCTTTTTCGGTCCGCTGCTTCAGAGTGGCCAGCTGCACAAACGGATACGGAGGCGTGAGCGAAAAATCACTCCGAGTCAGCGCCAGTGCCTCATTAATACGCGCGCCCGTATTCCACAGTGTTGCCAGCAGCATCTTGCGGTGCAGATCGGGAACATAGTGGAGCAGGGCGCTCACTTCCGGAGCCAGCAGGTATCTGGGCAGTTCGTCCTGAACGAGAGCCATCTGGCGCAGGGCCAGCGCCGCCGGATAGTCGATGGACACAGGCAACTGAGCTGCCGTTCCTGGCAGCTGCCCCAAGGTAACGAGTCCGGTCATCAGTGTGACTCTCCGACTGGCGATATATTCAGTGCTGATGCGATGATTGCCCGGTTTTCCTCATTACGCCAGTTACCGAAATAGTCAACTTCCTGACGCAGGGATATGTCAGCAGCCTCTATCAGGTCCGATACTTTCTGCAGGGTATTCTGCAGCTGCTGTGCTGATATCCCCCGTGGCACATCATGTTCATCCACGCCGTTGCGGTGTACAAGATCATTTCGCCAGTCTGAGATGATGCCCAGTGGCTCAGTTGGCCAGACGGGAGGGATGTGCAGCACGGCCCCGAAATAGCGCTCAATGGTTTTAACGTTATGAAATGTCATTCGGGAAACATAATTTCGGGCTGCAGGCCTGAACAGTTCAACATCCATTGTGCGGGCGGCGGTTTTATCTTTATTAGTGACCTTAGGTGCGGATTTCAGATAGTACTCATTAAGGAAACGTTTAAGGGGCCAGTCATGCTCAAGCAGAGCCCTGGCGCAGTACATCAGGTACGCCTCCATTACAGTCACGGCATGGACGAAAGACATCCTGTACACCAGTTCAGGCTGCTCCTTATCGAGTAGGGTATACAGCTTCTTCAGCTCCTCCTTTGCGTGTATGTAACGCAGATGAACATTGTTCAGGGAAGCCACAAAGAGCCCGTGTTCATGTTCCCACTGAGCCTGATCGGCCAGCGCTTCCTGCTCCCAGCAGTACAGGTTCGCGGCCTGCTCCCATTCTTCAGAGTTGGGATTAACATCCGGGTAATTCTCCTCAAGCCATTCATCAAACCGTTCAGCTTCCAGATCCTGCATATATTCCTTCATGCAACCCATATTGCTGTGACCTCTTATAGTGTCTTAATAAAGAAGAAATCCCGCCTTCTGTATGTATTCAGCGGTCGGCAGCCAGTTCTTCAGCCAGCTTCACAAAGCCTTTGTGCTCAGTCTGCAGGTAATGGCTGTAAATCCGGGCATCACGTTCTGTGAGCCCGGATGGATTGCCGGTGAAGTAACGTTGCAGCACCGCAATACAGTGATTGTAGGTATCGAGATCATATTCCCAGTTTCCCAGCTCACCGGCCGCATCCAGCTCCCGGCGAAACTGCTCGTATTTACGGAGCAGAATGCCAAGACCTAATTCTGTTGCAGCATAAACATTATTTTCTCCTGGCGCGGAAATCGCATTACGGATTTTTTCAAAAGCATAACTGAAATCATTTCTCTCATTGAATGCAGTAAACATGTCCTTTCCTCAGTTGAATAGTTAGCCGTGCAATTTTACCACACCTCAATCATCGCCAGATGAGTGCCACTCTGTTGAGAACAGTGACTTTCACAAAAAATGAATTTCACATACTGAAATAATAAGTAGCCATATAGAAACGCAGTTAAATTACCGGAGAGCCGTTTCCGTCAGATCCGACTTTCCGGAATATCACAACTTTCCGGAAGTGTACCACGCTGAGAAAATAATCATATCGCTGTTTTCCGCCCCTGCGCGGCGCATCACAGGTCAGGGAGATGACACAACATATAGTGTCATGAGCAGCTGAATGAGATACCACATGTTGTGCTGACAGGAGGTGGCGTTGTGTGGGGGGAGAGGAAGATCCTGAACTGCCATTTTTCGGATCTGCGGAGAAGATAAGAGGTATTAATGCATTGCAGGCACTAATCATGCTCAATTATTGCGATATGAGGATTATTGTATTTTTTGAAGGGGAATAAGCTGATTATTGCTCTGATTGAATTAATCAGCCTGACGGCGGATCAGCGACGAAGCGACACGCATCAACTTCACCCTGAGTGTCCGTCCTGGCCTTTGACATCGTGGCCACCCCTGAAGTCCGCTTTGTGCCAGGTATAGTCATTCACACCCTGAGAGTTACACTTTTAAGTGATTCAGGGTATGCGCTTATTGGTTACGAATATTGTGCCAGAATCATGTAATTTGATGATTGTCGCTTTGCTTTCGAGCCAGTAAGTGCTCAACGTTCGCTAACGAATACTCAGGGCATGCAGAAAAACTGCTGACTATATTTCTTTCGAAGAGCGTGGAATGCATACCAATCCCCGATAAAAAGGAGTTGGTGATGACTGCGAAAGATCAGTTTGCTGCTTATGTTGGTTTGGACTGGGCAGATAAAAAACACGATGTCTGCGTTCAGTTTAAAAACGGTGATCGCATATTCCATGTGATTGAACATACGCCTGAGGCACTTGATATCTGGCTCAATGAGTTACACCAGAGGGTGAAAGGCAGGATTGCTATTGCCGTTGAGCTGAAGAAAGGCCCGGTGGTGTATGCACTCCAGAAGTACCCATTTGTCACTGTTTTTCCAGTACACGCGTTGTCACTGGCCCGCTACCGACAGGCTTTCTGGCCCAGTGGTGCGAAGGATGATCCGCAGGATGCTGAGCTGGCATTAGACCTGATGCTACGTTATCCCCACAAGATAAAAGCCATTGAAGCCGACAATCCGGATATCCGATTACTCCAGCAATTAGTTGAGCAGCGCCGACTGCTGGTCGAAGACAAGCGTCGCTTTGTTAATCGACTCATCAATACGCTTAAGCAGTATTACCCCCAGCCCCTGGAATGGTTCTCCCATCGGGACAGCTCACTGTTCTGCGAGCTAATCATTCGCTGGCCGAGTCTGCAACAACTCAAACGGGCTCGCAGCGATACTGTACGTCATTTTATGAATGCTAAAGGTGGTCCTGCTGTTGCATATACCGAACAGCGGGTTGCAAGTATTGCCAGCGCTATTCCCCTGACCACAGATAAAACTGTCATCGAGGCAAATGCCTTGATGGCAACAGCACTTGCATCCCAAATCAAACTGACAGGCGACCTAATCAGAACCTACGATGAACGTATTGAATCCTTATTCGATACGATTCCGGATGCAGAACTGTTCAAATCACTACCTGGAATGGGGCCGTGTATGGGCCCACGGATGCTTGCAGCACTGGGTGATAACCGCAACCGCTTCAACAGCGCCGAAGAAATTCAAAACTACGCTGGCATCGCACCAGTAACCGAGCGAAGTGGTCAAAAATCGTGGGTACACTGGCGTTGGCAGTGTGCCAAGTTCGTCCGGCAGACATTCGTGGAATGGACTGCGAAGACGGTTAACTCATCGTACTGGGCCAGACTTTATTACCAGGGCCAGCGAGAAAAAGGGAAATCTCATCAGTCAGCGATCCGGGCTCTGGCATTTAAATGGATAAGGATCATTTACCGCTGCTGGAAGACCCGAACCCGGTACGACGAAGCGAAATATTTGCTGGCACTGGAAGCGCGAAAGTCGCCCTTACTGAAGCCATAAAAAGCTTGTCGAATGTCTCAGGGCGTGAAGCGGACTTTGCAAAATGGGGGTTATTTCAATCAAAACGTAACGTCACAACCAGCCGACGCTCTCTCGCCATTTATAATTAGTAACTTTATCATTTTCGCTTATTTTTTTAGATATAGAGCGCGGCTCTCTTCCTAGATACTCAGATATTTCTGTCGGGGACAAATCAAAATCGACAAGCATGACTCTAAGTTTTTCCATTTCCTTTAAAGTCCAAGGCTTGCCATAATTTTCATAAAGAGATACCTTATGCTCCCTGATAGTTCGCTTTCTCTGAGCTTCACTTTCCCTCTGAAAAATCTCGCTTTTAAATTGTGAACGGAACTCTTTACAGAAGTTGTTATCAGTTTTTTTGTTATATAGATTGCTAAAAATAAGCTGGGATGCCGGGTCTAAATCAGGTGTGTTAATAATGAAAACTTTGACCTTTTCCATATAGGGATATTCAATTTTACCCAATATGCTTAATTGCTTTATATTAAAAAAACCTCTCAAATCAAAAGATTTAATGAGCTTTGATTGGATTACACTTTCAATCCTGCTTGCATTTGAATAACAGTACTTTGCCATTGGAAGGGCCCATACTACCAGTTGAGGAATATATTTTTCTAATGCAATGCTCTGCCAATCAGTATCAAAGGTTTGGCTTTTTGCTAGCATGTTTTTCGGCAAATCAGAATACATTGTGGTAGATGCCCATATCTTATAATCCTTCGCCAAGGCTTGATAGTATTTTGTGTGGTTATGAATTTTATAAGCTGACATGAAGCGATAAACGTCTTCGTCGTGACCAGCGTCGTAAATTGTTCGATTTCCTCTAAGATAACCTTCGTAATGTTCGGTTATCCTTCTACCTACATTACAACTTACCCCAACGTAAACCACACGACTGAAAAGTCCTTTATGGACAATAAGATAAACTCCGCTACAGCCAGATTTCCTGGCCTCTGATAGAGAACCTAAAAATCTCCATTCCATAATTAAATCCATTATTATTGCTACTTTTTTTGTTTATCATTATTTTCGTGAAACTTCAACAATTTTATCCAAAAGCTAAGGGTAAAGACTTATATAATTATACTTGTCATCGTTAGCGATTATATAGAGTAGTGGCGCTGACCTGCTCCCTGGTGATTCACACAGAATGCTGTTAGTAATGTCCGTTCCTCGCTCAAAGCGGACCTTCCATTTCCACCTGTCTTTTGCTTTTAACCCCTTTCTGCCGTATCTCGTTTGCCCTTCCATACGTCTAATCAGTCCGGAACCGACTTCACAGAAACCGGACCTGCGCGGCGGAAAACGGGCAAATAGTATGATAATTAAAAAATACACATAAAATCATATCTGATATGATATTTACATACAAAGAAATTAATCATTTCAGGTATGATTTATTTCTTAACAGGACATTATCAGATGGAGTGTGCAGGATGAATGAAGAACGGGTGTTTTCACTCAGCTATGAACAACTGACCCGGTTTGCGGAAAAACGCATCCGGGAATGCAATCTGGACAGCCAGGGCGCGATTTATCTCTGCGAGTCAGCCAAAGCCGGAGCCGTGCTGATCTTCTGGCATGAACTGGCCATAAACGGCTATGTCTCAATGAATGCCATAAAGAGACAGGATCTCATTGACGCCGACTTTCAGCGCCTCAGAAAGCTCATCTGGCCGGAGGATGACAGGTAATGACCCAGAGCCGCCGACCGTCGCCACTGCAGCGGAGAGTGCTGATTGTGCTGGCTGCCCTTGATGAAAAACGGCCGGGCCCCGTGCTGACGCGGGACCTGGAACGGGTGCTGGAGCGAAGCGGGGAAGCACCGGTCTACGGGCCAAACCTGCGCACGTCCTGCCGCCGCCTGGAGGATGCCGGCTGGCTGCGCACCCTGCGCGCCACGAATCTGCAGCTGGCTGTCGAGCTGACGGACGCCGGCCGGACCGTGGCACAGCCTCTGCTGCTGGCAGAGCAGGACCGCCTCCGGGCAGAACAGCGCGCGGCGGAAGTCGTCGTACTGCCGCTGGTCCCGGCAGCAGGTCTGCCCGCAGACGGCACTTCTGCCACTGATCTGGCGGTGGAGCTGAACGGCATGACGTATCAGGCCTGCCGTGGGGATTTTGTGGTACGTCTCGACGGCAGCACCTGTCTGCAGTTATGGAATAAAGAAGGCAGGGTGGTACGCCTGGAGGGCGATCCGCTGGAAGTGGCGCAGTGGCTGCAGGCCTGTCACGATGCCGGAATGGAGGTTCGTGTACAGGTTAATGAAAGCGTCACCCCGTAAAAACATGCCAGCGTTATCTCATGGTGGCAGCCGGTTAACTTTCCTGCGCCACCAGTAGAAAGAGGCCATGCACAGTCTGGTCAAAAATCCTGACGTTGACATCAGTCACTCCCGCAGGACAAAAAGAAGCCAGCCATCCTGGCTGGCAAGCATGTCATGTACCTCTGGCAAATAAAAGCACTTTATCGGACATCAGTGCTTACACACATAATAAACACGGTTCCAGTACCGGTATCATGCTGTTTTCTCCACAGCCTGGCAATTATCCTGTGCAGCGATTGTTTACCCGAATCTGGCGGATTACTTTTCCTTTATCAATAATCCGGTTGTCGGAAACTCAACTGCAATATTTGAATTATTCTGTTTCGTTATATCAGTTTCTGTGGCTGCCATTTACTTAATTTTTATATTCTGAAAGCTCTTTCAGGAAATTGAAAGGGCTGTCGCACCATAACTGTTACTACAGCGAGTATAAACATTCAGAGAACGGACTTATTAGCTATAAAAATCACCTGGCGGAAATTTTACTAATTTATGGATTGTGATATTATTAAAGAGTAAAACCAGCCAGCCGAGGTATTTATGGAAAAACATCAGGAAGAAAGGACCCCCCCCCCGTCATTGTGGTGAAAAAACGTCGAACTTTTTCGCCACCATCCTTATCCGAACAAACAGATATTATCGTGCCTGTATCTACTGAACAGGCGACAGAAGCAACACCCGCCGGAATAATTTCATCTGCCGTCGAAACACATATCCCCGAAGCGCCAGCCCGGAAGAAGAAAAAGAAAAGACACCGTTTCCCACGTCCCGCCCACTGGACCCGAGAGTATACTCACGAGTGCGTGGAAAAAATAAAAACCCTGTTTCCTCATCTTCGTGCTGAAGGCGGTGGATTTATCCCCCTGAAAATTGGCATCAGCAATGATATTTCGGCATTTCTGGCAGAAAACCCGGATACAGAACTGTCCATGGACGAATGGTTCTGTGCAGTGTCCTGCATCACCTCCCGCCGCGTATATCTGCAGCGGACCTCTGTCGCCGGCGTCCCTCGTTATGGGCTGGATGGTCATCCCGATGGGCAGGTTTCAGAAACTGAAACACAGAGTGCTAGTCAAAGACTGGCGATAATAGAACAACGGTGGCTCAGGATGAAGGAACGGCAGACTGAGCAATAAACATTTCAGATAACATCATGACATTGTGTATCAGAGTCTGCTTACAGACTCATGGATACCACCAAAGGCTCATCAGATATAAGGCAGAAGCGGCGTAACTGCCTTTTGAAAGGAAAAAAGCGACCGCAAGGATGCAATGGATATCTGCCGCATACTGAAATAAAGTAACAAAAAATCACCACAATCACGGGGGCTTCCTTCCTGTACTCAGGCCATACCCCCGCCCGGATAAAGTTCTCAATCAACAATACAATAAAACTGTGAATAATATCATCATGATTAATGCATAATTACCCGTGATTCTTTCCTGGTAACGTAGGTACAGTTATCCGGAACCTCCTCCATAATAAAAGACATGGCTCCAATTTTTACATTACTGCCTATTTTTACGTTAAGCCCGATAATACACGTATGGGCACCTACATCGACATTATCACCAATAACGATATAATTATCTCTGCTGTCAGATTCCTTTTCGCCAATGGTCGTGTTCTGCCGAATAATCACATTCTCACCGATCTTTACATTACCGTGAATGACGACACCTGAATGGTGGGGCAGCACGAGGCCTTTACCAATCTGCGCCCCCAGGCCAATATCACATCCATACTTTGCCATAAGCGCATTTTTTATCTTGATCGCACATTTTCGTTGTTTTTTATTCCCCGATATATACATTTCATTAGCCAGACGCCACCACAGAAGAAAACCTCTCTGCCTCTGCATACCGTTCCTGATAAGCCGGTGAAAAACAAACTTATCCCGCATGATAACTTCTGCTTTCCAGTATTCCAGAAGATGACGTTTTTTTTCTGATAATAAAAATGTGCCAATATGGAAATAAGAAATCGGATTTTTTATCAGCATACGCAAATTTTCAGAAAACAATGAAGACAGATGTATTTTATATACACAGATAAAACCGCGCAAGAGACAGGGTGATACAGAAAAGTAACTATTTTTAGCTATAGTATTATTGGTTTTACCTATTTTTGTGATTGTATTTCTGTATATTTGACATTGAGTCTCTCAGAATCGTTCTCGAAGTGACGAGCGTTCAGAATGGAGACAAATAAATTCGGGAAACGAACCTTCACGGTAAGTTTTGTCACATTTATCATCCCTAAACATGAGAATTATCACCAAAACTAACCACCCAACAAACGTAAGCGTGCAGCAAGAACCGTATTGACGGGGATGTGTTATTCAGTCGGCAGTGCTACGCGCCAGGGGAGCAGTTCGCCGACCCGGTTTATCGGCCAGTCGGCTATGACGTCAAGGACATAGCGGAGGTAGCTTTCTGGCTCCACTCCGTTCAGTTTGCACGTCCCGATCAGGCTGTACAGCAGCGCTCCCCGCTCTCCTCCATGATCCGAACCGAAGAACAGGTAGTTTTTGCGGCCCAGACTGACCATCCGCAACGCATTTTCAGCGATGTTATTGTCCGCCTCAGCCCAGCCATCATCTGCATAGTACGTCAGCGCCGGCCACTGGTTCAGGGCGTATGCGAACGCTTTCGCCAGTTCTGAGTGTCGCGACAGGGTTTTCATCTTTTCACGCAGCCAGCTTTCCAGGGATTTCAGCAGCGGTTTCATTTTCAACTGACGTTCGGCAAGGCGCTGCTCCGCCGTCATTCCCCTTATCTCTGCCTCGATGGCGTACAGTTCGCCGATCCGTTTCAGCGCTTCCTCCGTCAGGGCTGACGGGGTGCGAACGTGCACATCGTGGATTTTACGGCGGGCGTGAGCCCAACAGGCGGCTTCCGTTATCCGGCCATCCCGGTACAGCTCGTTGAACCCGGCGTATGCATCCGCCTGCAGTACACCACTGAACCCCGCAAGATGGGTCTGCGGATGGATGCCTTTTCTGTCCGGGCTGTAAGCGAACCACACCGCCGGCGCCAGCGTTGACCCGGCGTTACGGTCGTCACGAACGTAGGTCCATAACCGCCCGGTCTTCGTTTTCTTATTGCCTGGCAACAGCACCGGGACAGGCGTGTCATCAGCATGGAGCTTACCGTCAGTCAGCACATAGTCCTGAAGCGCTTCTTCCAGCGGTGACAGTAGCCGGCAGCATGCATCCACCCAGCCCGACAGCAGTGAACGACTCAGCTCCACGCCCTGGCGGCCGTACATTTCAGACTGGCGGTACAGCGGGGTGTGCTCTGCATACTTTGAGATCAGCACGCGGGCCAGCAGCCCCGGTCCTGCGATACCCCGCTCGATGGGCCGTGAAGGCGCGGGGGCCTGCACGATGGCATCGCACTGAGTACAGGCATGCTTTTCACGTACAGTCCGGATAACCCGGAAGACGCTGCGCATCAACTCCAGCTGTTCGGCGGCATCCTCACCCAGATAGCTCAGTGAGCCTCCACATTCCGGGCAGCATGACGCTGCCGGCAGCAGCCGTTTTTCATCGCGGGGGAGTGATTCGGGGAACGGTTTGCGGGTGCTGGTTTGACGCAGCGGGCGCTGCACGGCCGGGTCGTCAACCCGACCGGTAAGGGTATCACTTTCTTTCTGAAGTGCCTTCAGGTCAGCTTCCATCTGTGCGATACGACGGGAGACTTTTTCGGAGCGGCTGCCGAAGTTCATCCGGCGCAGCTTATCCAGCTGTGCCTGCAGATGGTCTATTTCGCGTTCACGCTCGTTCAGCTTTTCCAGCAGGGCACGGTTCAGCGCCTCCTGTTCGGCAAGGAGACGTTTCAGTGCATTGATATCGTCAGGAAGTGAGCTGCTCATACCGGGTATATTACCAGGCTCATTCAGCGTCGACCAGGATAAAGAGGCTTACAACATAGTCAGGGACGTAAGCAGTCTTTTAGGCTGCCGCCAGTCGATACCTTCAAGGAGCATCGCCAGCTGTGCCGGTGTGAGGAACACTTTGCCATCCCGGGCTGACGGCCAGGCGAAGCGGCCGCGCTCCAGCCGTTTGGTCAGGAGGCACAGTCCGTCACCGGTGGACCACAGCAGTTTAACCTGACTGCCGCTGCGGCCCCGGAAAATGAAAACATGGCCGGACATGGGATCGTCTTTCAGCGCCGTCTATACTTTCGCAGCCAGGCCGTTGAAGCCATTTCTCATATCGGTGATACCGGCAACCAGCCAAATTTTGGTCCCGGAAGGTAACGGGATCATCGCTTCAGTTCCTGTATCAGCAGAGTCAGGAGCTTTTCGCTGACATTGCCATTGAAGCGGAGCGTCCCGTGCCGGAACGTTACCTCACAGCTGATACTGAGGGTTTCCGGGTCCTCTGCGAGCGATTCTGGCTGTTCGGCAGCTGCATCGAGAGTCACAGGAAGTAGCTGGGGGCTCTCTGAAGAAGGTAATAGCAGCTTTCCCTCGCGCCATTGTTGTCGCCATTTGAACAACAGATTGGCGTTAATGCCATTTTCAAGAGCAAGTTTTGAGATGGATATCCCGGGTTCACAGGAGGCAGCAACGAGCTGCTGTTTAAATTCGGGAGGATAATTAGGGCAGCCTTTTCGCCTGCCGGGAGTCACATTTTTCTGCATATCTGACACTTTGGTTCCCACTACTTATTTGGTGGACACCACTTTGTCTAATTCGTCAGATTCTGACCAGACGGTTCAGGCTGTACGCTTACCAACAAACAGCAGCGCCGGGAGCAGCATTATAAAATCATGTATAGAGTTGCGTGACGACATGATAAGTTCTCCATATGCTCTTTACTGGATTATACCAGTGGTGCCTGTGTCAGGGACTGTACCGTTCTGGCGGCGGCAGGTTTAATCGCTTTTAAGTTGTCGCTCTTGCTGTATCGCATTTAGGTTATCCGATTAAGACCAATTATCCTGAAAACACCGTATAGCGCGGGAGTACACCCTACCGCGATAACGCAACCGTACAATATTGTCCGTTTCCCAAACGGAGCCCTTACCGTACGCTTTCGTTCCATTGGCCCTCACCCCCCACAACAGAACGTCCAGGCAAGAGAGAGCTACGCCGGAAATTTCGGCGGTTCCGGCGTAGCAATGGAACTCCGGTCCCTGGACGGTCCCTTATAAGGACCTGTCGCCCCTATATTACGTGCTCTAACCCCATGATATCTTCTTTTTTTAACCTTTTCCTTTTTATTTCTGAAAAGAAATCTTTTCCTATTCTTCTTCTGATTATGACATATAAAACGAATGACATGATAGCCACAGATATGGATGACATAAAGTAAGAAATGATTAAAAGGAAAGGTATTATCAGTTTGAAGTATGATGTATAAAAAAACTCTTTATACATTTCTTGAACATTATTAGTCACTTCCGATGTGCTTTTGTTTTTTATCATGTATGGTATTTTTTTGTTTTTCTTTGAGTTTTCCACAAAATAAATGACAATCTCTTGACCTGGAAATATGTTAATATTCCAATTTGTTAAATTCACATTTATTTCTTTTCCATTATCACAAATAAATAGAAATGATAAAACTGAATCATATTCATGACTGCTTGATGATGACTTGTTTCTGGAATCAATGTCTGTAGCAATCCTTTCGTTTTTTCTTTCACGAAATAAACCCCCAACCTTCCCCTGATAAATAAGAACATCTAACTCACTAAAACTTAAAAGCATTAACACCCCCTATCTCATTCTCTCGCTGGCGAGATTGTAAACATGACTACGTTCACGTTTACCTACTGCGACAACCGCAATAATTAACATGTCATCAATCACCTGATAGACCAGACGAAAACCTGATGCACGAAGTTTTATTTTGTAGCAATCTTTTAATCCACGTAGTTTTGCTGAAGGTATATGAGGATTTTCGCTGCATTTTTTTAGTTTTTTTGCGAACTGTTGTTGAACGGATTTATCCAGTTTCAGCCATTCCCTGAGGGCATCATCCCTGAATTTAACCGTATAAGTCATAAATAACTGTCCAGGTCCACATCATGTAGTGGCTGATTGCTGCGTTCAGTAACCAGTTTCACCAGCTCCTGGTCATCCATAGCATCAAGCATCCTTTCATACAATTCAGCAGGAACACAGTAGAATGCAGGCTGATTCCGGTTAAGAATGGCAACAGGATAACCCTCTCCGGCACTGACTGTCGCCATTGGATTTTTTTTCAGTTCACTGACGCTTGCACTGGTGTCAGACAAAATGATACTGGGCATAACACACCTCTGAGACTGTTTAACAGGTCTTCACCTTACACCCTGAAAGACTGCTTAACAAGTCTGTTTGATGTTGATGTGTACTGTCACTCTTCAGTTATCCTGATGCCGCGCCAGCGGCATGGAAGGCGGCACTCCGTTGTTTCATATGATACCGGAGTAAAACCGCCGAAGCCCGGCGTAAGCCGGTACTGACTGATAGATTTCACCTTACCCATCCCCAGCCCTGCCAGACTATACCCGCTTTCAGTCATGAGAAAGCTTCTGTGCGCGGTCGGAGTGGTCCCGACAAGGGTTTACCCGCAGTCGGGGCGTATCTCCGCGTTAGCGGGCCGTCAGGGCCGCTTACGAGCGTGTACTGAAGACTTCCAGCTAGAAGACTGGCAGCGATGACAATGTAGTTACAACATTCATAATTAAAAGCGATGTTGTTCCCGCCCTTCGGGCGGGGGCGGCCTCGCTTTTCAGTTATGAGGAGGGGCTTTGTGGTTTCAGTTCTGCGCGGGACCGGGGTTTTTCTGGAGGTTGTCTTTGTGTGTTGTAACTAAAGTGGCTCCGGTTGGGGCCCGCCGCTTGCGGTGGGAGGTGCATATTTGTCTGTCCAAAGGACAGGCAGTGAATAAGTCTTCTTTTTAAATGAATGTAATTAAGTAGTTTAAAAGAGATATAAACAGGTGTTTAAAAGATACATTGCACCCTGTAAGACTGGCGGCTGGCGCTTTATGACATGAACGGTTGTAACCTTATGGGGAAGTCCCTTGCAGTTAAATGTGGATAAGCAAAATTCCCCGTCGCTGAGGCGTATTTTGTATTAAAAACAGGGGGAACCGGATGTACCAGAAGGTGGATGGTGAGGTTGTTTTTTGTATGTGGCGCTGTTTTTTTGTGCACTGACGGGCTTCAGGTGTGCGAATGCCTCCGGCGCGTGCCGGATTATTCTGAGGAGGTCACTTTCAGGGGGAAGCTGTGGCCAGCCGGCTGTAATTACGGTTACGTGACAGAATCATGCGCTCCTTCACACGACGCTCCACTTCGCGTTTTACCGCCTCACCATTAGCAGTGAAGCGCCCTTCCGAGATTTCACGCGTCAGCTGTCGTTTCACCAGGGTGACGATATCCTGACGTTCCCTGCCCGCATCACGACGCGCACGGGCACGCTTTATTCCCCGGGACTTAAGCTCTGTCTGGTAACTGCGGAAACGCTCACGCACAAAACGCCAGGCTTTCGATATCAGTTCATCCATACCCAGGGTATCCAGCCCCTGCTTTTTGCGCTGTCTGTTTTCCCATTCCACACGGCTGCGGCGCGCGGCGGCCACTGCCTCCTCTGATACATCGAGGGCAGCAAACAGTGCAGATGTGAACGTGATATCGGTCGGAATGTAGCACCCGATAAGCGGGTCATATTCCGTCTGGTAGGTAATCAGTCCCAGCTCTGACAGGAACGTCAGGGCCCGGGTGGCCCGGGTGATGGAGAGTTTTCCGGCACCGGACTCTGTCGCCAGCCCGCACTCAATGGCCAGCGTGGTGATGGAGCACTGGACACGGTTGGCCAGCGGGTCATAGTGAAAACACAGCCCCTGCAGCAGCGCATCAATGGCCCGGCGACGCAGTACCGGTGGCATGCGTCGACGCAGACCACGCGAACGGGCATGCGCCACATGAATGGCGAAATCAAAACGGGAAGTGAAGCCCACCGCCTTTTCCATCAGTTTTTCGCAGAACTTCAGCGTTCCGGCACCTTCACGGGGTGTAAACACCGGATTCGGGTTCTTTACCTGGCGGTAATACGTTTGTTGAAGATCAGTCACACCATCCTGCACTTACAATGCGCAGAAGGAGTGAGCACAGAAAGAAGTCTTGAACTTTTCCGGGCATATGACTATACTCCCCGCATAGCTGAATTGTTGGCTATACGGTTTCTTGTTAGCCCCGGTAATCTTTTCGCACTCGCCAAAGTTGAAGAAGATTATCGGGGTTTTCACTTTTCTGGCTCCTGTAAATCCACATCAGAACCAGTTCCCTGCCACCTTATGGCGTGGCCAGCCACAAAATTCCTTAAACGATCAGTAATCTAGCATGCTACGACACAAAGTAAAGTCTTTACTTTAGTATATCCAGCCTCTGCAGTTCATCTTTGATAATTTTCTCAATGAACTGAGCCTGTGTTATCCCTTTTTGCTCGCAGTACTCAACCATGAGATCTTTCAGAGGGTTTTTGACAAAAACTTTTATCTCTTTGTGTGTAAGACGTTTTCTTGCAACAGCGGCCATCTGTTTCTCAGAGTCAGACATAGGCTTACCTCTGCGCACAAACCGCTTTTGACTCAATGAGGAAGTCACTGCACTTTCTGTCTGCGACATCTCGCCTCCTCAATTCTCAAACAGGGATCGTTTCGCAGAGAATACTACAGTTTTTTGAAATCAGCGACTTGAAAGTTGTGACGATGATCTGTGTTGGCGCACAAATCATGTCTGATTACGGCCGTTTAATGTGATTTTGATAATGAAATGACTGAAAAGCTGGAAATGCCTTAGCCCCAGGGGGCCGGCCCCGGGCGGGACCGGCTGTTTCTGGTATATAGGGTGTCTGCCCCTGAAATACCTCACACTTCCGGAAAGCGGGGACTTCCGTCCCCGCCCGGCAGCTTACTTCCGAGCTTCGTAGGCCAGAGTTACCTGCACCACTGTATTTCCTCTGTGAATATTCAGCTCACATAACCGTTCCCTGAATATCAGTGAAAAACTGAAGTGGCACACTGAATTTGGCCACCTGAACAGAGGTGATATGCTCACCTCAGAACAACACAGGTGCTCCAATGAAAAAAAGAAATTTTAGCGCAGAGTTTAAACGCGAATCCGCTCAACTGGTTGTTGACCAGAAATACACGGTGGCAGATGCCGCCAAAGCTATGGATGTTGGCCTTTCCACAATGACAAGATGGGTCAAACAACTGCGTGATGAGCGTCAGGGCAAAACACCAAAAGCCTCCCCGATAACACCAGAACAAATCGAAATACGTAAGCTGAGGAAAAAGCTACAACGCATTGAAATGGAGAATGAAATATTAAAAAAGGCTACTGTAGATTCAATCTGTCAATGCAACACCCCTTTCAATTATCTCTTTCGGTGTTTTGAACTTCAGTGTCTTTCTCGGTCTGTTGTTTAGCTGAGCAGCAACCAGATCTAGTTCATGTTGAGTATATTGGGCAAGACATGTCTTTTTAGGAAAGTACTGCCGAATTAGCCCATTTGTGTTCTCATTTGTTCCCCGCTGCCAAGGACTCTGAGGATCGCAGAAGTAAACTTTAACGCCGGTGCTGACAGTAAATTCTAGATGTCTGGCCAGTTCCATTCCTCTGTCCCATGTCAGTGATTTTCTGAGTTCTGACGGTAAACTCAGGAATTTGTCGGTAAGAGCCTGATTTACTGAGACAGAATCTTTGCCCCTGAGTCTAAGGATGATCGTATAACGTGATTTTCGGTCTACAAGTGTGGCTATATGAGAGTTTTTTGTACCTGAGACTAAATCGCCCTCCCAATGCCCCAGAGAGCGTCTGTTATCGATATTTCGGGAACGTTCGTGAATTGGTGTTCCGTTCACTATGTTAATCGTACCTCTTTCGCCTTTGCGGGTATGACGCCTGCCATGGCGAAGGCTATGCGACCGTTGCAGATGCTGTATATTCAGGTGGTGTAGCGCTTCACGGCTACGAAAGTACAGCGTTTTATAAATTGTCTCAGGTGATATTCGCAGCGTTTTTTGACGTGGTTTTGTTCGCCTTAACCATCCTGATATTTGCTCTGGAGACCATTTCATCTCCAGCTTTTCCAGAACAAGCTTTCGCAATGGTAAATTTTGATCCAGTAAGCACGGTTTTGGCCTTTTCGCCATTCTGTTGGCTCGGTTATTAGCATCAACAGCTTTGTAATAGCGTCTGCCCCGATTACGCTGAACTTCACGTGAGATCGTCGAAGGACTGCGATTCAGCGCAGTAGCTATCGCACGAATGCTCATTTTGGCTGACAAACCAGCTCGTATCTCCTCGCGCTCAGACAGTGTCAGGTGAGCTACAGCCCGCTTACGCTCATGGGGTTTTATGCCGCCAGTATCCCTTAACATAGTGAAGATCGTTCCGGGTTTTGAACCCAGGATATTCGCTATTTCACTGAAGCCTGTTCCGTTCTTCCATAGTTCAAAAACAGAGGCTTTTTCCTCTGCTGTAAATGTTCGTCTCATTCAAAAAACCTCCGCAACCCCATGTTTTCACATAACTGTTGCGTTGACCAATTGAATCTACAACCGTGCTCTTGATGTCAGACTCCCTGAACAGTTCTCGATAATCGGGAAACTCAGAGCGCATTATCCTGTGGTCACACTCTGCCATGTGTTCGGGGTTCATCGCAGCAGCTACAGATACTGGAAAAACCGTCCTGAAAAACCAGACGGCAGACGGGCTGTATTACGCAGTCAGGTACTTGAGCTACATGGCATCAGCCACGGTTCGGCCGGAGCAAGAAGCATCGCCACAATGGCAACCCGGAGAGGCTACCAGATGGGACGCTGGCTTGCTGGCAGGCTCATGAAAGAGCTGGGGCTGGTCAGCTGTCAGCAGCCGACTCACCGGTATAAACGTGGTGGTCATGAACATGTTGCTATCCCTAACTACCTTGAAAGGCAGTTCGCCGTGACCAAGCCAAATCAGGTGTGGTGCGGTGATGTGACCTATAGTGTGCCCGGAGTTCAGGGCGGGCATGGATGCTTAAATGAACCGCGAGTCTGTCTGGAATATTGAACCGGTAACTCACGATGAGAAACCCAACAATCCCACCGGGTGTGACGGTGGAGAACCTGAGCGGCAGTGACCTGCGGCATGCCCGCAGGGTGATGTAACCCGCTGACAACGGGGATTGAGGCGAGATCACTAAGCCGAGATGATCCTCAAGGTTAAGTACTGAAAGGCTGAAGAACATGAACCCGTTAATCCGCCTCTGTGGGTTGAAAACGTCACCACGGCCTACGTGATCTGACAGGCCGTGCAGGAGGAACTGGCAGTGATACGTAAGCACTGCCGGTCGAAGGTGTTTTGACATGTATGCGAAACACCGGGGCAGCAGCGTCTATCACGCTTGCGTTGCTGACTTCTGCCAACTTGCGGCAAGCAAGGATAAAGAGTGCGACGGGCAGCCTCCTCAGTATGCCTGAGTCCAGGCAGGTAAACCGGGGAAGGTCAGCGACGGATGTTAAGGGGGCATGGCTCCGATGACGCGCTGGCTGGCGGAGCTTCCGTAGTAGTCCGCGATGGGGAAAGCCCATTACATGGCGAAGGGAAGCAGTTTGAATGTGTTTGCGACGTGAATTAACTGGCCTAACGAGGTGAAGACCTTTGATAATCAGCGAAATGCAACGCAAGCTTGCCACATGGGCAGCCACCGATCCGTCCCTACGGATTCAACGGCTGCTGCGTCTGATAACACAACCAGAATGGCTGGCTGAAGCGGCGCGGATCACGCTTTCATCAAAGGGGGCGCATACCCCCGGCGTTGATGGCGTGAACAAAACAATGCTACAGGCCAGACTGGCTGTTGAGCTGCAAATCCTCAGGGATGAATTACTCTCAGGCCACTACCAGCCCTTGCCCGCCAGACGGGTTTACATCCCTAAAAGCAACGGCAAACTGCAACCACTGGGTATCCCCGCGTTGCGGGATCGTATTGTTCAGCGGGCCATGCTGATGGCGATGGAGCCGATATGGGAGAGTGATTTTCATACGCTCTCATATGGCTTCCGGCCTGAGCGCAGTGTCCACCACGCGATCCGCACGGTGAAATTACAGCTCACAGACTGCGGTGAAACCCGGGGACGCTGGGTGATTGAAGGCGACCTGTCCAGTTACTTCGACACCGTACATCATCGACTGCTGATGAAGGCTGTACGCCGCAGGATCAGTGACGCACGTTTCATGACTCTGCTGTGGAAAACCATCAAGGCGGGACATATCGATGTCGGTCTCTTTCGGGCGGCCAGTGAAGGTGTGCCACAGGGCGGTGTTATATCGCCGCTATTATCGAACATCATGCTGAATGAGTTCGATCAATACCTGCATGAGCGCTACCTGAGCGGGAAAGCCAGAAAAGATCGGTGGTACTGGAATAACAGTATCCAACGGGGCCGAAGTACGGCGGTCAGAGAAAACTGGCAGTGGAAACCCGCGGTGGCGTACTGCCGCTATGCCGATGATTTTGTCCTCATCGTCAAAGGCACCAAAGCACAGGCGGAAGCCATCAGGGAGGAGTGTCGGGGTGTGCTCGAAGGCAGTCTGAAACTCAGGCTGAACATGGATAAGACTAAAATCACCCATGTTAATGACGGCTTTATCTTTCTGGGGCACAGGATCATTCGCAAACGCAGTCGTTATGGCGAGATGCGAGTGGTCTCAACGATCCCGCAGGAGAAAGCCAGAAACTTCGCCGCATCGCTGACAGCACTGTTATCAGGCAACTACAGTGAAAGCAAAGTCGATATGGCTGAACAACTCAACCGAAAACTGAAAGGCTGGGCCATGTTCTATCAGTTCGTTGATTTTAAGGCCAAAGTCTTCAGTTATATCGACCGTGTCGTGTTCTGGAAGCTGGCTCACTGGCTGGCCCGCAAATACCGTACAGGTATCGCTTCCCTGATGAGGTGGTGGTGTAAATCACCGAAACCGGGTCAGAGCAAAACGTGGGTTTTATTTGGTAAAACCAATCACGGCAAGCTCAGCGGCGAAATACTGTACCGGTTGGTGGGGCAAGGCAAGAAGCTGTTCCGCTGGCGGCTACCCGAAGGTAATCCCTATCTGAGGACGGAGACCAGAAACACGTATACATCGCGCTTTACAGAAGTGGCAATGGCGTTCGCCAGCATTTAAATGGAGAGCCGGATGCGCTGAAAGGTGCACGTCCGGTTCGGGGAGGAGAGGCAGGGAAATAGTCCGACTACGCCCTGCCTCTTACTCTACTCTGGACGGGTAAGCGCTGGGCGTACCTCGCCGTTGTTCTCGACCTGTTCGCAAGAAAACCAGTGGGCTGGGCCATGTCGTTCTCGCCGGACAGCAGGCTCACCATGAAAGCGCTGGAAATGGCATGGGAAACCCGTGGTAAACCCGGCGGGGTGATGTTCCACAGCGATCAGGACAGTCATTATACGAGCAGGCAGTTCCGGCAGTTATTGTGGCGATACCAGATCAGACAGAGTATGAGCCGGCGCGGAAACTGCTGGGATAACAGCCCAATGGAACGCTTCTTCAGGAGTCTGAAGAATGAATGGATGCCGGTGGTGGGTTACGTAAGCTTCAGCGAGGCAGCTCACGCCATAACGGACTATATCGTTGGATATTACAGCGCACTAAGACCGCACGAATATAACGGTGGGTTACCCCCAAACGAATCGGAAAATCGATACTGGAAAAACTCTAACTCGGTGGCCAGTTTTTGTTGACCACTTCAATTCCAGTAGGCTTTCAACGTGATAACTCAGATGCTCCATTTCAGGCGACTTAGCAGGACTTCCAGGTCATGCATCACAACAGCGCCTCATAGGCGCTGTCAATTATTTCACTACTCCACAGAATATCAAAGGAATAGAAATACGCTGGAATGAATTTCTGAGGCTGGCGATCTCAATAAAGTAGGGAACGGTGGCGGCTTCTCTGATGCTGAAAAACTGGCGAAACTTAGGCCGATTAAGTCTACACACCAGCACATAAGGAAAATGCTACCTAGAGTTCACTTTTTGGTAAAAAAATATCAATTATTATGCAAATAATTAAAGATAATTTTTTGTAAAAAAAGACATCTCAGAAAAAAAACACAAGAGGTTACAATGAATACTATTGAACATGACATTACTTCAGATAAGCCATTATCAATTAATATAAAAAATGTATTAGCACATAAACACTTAATAATTTATTTAGATCAGTGTGACATGAAAATGTATGTACATGGTGAGACTCTATTTTTTAGAAAAGGCTCTCTTATATCTATTGAGAGAGGCTTAAGATATAGCTGTAGTTTAAAAAAAATCTATGTAGAAGGACCACCCTTTAGATATATTGCTATAGACCAACATACAATAAAGCTTCTGAAGGATATATTTATATTGCTATATGGCTATAAACTTAATGAATCAATATTGGATAGAAAAATAACTGACAAAATAATTAGTGTGTGGGGAAATAAAGGTGCCATAAGTGTATTCGAACTCATAACAAACTCACTGGATAATACAAAGAAAACCATCAAAATTGCGTACATGCTATCAAAAGTGGAAAAGTTTGATAAGATTATTCATTCAATAAACATTTCGGCGGCTAAGACATTCACGGACAAGGTTAGGGATCTTATCAGTAAAGATGTATCAAAAAAATGGCGTTTGAATAACATTGCCGATGAGTTTAATATTTCAGAAGTAACAGTCAGAAAAAGACTCGAATGCGAAAACACCTCCTTTCATAATGTCCTCATGGACTTAAGAATGAATAGGGCTATACAATTACTGCACGAAAATGAGAGGCAAATTCATCAGATAGCAAGGCTTATTGGAATTTCCAGTCAATCATACTTTATAAAATTATTTAAAGATTATTACGGGATAACACCTAAACAATTTATTATTTACTTCAGAAGCTAAGGTGACCAATAATAATATTGGGCAAACAATTTATTTAAATAAAAAGCTTATTCATTTCCAACCAAGGGGAGAAAGGATGTTATGTGATATGTTTGCTTATTATCATAACTAACCTCCCCTAAACTAATTCGTTCAATAATACATTGTTCCAGCTTTACATTAATATAAAACAGGATAAACCTACCAAAAATAATGTAATCATCCCATATCCCACTAAAATCAATAGCCAGGCAATCTCCAGCATTTATATCATAAGTTGCTTTGCTGTCACTGCATCCTATAAAAGTTTGTAGATATATTTCAGATGTATATGTGCTTTTTGCTAGGAATCTAGTAACTATATAAACATTGGCATTGTTATGTAGTTTTTTTGTTATTTCTTTCAATCTTATATCATTAGCTCTTGAAGACGTTTTTTTTAGTAAAGTTTCTTTTATTGTGAACTCTTCACCATTTAGTTTTAACGTGCCTAAACTGGTCGTATACATGGCATACTGATAAGGGAATTTTGTGAGGCTTGGTGTAAAGGAAGAACAATCAAAATATTTTTGCTGGCGGAATTTTATGGGGGAGATTTGAAACTCTCGCTTGAATGCTCTTGTGAATGATTGTTGAGTGGAGAAATTTAACTCTGAAGAAATATTATCTATACTTTTCTTGGTTAGTTTTATTAATAATGCGGCTTGTGTTAATCTTCTTTTTTTTATATAGTCACTTATTTTTAATCCGGTAATTTCCTTAAATATTTTTTGAACATACCGTATACTGTAACCAGAGAACTTTGCAACATCAGATACGGTCATCATTAATTTATCATCAAGCCTTCTCTCAATTTTTTCTATGAGCATTTCTACTGTTTTATCTTTATGCATAACTGATCCTGTGTCTCACTTTTATGTATTTTTATCTAACTATAGCACAAATATGAGTAGCATAGAAAAATATATAAAACTTATGTGTCGAGCATGAAACTATTCCATTATTACTCATATAAAGCATCAAGGGCTGAAAAGGTTTGTGATTACTCTCAAGCAGCTATATTGTGGGCCAAGGCTGCTTTATTTTCAGAAAAATCTATAAATAAAGAATGGTCCTTATGGAGGAAGGCATTTTGTGAAAAAAAAGCAGAAAATGATGACCGTTAAGTAACGGCTCAGCGCTTAATGCAATTGACGTAACCGGGCAGCTCGTTTACGGGCCGTAAGTAATGAAGTTAGATGCAAATGTCAGATCGTGTGCGCCTGTTAGGGCGCGGCTGGCAAGAGAGCCTTATAGGCACATTTGAAAAACCTCCGGTTATTCCGGAGGTTTTTTATTGATGAAGAACGAGAACAGACTTTCTGTTAGTAATTGAATGCAGATACTGAGAGAGTTGTGCGGTAAGTACCAGCGTTCATCTGTTGCTCACCACTCAGGACGAAGTTGACATCGGAGAACTGAGCAGGGATGAAGGTAGATGGACCTTTACCAATGCCAGTACCCTCACCATGAGTAACACCAGTATAGTCACTGATGCTTACGTGAGCTTTGACGGAGCTGCCATCAGCGTTTCGGAAAATATAGTGAGCAGCATTACCTTCAAAAACAGAATCATTACTGCCGGCATTCGTGAATACAGCCCAGCCATCAGCGCTGCCAATATTAGCTACGCTCAGGTTACCAATCTTCGTATGGTCTGGCTTAACACCAGCTTCCAGACCTGTAGCTGGGGTCCATGATGCAGTAATGGTAGTCGGAGCAGTAACATCCACAGATGCAGTAACGTCAACAGAAGATCCAGTTAAGGTTGCAGCGAAAGCATTAGCTGAAAATGCTGCTGCAGCCAGAATAGCGATTGGAAGTTTACGCATATTATCACCTATAAAATAAAATTTATAAATTTAGCCCCTTTACTTAAGGGGCGTGGAAATGATAATTAAATTGGAAATAATTAAAGATAAAAAAACATCAATCATCGACAGGTGAGTTTTTCATTTGTGCTAACATTTGATTTGTCAAATTCAACAGTACAAGAAGTTGACTGATTTTTACCCCATTTGACTTCCAGCACACCTGAATCTGGTAACCCGCTTAAAAATACCTCACCATCCTCACCCACAATACCAGCTGTAGTATTGCTGTTTTTCACTGATACTACAGAGCCAAATGGAACTGGTTTGTTAGAGCTAGTCCTCAAATAGAGGAACCCTTTACTACCGATGTTAGTTTTAAAGCGACCTTCAACAATAGCACCCGCTGTTGGTACTACTTTTATATCGGTTTGTGCCATTTCCACATTGTCAGGTAGCTCTAATGGATTTAAGGATACAATGTTCTCTTTGTATGGTGATAATCCTGACACTATAGCATTCCCGTTACTGTTTGTTTTAACGCCAGTCCTGGTAGTGACACTGGTATTACTGGCTCCTGGAGCTGTCAAAATAACAGAGGATTGGTTTATTTCTTGACCTATGGTAATGCCATGTTTAGTAAACAGTAAGCTTCCACCATGATAGGCATTATATGACGACGCTGTCTGGTTAGTAGCCCCTCCAAACCCAAACCTACCATATTGATTTCTTACGCCAATATTGCCTGACATACCATAACTGTCTCTGTGGTTGTATCTTTGATCTATGTTCCATGATAATGAGTTGTCAGAGGACGACCCGGTCAGACCTAAAACATGTGTTTCATTATTATCATTACTCCCCATGAATCTGTAATTAGATGATATCGCCGCTCCACTTGAAAATCTGAACGGTATATTGATTGCAACTGTAAAGACGCTGTCTTTTTTACTATGATACTTTTGTTCATTGTAACCTATGGAGTAATTTAAGCCTTTGAAAAAGTTATAATATGCTGTATCTAGATATTTATAACTCTTGCTATCCCAATACTGCTCATAATTATATGAAAGCCTTAATCCACCATACTCTCCAAGGTCCTGAGTTAAGCCAATGCTTGTAAGGTTTTTTGTTGTTGTTTTTTCAAGTGTAGAGTGAGATAGCGAATTATACGTTTTACTTAATGTACGGTAATTTTTTGAGCGATATTGATGAGATGTTAAATATAAATTAGTGTTTGTAGTGTCAATATTTTTGTTGTACTTAAATGTTACTGCTCCTCCTTCCTTTTTTTCTTTCTTTTTTCTAAAATCTGAACTCGCATAGGTCCCATCTAATGAAAAAGCACCTAACTCCCCTAAACCTATGCCAACCCCCATAACATATGACTCATAAATGTTAGAGTATTGCAACCCCGAATACATAGTTAAATTATCGGTAAAACCATAGATATAGGTTCCCTGATAAATGCCTGGCCCTACGACACCGGAACTTCTCCCCCTATAGCGGCCATAGCTTAAATCATATTTAGCGAAGCCTTCCTTAACCGATATAGGTGGGATTGTAAAAGGAACAAATAACTCTCGCTTCGTTCCGTTGGACTCTTTTACTATTACTTTATACACTCCATTTCCACTAACATATGGTACGTCTGTTAACTCAAACACACCCGGCTCTACAGTGGTTGAATATATAGTATAGTCATTATACATTACCTCGACTTGCGCTTGTGTATTTGCCACGCCACGTATTGTAGGTGTGTTCCTCCTTACTCTTGACGGTATCATAGACTCATCAGTGCTTAATGTAGCCCCTCTAAGACTTACACCCTCAAAAATCTCAGATGTTGTTATAAAATCGCCAAGAATAATTTTACTATCAATTCCTTTTAAATTTTTTTCAACATAATTATTTATGTTTCTCCACTTGGAACCTGTTGAACTCGAATAGTCAAGGTAAGTAACGTTCCTAAATCTCCATGATCCTAAGTTTATACCTGGCAATAAATCTAAATGTGCATACTTTTGCTCATAACCGCTATGCTTGTTCTTTATTACAGAAGCGGTCGTGTTATGATTTATAAAAGCTGCATAGATGCCATCATCCCATAGTTCTTTTGGTACGATCCCATCTATTGTTTTGTTGAGTTGCGTTTCAGGTATTTTAATATAAAGAGACTGCTGGTACACATTGTGGTTGAATGTCCATTGTCTAAGGTTATAGGTTAGCTCACAAAAGTTTTTACCTTCTTTTAGAAGGTTTGGCTTTACCCCAAGTGATAATAATGTTTTGTACGTTAAGCAAGGTGTTAGCGTGCTTTCCTCTTCCTTAGATTCGGCGAACTCCACACTTTCTGTTTTTATGTAAGTGTTATTTACATAAATATCTACAATATATACTCCAGGAACTGATTTGTCTTCTGAAAAGTAACTTAAATCAACTTCGTTATCAGTGGTGTCCAGTAGCGATGGGTTGAAGTTATACTTACCCTTTGTAAAACCATATGTGCTATAATTAGCTAATAAGCATAGGATAATCATTCTTGTCAGTTTAACCATTTTTTTACTTGATTGTTTCATTATGAACTTTACCCTCTCCTCCTAAATCGGTAACAACACTCCATTCAACTTCAGTTTTATCAACTGTGTTAATTTTGTATTCCTTTATACTAAAAGGAGGGATGTAATCAGGTCTTTCAACCTCTTTTTTGTTGATAATTAGTTTTTTTATGTTTTGATAGTTTGGTGTGGGATTGTATGCTTTCAACACCCCATGGTCTTTTGACCATTCTATTTCATTACCACTGCTATAATTAATCGGCGATATGCCTTTAGGGCGGTAAATTAATTTTATGCAACCCTCAACAGCCAGGTTCACACCTAGTGTTGTTTTTGATTTTTTTAATGCCTCACTATTTTCTGCAGCCCATGCATCTTCTTCTGTCGGAGGAACTCCTTTTGTACATAGCCAAAATAATGATTCTCTATCTTGTGGTAATGAGGAAATATCTTTACTATATACACGCAGTTTGCTATTTTGTCCCTCATTCAAACGAAACAAAGGCGGCGTTGTTAAAAATTTTTTTGTTTTTGTTTGTTTATCCTCCTCAATTATTCTTGTCTGAACAAGAATAGGATAGGTATGAGGATTTTTTACGGTTAGAAGTGCCCCCTTTGCCTCTTTATCAAGAATAACTCTTGAACGATCGAGTCTGAGTGAAAACTCCTTAACATGTGTTGAAAATTTATTATCTGCATAACTATTGCTGGCTGCTAACGCTCCCCCCACCAAAAGACTTGTAAGTAAATTCTTTCTACTAATAAACATCGACAGGCCTCCTATGTAAAATGAAAACAATAACTGGTCGTGCAATGTGAATATGATAAAAAAACAATAATTTTGTTTGTTGTGCGTATATTTTGGTATTTTTGCACTTTCAATTTGGCGGGTTTTATGTCTAGCTAAAACTTAGTTTTTTATCTCCGATGATATTTATCTGTATCAACTTTAACTGACAAGAAGAAAGGTTTATGAATAAAACACTTGCAATACTGCTATTTTCTGTTTCATTTTCAGCCTATGCTGACATTAATCTGTATGGCTCTTCCGCAACCTGGGTGGAGATTTTCATGCCAGTGGACTCATTACCCTCTGCCTGAGTAGTTCAAATCCTGCTCGACCATACATCTGGCGTTTCAGCATCTTCACCCGGAGCAACACCTCCGCCCCTTCCGGGGTATCCTGCAGGCGGATGCGTTCACAGGTTATGACAGGTTGTTCAGTGCAGAACGTGAAGGTGGTGCACTGACAGAAGTTGCGTGCTGGGCTCATGCCCGGCGAAAAATCCACGATGTATACATCAGCAGCAAAAGTGCGACGGCAGAAGAAGCCCTGAAGCGAATCAGTGAACTGTACGCCATCGAGGATGAAATACGGGGATTACCAGAGTCAGAGCGTCTTGCAGCCAGGCAGCAGCGAAGCAAAGCGTTACTGACGTCGCTGCATGAATGGATGGTGGAGAAGAATGGCACGCTGTCGAAAAAATCCAGACTGGGCGAAGCGTTCAGCTATGTACTGAATCAGTGGGACGCCCTCTGTTATTACAGTGATGACGGTCTGGCGGAGGTGGACAATAACACAGCGGAAAGAGCGCTTCGTGCAGTCTGTCTCGGAAAGAAAAATTACGTGTTCTTCGGTAGCGATCACGGCGGCGAGCGTGGAGCACTGCTGTACGGGCTGATCGGCACCTGCCGTCTGAACGGTATCGATCCGGAAGCGTATCTGCGCCATATTCTGAGCGTACTGCCGGAATGGCCCTCCAACCGTGTTGACGAACTCCTGCCATGGAACGTAGTACTCACCAATAAATAAGCGTCAATACGGTGCTCCGTTGACGCTTACCCGCATCCCGTCAGCACTGACGGAAGCCCTGGAGCAGATCGGTCAGTTGTACGCCATAGAGGCGGATATAAGGGGAATGCCGGCAGAGCAGCGGCTTGCTGAACGTCAGCGAAAAACGAAACCGCTGTTGAAATCCCTGGAAAGCTGGTTGCGTGAAAAGATGAAGATCCTGTCGCGACACTCAGAGTTGGCGAAGGCGTTCGCGTACGCACTTAACCAGTGGCCGGCACTGACGTACTATGCGAACGATGGCTGGGTGGAAATCGACAGCAACATCGCTGAAAATGCCCTGCGGGCGGTCAGTCTGGGTCGTAAAAACTTCCTGTTCTTCGGCTCTGACCATGGTGGTGAGCGGGGAGCGCTACTGTACAGCCTGATCGGGACGTGCAAACTGAATGACGTGGATCCAGAAAGCTACCTTCGCCATGAGCTTGGCGTCATAGCAGACTGGCCGGTCAACCGGGTCAGCGAACTGCTTCCGTGGCGCATAGCACTGCCAGCTGAATAACACATCCCCGTCAATACGGCCCTCGCTGTACGCTTACCCAAATTCAGTGTGCCACTTCAGCTGTAGCTGAAGCGGAACGTGAGCGTATTCTGGAGCGGACAAACGACGGAAGAATAGCGGCACTTGCCGCAGGCGTAAAATTTGGTAGGAAGAAGCATCCACGAACGCCTACAGCGTTGGAGCTTATATCACAGGGAGAATCTCTGGGCCGTGTGACAGAAAAAACAGGTATCTCTCGATCGACGTACTTCAGGTTAAAAAGAACAATAAAAAATGATGCTAAAATTGCAACGTTTTATAAATAAATTCAATTAATTACCTAAGCAAGGTGAGACTTTTAGAGGAAATGGGCGCGAACCCCCACATCCTGCTATAATAAGAAGGCGGCTCCCTATTATGGAAGCCGTCGCTGTACTATCGTTAAGGTGTTATCAGCTCCCTTAACTAGTTCGCATTATGTTGGATAGCTGCGCAGCTATCAAAATCAGAAATAATAACGGAAGTTAGCATTTATAGAGTTGTCTATGTTATATCTCCCAAACGCCGACTTCTCCAACTCCAGACCAAAACGCATATTGTCTTTAACTTCCACATTCGTTCCCACGTTCATTAGCATCCTGCTGTCTTTTTCACCTTTGAAGTGTTTTTTACCAGAAGCATCCTGTAAAACAGTTTCTCCATTTGCCAGCAAATCGAACTGGTAACTCAGTCCTGCACGTGCTGTTACTTTCCAGGTATCTCCAGAGAACACTCTACCTACATCCACGCCTGTTCGACCAATTAGTGGGTGATAGTCTTTGTCTTTCATACTCAATTGCATTCCCTGGTCTTTCCAGTTAAATGACTTTCCTGATACCGAACCATAAACCAGTTCCATCTGTGGTTCCACCCATGTATTTTCTGACATGTGATAACGATACCCGATTTCAGCTCCAGCATACAAAGAATGGGTGGTATAGCTTCTTTCCCCCAGGGAGGCAAAATTCAACGTATACCGATTATCATGATGGAGATATTTACCAATCAGGTCAAAATAAGCTCCAGACTCAAAGAGACCTGATGCATACACCCCTCCCCCTAGCGATTTTGTTTTACCGCTGAAAGCCTGGCTGCTAGCATTGCTGTCTGTATAGGTCAGTAATGCACCGGTGAATAAATTTATACCGTTCAGCTCATGCTTTCTGTCTGCACCAATCTGAACGTGGGTATAGTTATCTCTGTAACCACTCTCACCTGAACCGGTACCATTCATGATACGCGCCCACCCTCCAGCATCTCCCTGACTATCCCGTAAATCCCCCATACGTTTGTTCAGATTATTGACTTCCGTCAGGAAGGATTTATAACCTGAATCCATAAAGTCCGTTGCGATTTTCGAGGTTCTGGCATCAGCGACAGACTGATATCCAGTCAGCACCCACTTTGTGGTTGTATCCGTATTTTCTGTCCTGATTTCTGGCGTGATATTACTGAATCCAATCTGCTGGGTTCCGGCCTTGAATGTATTTTCATCACTGCCTTTTGGTGCAGTGATTAACGTCACATTTGTACCATTGGCTGCTTTGTTAAAAAAGTCAACAAGAATAGTATTATTGCTGCCCTGCAGTTTGCCGGTAACATTCAACTGGTCAGCCTGGCCATTGTTTACATGTACAAGAAACACTGAGTTAGACGCAATAAGCTCTTTTACCCGCAGTTTTGCAAAATGCCCTCTTCCACCTAACTCTATTTGGGAGTCGTTGGCTTTCAGCTCTTTGATTTCCGAATTTCTATCAGAGTGCCATAGAGCATTGTTCATATTCACTGAGCTCTGTGGCCCCATAATGTTGCCCTGCAAAACAGCATTATATCCCCTCATTAAGGTATTGAATAATGGAGAGTCCGTCTTCCCGATAGTTGCATTACTGTCTCCCAGATTAATAATTGCTGCAGAGTCCTCTGCTATAATATTTGAACTCAGATAGCCCATATTTTTCACTGAAAGGCTGGCCCGCTCACCGAGATGAATTCCTTCTGTAGTCGAGATCACAGGTGAATAATACCCCGGCTTTCCTACAGAAGGTATCCCTGTCAGCGTCAGAGAGGCGTTTTCTTTTATTTCCATAGTGTTATTTGTGAAAATACCACTCTGTGCAGTCAGTTTTGCTCCTTTTTCGAGAAGCAGACTACTATTAATAAAGCTACCAACATGGTCAAAAATAGCATTCTGAGAGGTCACACTAACAGAACTGTCATAAGCCTCAATACCACCAGTAAAACTCTCCCTAATCTCTAGAGACGAATGGTTTTCGAGCAGCACATTACCACTGTAATAACTTTGGTCACCAGCTGTTGTTGCAGTGGAACTCCCTTCAACAGAAGATACTGCATTACCGGTTCCATCATTCTTGTCAGTAAAGACCCGAGAACTTCCCAGAATGACGGTACTTCCGTTGGCAGCACTAATATCTCCTTGCATACGAGCATTTCTGGAGAGATGGAATGTTGCTGCATCAAGCTTCAGTTTATCCATTGTAAACTGACGGTTTTCCCAATCACTCTGGCCGGCTGAGGTTGTCATTCCTGCATGAATCACCGGATGCCCTTGGAATATCAGAGTACCTGACTTTTTCGTTATCACCCCTTCAGGCAGATTAACAGAACCATCAAGAGTCAGCACATCCTTACCAGAGAGTGGATGTATATTGACATCCATATAACCATTAAGTTGTCCATGAAACATATAAGGTTGAGAGCTTTCCTCAATCTTCTGCTGTTTCACGATTTGAATCGCTTTATCACGATCGTGACCAACATTTTGCCAGACATTGGTATTATCTAAATCACTGAAAAATGGACCGTACGCCTTTGATTTCAGGATAAAGTAAGTATTTGATGCAGGAACATAATATAAGTCACCTGGACTACCATGCCCCCCAAAAACTTCATATGTCTTCACATCAACACTAATGTCATTTTCATTTAGTGTTTGTAATTTAAGTGTTAATTCAGATTTGTTTTTGTTATTGTTAGAAATAATAGCACCATAATCTGCAGCCTGAAGACGAGTAAAGTTTACATTATTTCCATTTAAATCAAGAGTACCGCCTCTATATCCCCATGATATTTTATCTGGGTTAACTTGATTAGCATCTGAAAGTATAACTTTTGCACGACCACTGGAAATGTTAATAGAGCTAAAGGCTTGCTTGTGTCCATTATCATCAGGGCGTTGATTCAGAATTACGGTTCCATCACCGACCTTCAGTCCTCCATTATTAACCCCTTTTCCATTAACAGTTAATGTGCCTTCACCAACTTTATGTAAGTTATCATCATTAACACCATTAACCTGCCAAAGCACATTTACACCTTTTTCAGTAATGATACCACCTCCGGTCCATGTTTGGTCAGTTAAGGATGTAACTGTGTAGTTGTCAAAAAACTGCAAATAGCCAGCCCCTTGATCTATAGAGTCGTGTAAAATAATCTCTCCATTATTTCCTGTAAATTGAAGATTTTTACCTGCGTTTAGATCTTCCCCTTTTTTTCCATGCATGTCCCACACAACGCTCTCTTGACTTAATGTTCCCACTCCTGAATTTTTATTATATCTCCATTGTAAGCTACCCTTTTCAGAGTCATATGATATTGTTTTATCAAAATCATGTTTTGGTTGCTGATGAAGAAAATCTTGAGTTGTGACAACCCAGTTATTACCATGCTCGCTTCCTGATGACAGAACGCCAACTAAAACCCATTTTTTGTCCAGAGAGTCATACGCAAATAAAGGAGAGCCACTATCACCTTTATTTAGATAGTTTGCAAGAGGCCCATTAGCTGGATTAAATATATCGCCTGTAGGTGCGGTAATCATTTGGCCATTGTTATATGAGCTTAAAGCACTGATAGTACCTCCGGTTAGGAAACCACCATTTGTATATACCGGTGTAAGATTTCCATTTTTATCCTTTATATATTGCAATCCACCTCCAAGCCTATAAAAGGCTGTAAAACGCCCCCCTTCTTGATAAGCGCCATTTACAGCTCCAACACTGGAGACTTCTGCAGGGGCGACCTCCGTGACAATCTTATTTAAACGCCGTGTTTTAATATCAAGGCTGTTATGGTTGTTCTCTCCTACTACAGTATAATTATTTTGAATATGTCCAAAACTCATTATATCTGATCCATTAACATGCTTTGCTGTGACAACATATTGAGGTGAGTACAGTGTATGGTCTCCTGGTGGTAATGTCCCTGTATTCATCGTGGCGCTACTAAAATCAGGCATTGGAGCTTTATCAAGCACCCCAACTAACACTCCATTCTTATCGTAGATATTTATATTTGATGCGCCAACTATAAAAGCTCCTTTATTTTCGGCAAAATCCCGAAATGTTTGATACGATATATCTGCATTAACTGTTGCAGCAAGAGATGGGGGGACATAAGAAATAATAGCAATTGTTATTGGTGAAATAATTATTGATGAAGCACTCTTCAGTTTTCCTTTAACAGAAACGCGACTGGCAAGTTCAGAAACAGCAATAAAACCTTTGGCTAAAAAACTATACTTAAGAGAGAACACTTTATTCATATATAGAATCCTGTCTTTTATCAAAAAATATCCACACAACAAATAAAGACAACATAAATAACATTTATTGTCTTTTAAAAGAGATAGCTCCTTGTACTTTCAGATTAAAATAACAGTGATCTTTTACCCTCCATTTTCTGTTTGCATTGCATACTCTCCCCGTCCAGTGTTACTATACGGCAAGGGATTGTTACCTTATTAAGTTGTTGTATCTCATCTATTACGATTCATACTAATAGAGACGAAGTGAAATTGTATTCCCGCTATCCTTTAACTTAAAGGAAATATATAAACTAAAGTTGTATTTAGTAAAGGGGTTGCTAACATGTTAAAATCATAGTCTCCTTGTTTAATATCTATTTAAATCTCCCATAGTAGTATTCTATAAAGCTTTGAAAGTATAAGAGATTGCGTTTGGTTTGTCTATATCTATTTCTGTGACAATATCCATTTCTGAGCTTTATGGAATGTTTTTACTTTCAGTTGACAAACGAGTTCTATCAATAGATTTGACTATATTTGAATAAGGCTTTTTACATATCTACCGGATAGTCATATCGAGGGTGGATTTGCCCCTATATTTCCAGACACCTGTTATCACTTAACCCATTACTGGCCTGCTGCCGTAGATATTACACGTTCTTAGTCTGACCCTTTTTCCATTCAGATATAATATATCATCCATTCAGGAGTACTCTTTGTCACTCAAAACATTCACAGATTATCCCTCATCAACATAATTACCGGAACCATGAGTTTTCCATGTTACGGATATCATATGTCTGACGCAAAAAACACCAGCTTCCGGAGAAATTCTCTCTGTATCCGAAAAATAATGTTTTATAAAAGACAGCATTTTCACCATGATGTCCATAGTGCCATGGTGATATAATTTTAGCATTATTCTCTGATGCATTTTTAATCATTTTATTCTGCATACTTACCTGTCGTCGTAATGCAAAACTGCAATTCATCTTCTCTTTCCGGTATAAAAACTCACCATATCTGAAGGCATTGGCATGGTATACGCGGGTTACCAGTTCCTCTGTATGTATTCCAACTGAACATCCATCCAGTATATCTGTAAAAAAATAATTAACATCGGAATTTTTTTCCAGTGGCAGGGATGTAACATCATTTTTTTTGTAGGGAAGGTAATATGCTTTAAAAGTAATGTCATCAGGAATATTGTCGGTTGCCTGCATTAACGTGTATGAAGGAATACTTCCCCTGACAGGACAGTTATAATTACCGGATTGTTTTTTTAAATAAAATTTACCTGTTTTCTTTTCAGATGAATCAGAAAAGAGATGAACATTTTCTGTATTCACCACAGTAATTCCCGTAACGGATATGATTTTCATAATATTATATACATCTCCAGGAGGTACGTCTTTTGATGAATCTGTTTTTAAAATCAGCCTGTCCTGCAAAGCCACTCATCTGGTCAGAGGGTGACAGAGTCGCCGCTGCAGCGAAGGATACTGATTGTGCTGGCTGCCCTTGATGAGCACTAAGCCGGACACTCAAAGAATGACGGGGATTCTGACGCTGGCCTACAACGCCAGGATATTGACACGACTGGCCTCATCATTCACTTCATAAAGTACATGCTGTCCAAGTAAGCTAATGCGACGAAAACGGCCAATAATCTTGGCGTTGACAGGGGCCAGAAAAATGGCTGCGTTACGTCATTGAGCATATCCAGGACTGGCCGGCAAACCGGGTACGCGATCTGTTGCCCTGGAAAGTTGATCTGAGCTCTCAGTAAATATCAATACGGTTCTGGCGAGCCGCTTACTTTCATAACGGCTCTGACGTCAGTGCACTACTCCTATTCAAAATCGTTTCTTGAAATCAGAAAGGGCGTATTTCAGATCAGAACCACAAAGCGCTCTCTGGGATTCACTTAATATATCCTTAACAGGAATAATCCCTTTTTTTCTTAAGGAATAAAACTCCATACCATCATCATTTTTTAATCTCCAGTCTCTCGATACATCAACCTCACCAAGGTATCCGGTAACGACCAGACTATGATACCCATGTTCATTCATAATTTCTTTCAGCCGTTGTGCGAAGGCTGGGGTTCTCGAATGTATCCCCGAGGCGCAGGACAACACTCTGATATCTATGAAGTTCTTTGGTAAACGTCTGTTCATTAATAGAGTGGCTAATGCTACGGGATTCAACGTTGGCCCAGTTGCTGAACCTGTCCCAATAACTGATGTGTTGCCATGAGCAACGATGTATAACGTATCGCTCGGTTTAAGAAAGGATAAAGGTGTTTTGTGTGAAGCTTTCACACCATAACATTCTTTATTCTTCATTTTCTGATACTTAACTTCGGCATCAAGAAAAGTGTCATTTTCTTCCATTTGAAATGGGAAAAAGTAAATAATCATATTACCTCGACATCAGAAAAAATTAAAATACTCCACATGCGGAAAGCTCTGAGCAGGAAACATCACCAAGGACGAAACCTCTGATCTTACCCAGCAATAGTGGACACGCGGCTAAGTGAGTAAACTCTCAGTCAGA
>ERZ1034913.368-NODE-368-length-38657-cov-7.434123_pt1 | contig 38657 bp, 23 predicted proteins | sample MGYA00520697_ERZ1034913 | MGnify/ENA primary metagenome ERZ1034913 (study PRJEB33766, sample SAMN09781786) | gut metagenome | biome: gut microbiome | host: Homo sapiens | place: Madagascar | study: EMG produced TPA metagenomics assembly of the PRJNA485056 data set...
GCTGCCCGCCGCCGAGCCCTGCGCGCCCTCGCCCGCCGAGCATCCGGAAAGTCCCAGCGCCGACAGCGCCGCCACACCCGCAAGCGCCGCGAAGCCGCGGCGCGACATGTTCGGATACGCCATATCCAACCCGCCTTTCGAGGGGAAAGGCTTCACGGGGGAAATGCGAAAGCGCCACGGCGCAAATAGCACAGCCAGGCCGAACGCCGTCGCAAACCCGCTGCCAGCAAGCACCGCCTGCCGAAGCAAGCGGCACCATGCAAGAGACAACGAAAGCGGACAAGCCCAAGCAGCTGCACTCATCAACGCCGCGCAAACACCGCGCTTCAACAAAACGCCCCGTCAAAGCCGCTTTTATACACGGCTAACAAGTCTAGTTAAACACGGCGAATTTGTCAGTGACTTATGTTACCATCAAGCAACTTCACAAGAAAAGTTTCACACGGGGAATCACCTGCGCAACTCCCATCCCATCCAGCGCTGCTGGGACAAAGGGGCCATCCCTTTGTCCCATTCGTTCCATGCGGAGAACCCGATGCCGCCCCCAGCACTACAGCAAGTGCGCCAAACGCACACGTCTCTGACCTGGGCCATACACGATTGGCACGGTCTAACTTGCCTGTTTTATACACGATTAGCACGGTCTCAGCTATGCCGTTCATACACGAAAGGCACGGTAAACGAATTCAAACTCTTTTGACCTGGGTTTTTAAACTTTTCCAAGGGACTTTTCAGGCAACGAGCAACTTTTTCGAGCGACTTTTTGGCGAAATTGCAATTTTTCCTAGGGACTTTTGGCGGCATCGAATCTATTGCACGACTGCAAACGTTTTTCATCACAGGCAGGCGGCTTTTCCGCTCCATGGCTTGATGCGTTTCAGCACGGGGCTATTTTCTCGCGGGCAACTTCTAAATCGTAGGCCTCTTGGGCGCGCAGCCAAGAGCCGTCGCTTAAGCCGAAGAACCGGCAAAGCCGCAAATCGGTGTCCGCGGTGGTGCGTCTGTTGCCCAGCACGATTTGCCCTATGCGCTGCGCGGGCACGCCTATCTCCTTCGCCAGCCGGTACTGAGAAACGCCAAGCGGCTCCAAAAACTCCTCTTTCAGCAACTCGCCCGGAGTAATAGCCGGAAGCTTGTCCATAACCGCCCCTTTCACGAGTGATAGTCCCCACCCCAACCAATTGTTGCTTGCATATTATACATCGTTGTACAGCATGCTATACTATCATTGTCGAAAGGAGACGCCATGCCAGCTACTGCTCAAATCAACGCGCGTATCGCCGTCAGCTGCAAAGCTAGCGGCGACGCAGGGCTTGCCGCGGCGGGGCTTTCCCCGTCCCAAGCAATCCGCGCATTATGGGAACTGGCCGGGCGCAATGTCGAGACGCCTGAAGCCATCACCGACGCGCTGTTCCCCGATCGTCAAAAGCAGCGCGAAGCGGACGCCCGGGCCCAACGTCAAGAAAAGTCCCAGCTCATCGCGCAGGGACCGAATATCGTGCGCGACGCGTACGTTGCAGGCGGAATCACCGGCGCCCCCAACGCGTCGCTGTCGTTTTCCGAGTTGAAAGAAGCGGCTGCGATGGAACAGTATGGCGAAACGATGGGCTGGAGCACACGTGAGTAGCAAAATGCCGCAACCTGCCAATAGTCGCAAGACGCTGCTCGTCGACACCAACGTCTGGGTCGACTACTACCTTGGGCACCGTCCGGGAAGCACCGCAGCCTTCAAGCTTCTCGAATGCGCCAACGCTCACGACTGCACCTTGGCATATGCGGCAACCAGCGTAAAAGACCTGTTCTTCCTTCTTGCGAACGACTACAAGGTTGCATACCGGAAAACGCATGGCGGCGAACTCACGCAAAGCGCCGCGCAAGCCGCGACCGCCGCCGCATGGGCCGCAGTCGATCATCTGAGCGAAATCGCCGCTGCAGTCTGTTGCGACCAGTCGGACATCTGGATGGCGCGAAAGCAGCGCCCCCTGCACAACGACTTCGAAGACGACCTCGTCATCGCCGCGGCCATGCGGGCGAAGGCACTTTGCCTCGTCACCAATGACGAACAGCTCCTGCGCCACTGCCCCGTCGCCGCGCTGGACGTACCCGACGCCATCACGCTTGTAGAAGGACTTGCATAATGGGACAAAGGGACTGTCCCTTTGTCCCATTATGCAAAAGGGCCCGCGACGTTCAATCACGTCGCGGGCCCTTCGTTCGCAGCGGCGCCGCCCTCGGCAGCTCGCCACCGGCAGCGCCGCCGCGCTTGCTCGCGGCCAGCCGGCGGCACGGCGCACGCCGGCGCGCGCCGCTTGCATCCGCATGCTACTTCGCGGCATCACCTACCTCGCCGGCGGCGGCGCGCTTCTTGCGGCGGTAGGCGTACACGCCGCCCGCCACGGCGGCGGCAACCACCGCCACAACCGCGCAGCCGATGGCCACGGCCACCGCGGGGTTGGACGCCGCCGCTTCGGCCACGTCCTCGATCGCGCCGGCAACGCCGCCCTTGGCGCTTCCGGAAGCCTTGCCGTCGGCAGCCTTGCCGCTCTTGGTAGCACCGTCCTCGGCCACCGCCAGCGCAGCAGCCGCAGCGTCGCCAGAAGCAGCCACGCCGTTCTCGCCATTCAAAATGGCCTGCGCCTCGGCGGGCAGCTGCCCGCCGCCGGAAGCCGGCAGCGTCGACCCCAGGTCAACCTCCCAGTTCGTGGTCCACGTGTGATCCCACACGCCGTTGAAGATGCCGGCGGCGATGGTCCGAGCCAGCCAGCCTATGGTCACGCTGGAAGTGCACGTGCCCGCGAACTGCGTCTGATCGGCCGTGGGCGTGCCCAGGTCGATGGTCACCGTGGAGCCATCGAAGCTGACGCCCGATCCCCACACGTTGTTGATGGTCATCACCTTGTCCTGGATGACCACCGGGGCGCTCACCCACGCATGACCGGAAGCATCCACCGTCATGGTGGCGTTGTTGCTCACCGGCGTCGAGGGCGGGAAGCCGCCGTTGGTCAGGTGCGGGTTCAGCGGCAGGCCCGTGGTGGCCTTGTCGAACCACAGGTTGGCCGAAACCGTGTATGTGCCAGCGGCGAAGTGACCGCTCGTCGTGGTGCCCACCGTGGTCGAACCGCCCGGCGTGGGGCTGGGGCTCGGCGAAGGCGTCGGCGTCGGATCCGGCGTGGGCGTAGGATCGGGCGTGGGCTCCGGGTCCGGATCGGGCACCGGGTCAACGCCATCGGGCAGCGCCGAAGCCGGCAAGCTGGAGTAGTTCACCGTTAGCTGCAGCGCCACCGTGCCGGTAGGTGCAATGTCCATGTCCAGCGGCACTGCATACAACTTGCTGCCCGCAAACGTATAGGACTTCACGCCCGTTACCATGTCGTCGGTCAGCGGCACCGACACATGGCTGATGCGCGTATCGTACTTGCCGTAGCTCCACACCGATGCGTCGGCCGGAGCCTTGCGCGTCACGTCAACCTTCGGCAGCTCGGCACACGTGCCCAGCTCCTGCGTGGTGAACACGGGGTTCAGCACATCAAGCTCAAGCGTCTTCGTGCCGTCGGCAGCCACCACCAGCGTCGCGTTCTTGGTAAGCGGCGTGGTGGGCGTGGTGGACACGACGCCCACGGGGTTGTTTCCGTCAAGCACCGGTTCGTGGCCGGCCTTGTCGGCGAACGGGTTGTTCGGGTTGTTCACGTACACCGTGGCCCCGGGGATGACCGGGTTGTAATCGCCCGGCATGCTCAGGTTCGCGGTGATGGCGTACGTGCCCGCCTTCAGCGTGCCCGAAGAGGCCTTCTCCACCTTCAGCGTGCCGCCCACGTACACGAACTCGTAGTTGGCGGCCGCACCGCCCGAAGGCACCAGCTCGTAGGACTTGCCCGCCTCAAGCGAGGCCGGCGCGCTCACGGAAGGCGCCTGGTAACCGGCTGCGGAAAGCGCCGTCTCGCCGCCCACGAAGCCCGTGACCTCAACGCCCAGGCCAGGCTTGGCGCCGGGCGAAACGGTCTCGCCGGCGTACGTTGCCACCAGCTTGGCCTTCGCGATGGACCACGTCACCTCGACCGGGTCGACGGTGCCGTCGGCCCACGTGAACCCGTCCTTCAACGTGGCCGTGGCCACGTAGTCGCCGGCGTCTTTGCCCTCGGCGCCAGAAAGGACGAAGCCCTCGGAAGCCTGCACGCCCGTCTGGGCAAGGCCGTTGTAGACAAGGCCGGACGCCGCAGCAGGCTTCTCAACCTTCACGCGCTCGTCCTTCAGGCCGGGTTTCGCCTGGTTGGCGAACGCAGCGGAAGCCTCGTTCAGCGCCGCCAGCGCGTCGTCGATCATCTGCTGGGAAACCAGCTTCTCCGCATACATCGAGCTTGCCGCGTCGATAGCGCCGCGGAAAGCATCGGCGGCCTCCTGGGAAACCCACGTGCCCTCGGTGGACACGTCGGAGCCGTCGGCGGAAACCACCACGCCAGCCAAGGCAGCCTTGGCCAAAGCGATGCCCGCCTCAAGCGCGGAGCGATCGACCGCGGCCGACCCGCTTTCCTTAGCGGAATCAAGGTCGACCACCAGCTTCAACGCCGGCTTGCCGGCCTCGGGCTGGATGTCGGCGTTGAGCGGCACCGCGTACAGCTTGGACCCGGTGAAGGTGTAGGTCACCGTGCCCTTGGCGTCGGCGGGCAGCTTCACGCTCACGCGGCAGATGCGCGTGACGTACTTGCCGTAATCCCACACCGACTTGTCCGCAGGCTGCTTGGTCTCCACGCTGACCGACCCTTCGGGCAGGTCGGCGCACGTGCCAAGCTCCTGCAGCGTGAACACCGGGTTGGGAAGGTCGAGCACCAGCGTCTTGCTGCCGTCCGCCGCAACCGTCACCTTGGCGTTGCCGTCAAGCGGCTTCGTGGGCGCCTCGGCGGCCACGCCCTCGCCCGACGCGCCGTCAAGCACCGGCGATTTGCCAGCCTTGTCGGTGAACGGGTTGTTCGGGTTGTTCACGTACACGTCCACGCCCGAAAGCACCGGGTTGTACTCCCCCGGCATGCTCAGGTTCGCGGTCAGGGTGTAGACGGCGGCCGGCGCAAACGAAGCATCTACCACAAGTTTTCCGGCAACATACTCGAAGACGTAATTCTTGCCAGCATAACCGCCTTCAGGCGTCAGCTCGTACTCTTTCCCAGGGGCCAGATTCTCGGGGATCTTCACCGAGGGAGCTTGGTATCCTTCGATTTGCTCAGCACTCTCCCCGTTGACGAAGCCGACTACCGAAACAGCGCCCTTCGCCTCGGACGCAGACTCCTTGACGACATCGCCCTCGTAAACCGCCGTTAAAGTCGCCGGAGATACCGACCACGAAACATGCTTTGCCTGTGTGCTGCCATCAGACCACACGCCGTTGAACCCAACAACGAATTCGTACTCACCAACGTCCTTTTGTTGCTTTACGTTATACGTCTGGAAGGAATACTTGCCGTTCGAAGAAAGCTGCGGGGCATGCCCCTTCCCATCGTAGGTGAATTGAAGCGAATCGTAATTTGGTTCATCATCAGGAGAAATGCCAACACGAACAGTCCCAATCCGCCACGATGAGCTGCCCGCTTCCGAAACCTTATAGTTACCGGATTCGGAAGAAACGTTTGAGTAGTCGGCATAAATCCGATAATCGGTACCGGGAATTGCCTCTTTTATTTTCGACGACTCGGTAACGACGGGCCAATTGCCAGAGTAATCCGTCACCTCTTCGCCATCGGAGGTGAACGCTTTTAAAGCATAGGAAAGCGAAGCCGCATCGAAGTCGTAGGGAACACCCATGATAGAGCTACCGTTTCCACCCATAAGCGAAAGCCTGAAGGTTATCGGAGCCCGCTCGATATCGTACGTGAACTCAATCGGCTCATTCGTTCCATCAAACCACGTGTAACCGTTTTCCGGCGCAATAGCAACTTTGTATTCGCCCGCATCAACCGCACTCGGCGACCCACTAACGACTTTGTTGTGAGCGCCAAGCCTCACACCGAGCTGCTCTTCTCCGTTGTAAGTAAGATGAGCGGTCTCGTATTCACCCCAATCAGTGGAAAGATAGGGTTGCCCGGCAATTTTTCCATCATTGCTCATGATGAGAATATACGCGATCGGGGCGTCCTCCGTTGCGGAGTCGAGACCATTTCGGTATGCGTTGTCCATATCACGAAGAAGATCTCGCCCGTAATTTCGCGGATAATCGCCGATCAAATCGACCTTCAGGCGTCCGTTTTCATAAGCGGAGTCCAATATCTCAGCAGTGACAGACACCCCATCGTCGCGAACGAGAATCGCCTGCGAACCATCAGCCGCAGGAAACGAAAGCGACATAGAGGCTTCACCGGGGTTGTACCAATACCCAGGCGTGTGGCGATATTGCGCATGAATCTCCTCCTCGGCCTTCGCCTGAGCAGAGGCCTCGTCCATTCCCTCGGAAACGTATTTGTTCTTCAGCTCCGTCACCTTCGCGGGGGCGTCAACGGCAACTGCGTAATTGTCGTACATCATGGACATCGTGAAAGCCGTGCCCTTGGGCAGAACCTGCTGCCCAAACGAGTAGGTGACTAGGTCGGACATAGTAAACTCCGCGTCGCCAACCCCGCTGTTCACAACGCTCAGCGTTCCTGTGACATCGGTCGACCCCGTCGAGTCGCTAATCTTGCCGATGCTAATCGACTGAACCGCCGTTGTGTCGACGACAGCATACGAAGAGCTCAATCCCAGACCATCAGAGAAGACCAATCGCCCGTTCTGCGAAACAATATTCCGCGAGGACAGCTCGCCGTCCTGGACGCCCCATACGACGACGTTCTTCGATTCAACGTCGGCGAACGGGTTTGGCAACGACACCGTTACCTTCGTGTTTCCGCTCAAGTCGACCGCATTGCCATCTTGGTCGATTAACGCCATATCGAACAAAGTTAGCGGTGGGGTCTGCACATAGCGCGATTTCAGTAGTTCAACGGCTTCATCGTAAGAGTTGCCGTCCTTCTGCTCGCTCGCAACGAGGGACACCTTCCCAAACTGATCGGAAAGTTTCTTTTCAGTTGTGGACACCGTCACGTTGACGCCCGTCGACTCGTCTTCGAACGTCTTCGTCACGCTTTCGCCCTTTGAAGGGTCATAGCCACCTTTCACCGCAGAGTCGAAATCAACCGACAGGAAGATATCCCAATTCTTATCCTCTTCAAGGATAGTCGGATACTGAACGCAATCCTTGAACTTATACGTTCCATTATCGTTATCGAGTTTGACAACAAGCTTCGTAATGCGATCAGGATGAGAACCATAGCTACTCGCAAAACCGCCGCGCTCAATTGATTCGATGTGCGCATCGTCGCCATCGTGGATGTCCTGTAGCGTGAAAATCTCATGCACGGGATACACCGTTACAGTCAACTCGCCATTCTCGCCAACTGACAGTTCACCGTTCTGCCTGCCCTTGTTGACAGGCGGAAAGTCGTTGGTGGTCATATAGGCATTGCTGCCGATTGGCGCTTGATATCCCGGCACGTACAGATTGGCATCTACCGTGTACACGCCAGCTTCCAGCTGCTTCTTCTCCTCCAGGCCGGTGGTGTCGACGAACGCCACGCACGCCGGGTCGGCGCCGTGGGCGGCCACGTCGAACATCATGCCCTCGACGTAGTTGGCGCCCTGCGTGGTCTCGAGCTCGCGGAGCGTCCCGTCGTCGGCCAGCGAGAACGCCCTGGGGGCGACGCCGCCGTTGAGCATCTCGGTGTACTCGAAGGTCACCTCCGCGCCCTCGGGGACGGCGACCTCCGAGCCGGAGCCGTCGAGCACCCTGAACGAGTAGACCCGGAGCAGCGCCGGGTCGCCCGACCACCTCTTGGCCACGGCGGCCGCGACCTTGTCGTAGGCCGGGTCGCCGGCCTCCAGCCTGGTGGCCTCGGCGCAGGCTCCGGTGGAGTCGGGGTCGGGAAGCGCCGACAGGTCGGCGCCCTCGACGGTCACCCGGCCCATCTCGACGGTGGTCGCGGCGTCGGCGCCGTACCAGGTGTAGGAGCGGGCCTGGACCTGCGGCGCGGAGGGCCTCTCCTCCAGGCCGGTGGTGTCGACGAACGCCACGCACGCCGGGTCGGCGCCGTGGGCGGCCACGTCGAACATCATGCCCTCGACGTAGTTGGCGCCCTGCGTGGTCTCGAGCTCGCGGAGCGTCCCGTCGTCGGCCAGCGAGAACGCCCTGGGGGCGACGCCGCCGTTGAGCATCTCGGTGTACTCGAAGGTCACCTCCGCGCCCTCGGGGACGGCGACCTCCGAGCCGGAGCCGTCGAGCACCCTGAACGAGTAGACCCGGAGCAGCGCCGGGTCGCCCGACCACCTCTTGGCCACGGCGGCCGCGACCTTGTCGTAGGCCGGGTCGCCGGCCTCCAGCCTGGTGGCCTCGGCGCAGGCTCCGGTGGAGTCGGGGTCGGGAAGCGCCGACAGGTCGGCGCCCTCGACGGTCACCCGGCCCATCTCGACGGTGGTCGCGGCGTCGGCGCCGTACCAGGTGTAGGAGCGGGCCTGGACCTGCGGCGCGGCGGTTGCAGCATCCCCCACATTAGCTAACTCGCTATTCGCGAGTGCCGACGATGGAATCAATGAAACAACGAGTACAAAAGCAAGCAGCGTTTTCCAAGCTTTCCCAATCAAACCGACATGCGATGGAATACACGGCATAAAGCATTCCCTCCTTTCATGCGCGAAACGAGGGGGGCGGCAGATCACGCCGCCCCCCTCAAATCAACGAGAGCAGCTGCTAATCAGCAGCGTGATTACTGTGCGTCCGGGAACTCGACGGTCATGTAAATCGGCCATTCGTGGTAGCCTTTCTTCAGCGGATGAGCTGCATATTCCTTGACCGCCGTGAACTTATACTCGGCCTTTCTCTCACTGATCACGAGAGTCAGCGAGCTAATGCGATTCTCGTTGGGGTAGGAACAATATGTCGTTTCATAATCCGCTACAGTCACGCCATCCCCTCCGCTGAACTCGATAAGAGAGAAGCACTCGTTGCGAACGGGAATGGTGACCTGATATTTCCCACCGTCGAGGGCTTTCAGCGTAGCGTTGTCGCTCATAGGGCTGGTCGGGAATCCACCGAGTTTCAGAGGATTGTTCGGGTTCGTGAGATAAGCATTGCCGGACACGAGCGGTGCTTGGTGGTCCTCGTGCTTCACGTAGAGATTAGCAGTGACAGTATAAGAACCATCGGCATTCTGCGAAGCCGCAAACGCCTTGTCGATGTCCAGCGTGCTGGCGCCCGTGGCGACCAGCGCTGCTGCAGCCACCGCACCGGCGGCCATCTTGACGAAACCTCGACGCGTGTAGATCATTTTGGTGTTCATTGCGAATCACCCTCTCTTTGCGGCTCGTTTATATTGGAAACGCAACTTCGAGGCCGATGCCGCATCCTCGGTCCCGGAGCATCCCGCGGCGAGCGCAAGCGCTCGACCAAGTGGAATCTAGGTACGCCAAATCAGACGCGCGTTCGCGTTGCATGCAGGTTGATTACGTTGCAAGAATGGGAATGCCCCGCGAGACGATGCCGTTTTCCCTGGTTAACAGGGTGTTTCATCAGGCATGTTACACAAGGATAGCTGATTCGACAGGGCTAATTGTATGCCGAGGGTTACCCAAAACACAAGAAAAAAGTTCGAAAACGGTTCCTTTTTTGCCAAAATCTTGCCCAAAGGTAACAAATGTCACTTTCCCCAGGTCAAGGGGCAAAACGCTGCCATTCGCGAAATTCGATGCAGGACGACGGCAAAGCGGCGGATTCCGCCTCCGGCGCGACGCGTCCCACAGCCGGGTACCCGCTTTCCATAAGCGCCACGGCACCTTACGCAACAAGCTGTTTCGGATTTTCCGAACCCTGAGCGACGGAAAACCCGAATTGCAGCAACAGGAAATTTCAAATCTGGACAGCAGAATAATTCGAATGGGCGCATCGAAAAAGTAGGGCCCGTTACGCTTCGCATTGCACTCCATTAATCTATATACCAAACATTTGTTCTTGTGTATCGAACGTTTGTTTGGTAGTATACGTGTTGTAAGAGACGATCTTCGGCAAGTTCTTCCATTATTCCTTAGCGTTTGCTAATATTTAACGAAAGGTGGCGCATGACAAAACGAAGGGACTTGGTAAAGCAGTTAGAGCAAGCTGGTTTTTGGTCGTGCGGCGGCACCAACCACGAGCACTTCACAAATGGAACGGTTAGCGTTCTCGTCAAACGCCACAGAGAAATACCCGATGCGATTGCAGCGAAAATCCTTCGCGAAGCAGGTCTGCGATGAAGGGCCATTGGCGGAAAGAAGGTAGCATGATTTATATACGCGAGTTCGAATTCTATAGCTCAGACGGCTATGTGCTTGCCGTTCCCTGCGACATGAGCGGAGGTACATTCGGCGTCGCGCTGGAAGAGGCCGCAGAGTCGGCAGCAGATTGGCTGTTCGAGACGATCACCGACCACCTTATCGCCAACGAAGTCGTCCCCGGGGGCAAACTTGGGCATGAACCGGTTCATGGCGGGAAGGTCATAGCAATTGCGGTCAACGCTTCGCTAGGAAACGTCGACGCGATGACCGCCGCCGATGCGGCGCGAATGCTTAGCGTCAGCACCGCGCGCGTTGCACAGATGTGCGCCAGCGGGAAGCTTGCATCCTGGAAGGACGGGAGCAAGCGAATGGTTGCGCGCCGTTCGGTTGAGGCCAGGCTAGCCGAAGCGCCTGGCCCCGGCAGGCCGAAGAAAGCCGCTCAGCCAATGGAGGCGTAGCCGGGACCAGCGATTCTGCTTGACGCCTTTCGGACGTAGAGCGGGCACTCGAGTGCCGCCGCTTATAGCACGCGGATGCGGCGGCCGTCTACTTCTAGCAGGCCGTCGTTTTGCATGGCGCGCAGCTCGCGGATGAGCGACTTGTCGGCAACGCGCAGGTAGGATGCCCATTCTTGACGGTTCATGGGGATTTCAACGCGACCGTCGGCATCGACGGGAAGCGTACGCAGGTACGCCAGGATGCGGTCGGACAGGCGCGGCTCGCCCACCACCGACAGCGTTTTCGTCAGCACGCCGATCTTCTTCGACATCTCCGCCGACAGGTTCTCGCGCACCAAAAACGCATGCGGGTTCGTGCACGTCTCCAGCTGCTTGGCGGGAATGCACAGGATGCGCGTGGGTTCTTGCGCGCAGATGTTCACGGGCGTGTGCTTCAGCGTGACCGGCACCGCTTCGGCGAACGACTCGCCCGGCCCGAACTGCGCCACCGGGCGGTCCTGCCCGCCTTGCGGCATGGTAGAAAGCACGCTACCCTCGATGACCACCGGGTAGAAGTCCAGCTTGTCGCCCGCGCGGCGCAGCAGCTGGCCTTCGCCAAGCTCCACGATGCGGGCGTCTATTTCTTTCAGCAGCTCGAAGCGATCCTTTTGGGAAATGCCGCAGAACACCGGCGACGCTTTCAGCGGATGAATGTCTTCCAACCTGATTCCCATGCGCGCGTCCGCCTCCTGCTGCGGTAACAAATGCTACCATTTGTTTACTATTACTAACTAATTATCGCATAGCCGCGAAATTTGTAAACGAAGGCTCACATAATTTCAGGAATTGGGGGCCGCCCCGAAAGCAGAACGCCCGCAGGGAATCACCTGCGGGCGTTCTGCATCTGAATGCATTTGGAGCGCTTGAGGCGATCGGCTTACCGTCTGACGTTTCGCGCACACCAGCCAAGACATCGACGACTACGCTATCAGGCCACTTAAATGTAAGCGGATAGAAAAAGGCGGCGGCACCGGGGTTGGTGTCGCCGCCTTTGTTGTGGGCAGGGTTTCGCTTGCGGGATTGCGTTAGGCCAGCAGTTTGCGGCCGGCGGCCTCCAGCTGATCGAGCAGCGCATCGGCAGCTTCGCGGCTGGCATCCTTCGCGAACACGTACAGTTTGATCTTCGGCTCGGTGCCGCTGGGGCGCACAATCACCTTGTTGCCGCCTTCGACGTCGAACTCCACCACGTTTGCCGCGGGCAGGCCGTTTACGCCCTGCTGGTAGTCCACCACGGCCTCGACCTTGCGTCCAGCCAGCTCGGCCGGCGCGTTCGTGCGCAAACCCGCCATGAGGTCGGCCATCTTCGCCGCGCCATCGGCGCCGGGGTAGGACAGCGACACGGTACGGTTGAGCCACCAGCCGTGCTTAGCGTACAGGTCGCGCATGGCCTGGGCCAGGTTCTTGCCCGCCAGCTTGTACTCTTGCGCCATCTGGCAGATGAGCAGGCTGGCGTTCACGGCGTCCTTGTCGCGCACGTGGTCGCCGGACAGGTAGCCGTAACTCTCCTCGAAGCCGAAGATGAAGCGGTCTGCCTCGCCCGCGTCGGCCAGCTCGGTGATGATGTCGCCGATGTACTTGAAGCCCGTCAGGCAACGGCGCAGCTCGAAGCCGTATTCCGCAGCCAGCGCATCGACCATGGCCGACGACACGATGGTGGTCACGGCCACCTTGCGCGTCAGGTCCTCGCCGCGCTCGGCGCGCATGCGGCACACGTAGTCGAGCAGCAGCACGCCCATCTCGTTGCCGGTCAGCAGCGTGTAGTCGTCGCCGTCCTTGCAGGCCACGCCCACGCGGTCGGCATCGGGGTCGGTGGCCAGCAGCAGGTCGGGATGCACCTGCTCGCACAGGTCGATGCCCTTCTGCATGGCCTCGCGGATCTCGGGGTTGGGATAGGGGCACGTGGGGAAGTTGCCGTCGGGCTGCTCCTGCTCGGGCACCACGGTGACGTCGGAGACACCGGCGCGCGCGAGCACCGTGGTAACGGGGACCAGGCCCGTGCCGTTAAGCGGCGTGTACACCAGCTTCAGCGGGGCGGCGGCGATCTGCTCGTCGGACAGGTTGTTCACCGACTGCGCCAGCACCGCGTCGTAGTAGCGCTCGAGCACGGCGTCTTCGATCCACTTGACCTTGCCCGATGCCACGGCCTCATCGAAATCCATAGACTTCACGCCGGTGAACGCGTCGGTTCCGGCGATGGCCGCGGAGATGGCGGCGGCAGCCTGGCTGGTGATCTGGCAACCGTCGGGGCCGTAGGCCTTGTAGCCGTTGTACGGCGCAGGGTTGTGGCTGGCCGTCATGCAGATGCCGCCCGAGCAGCCCAGGTCGCGCACGGCCCACGAAAGCGTGGGGACCGGGGAGATGCGCGGGTACACGTATGCCGTCACGCCGTTGGCGGCCATGATGGCGGCGGTGGTGCGCACGAACAGCTCGCCGTTGTTGCGGCTGTCGCGGGCGATGGCGACGGAGGGGTTGTCGAAGTTCGCGTTCAGGTAATCGGCGAAGCCCTGCGTGGCGCGGCCCACCGTGTAGATGTTCATGCGGTTCGTGCCGGCGCCCAGCACGCCGCGCAGGCCCGCGGTGCCGAACGACAGGTTCTGGAAGAAGGCGTCGGTCATCGCGGCGTCGTCGCCGGCATCGGCCTTCGCCAGCATGTCTGCCAGCTCGGCCGCCAAATCGGCATCCTGCACGTTCTCAATCCAATGCGCAAGCTCGGCGCGCACATCGATATCGCTCATAAGGTTTCCTTCGCTTCTAGCGGTTTCTCCCCGGTTGCTTGGGCGCGACCGGACGCGCCGCGGGCATCCGCCCCGCGCGGCCGGCCCCGTCCGATGTGGCACGGGCGCGCGCCCGCCCTCCAACCAGGCTTTCCTGCATATGCCGCCCATTGTAAACGACACGCCGGCGAAGCGGACGAACCCGACAGCATCAGCGCAGTTGCACGCCGACGGCCGAAACCCGGACAGATAGGGGACGTAGGACCAAGTGTCCGGCGGCCTTGTGCGGCGACGCTGCTGCGGCTGCCGCCCGCGCGTGGACGCGAGACGCGGCTGCGCGGCGGTTCAACCCGGACAGATGGTGCTACGTCCACGAAGTGTCCGGCGGCGCGGCTGCCCCGCCGCCCGGAGCGGGCTTGTCTCCCCTCCCAGACGCTGCTTTCGCGTCACCCCCCCTTACCTAATCGCTTTCGTTGACCTTTTTTCTTTAAATAAGGACTGAATCGCCGTCCTTCCCCGTGTAATCCATGGCATACTAGTACAGTTTCGACTTTTTGGAGGTGACATGGGGCTATTCGGCACAAAGCATAAGCAATCCGATGCGCGGCTTCATCAGCTGCTCGAGGACGTGTACGCCGACTCCGACCAGTGCGTCCGCATCCTGCTGCGGCGGACCGACCTGTACCCCGTCTACATCTCAGCCAATTTCCGCACCATGCTCGGCATCGACCCGCAACGCTACGTCGACGACATCTACGTGCTGATGCGCCGCATCCCCGCCGAGGACCGCCTGAAGCTCGAGCGAACCATCAAGGCATGGGACCGCGTCGGCAAGTTCAACCAGTGCTGCGCCTACGACATGCCCGGCGAGCAGCCCATCCGCAAGCACTTCCGCCTCGCGGTAATGCCCGTCACGAACAGCGAGAGATATCTAGTCGAGCTCGTCGACGTCACCGAAGAGCAGCAAGCCATCGAGCAGGCTCGCGCCGAACGCGACCGCGCCCTTCAGATCGTTGAGGGCCGCTCGAGCTTCATGAGCCAGATGAGCCACGAGATCCGCACGCCCCTCAACGGCATCAAGGGCATCATCGAGCTTGCCCGCGACCACAGCGTCGACCGCGAGCTCCTGCTCGACGACCTGCAGCGTGCCGACGAGCTGTCGGGCTACCTGCTGTCGCTCGTCAACGACGTGCTCGACATGAGCCGCCTGAACAGCGGGCACGTGGAGCTGGAAGCGCTCCCCTTCGACATGCGCCTGGTGGCAAGGGAACTGCAATCCATGTTCGAGAAGCAGGCCCAGGACGCGCAGATCGGCTACCGCGTGGAGATGGACGGCGCAGCCGACGTGTTCCTGGTCGGCGACCGCATGCGCCTGAACCAGGTGATCGTCAACTTCATATCCAACGCGCTCAAGTTCACGGATGCGGGTGGCAGCGTCACCGTCACCGTGCGCGAGATGTACCGCAGCGAACAGACCGTCAACTACCTCATCCGCGTGCGCGACACCGGCAAGGGCATGGACCCGTGCTACATCAGCCGCATCTTCCTGCCCTTCGAGCAGGAAGACCGCACCATCGCCCGCCGCTACGGCGGAACGGGCCTGGGCATGGCCATCACCGATGCGCTCGTCGACCTGATGGGCGGCAAGATCGTCGTCGACACGGAACCGGGCAAGGGAAGCGACTTCGCGGCGTACATCCCCTTCAAGCTAGCCGACGAGAAGCAGATCGAACAGCTCGAGCAAAACGGCGAAACGCTGGAAACCCGCTCCGACGAGGGCGGCACGCCGACCGAATACACGTTCGCCGGCAAGCGATTCCTGCTGGCCGAGGACAACAACCTTAACGCCATGATCGCAACCGCGATGCTCGAGGACCTCGGCGTCGCCGTCGACCGCGCCGACGACGGCCCCGTCGTGGTGGACATGTTCGAGAGATCGGCGGCCGACGCCTACGACGCCATCCTCATGGACATCCAGATGCCCACGCTCAACGGATGGGAGGCAACGCACCGCATCCGCGCCCTTGAGCGCCCCGACGCCCAAACGGTGCCCATCATCGCGCTGTCCGCCAACAACTACGTGGAGGATGCGCGCGAGTCCCGCAAAGCCGGCATGAACGGGCACGCCGGCAAACCCATCGAAATCGCCGAGCTGAAGGCGCAGCTTGCAGCGGCAACGGCGGAATCAGCCTTATCGAGCAGGAGGTAACTATCATGATCGTCGAGCAATCGCGCGCCATCATCGACGAGGTGGGCAAGGCCCTCGTCGGGAAAAGGGACGTCATCGAGAAGGCCCTCATGGCCATCTACGCCGGCGGCCACATCCTGCTTGAAGACGTCCCCGGCACCGGCAAGACCACGCTGGCGCTGGCGCTGTCAAAGGCGCTTGACCTGGAGTACAAACGCGTGCAGTTCACGCCCGACACCATGCCATCCGACATCACGGGCTTTTCCATGTACGACCGCGACGAGCACGCGTTCCGCTTCACCTGGGGCGCCGTGAACTGCAACCTTTTACTGGGCGACGAGATCAACCGCACCAGCGCGAAAACCCAATCGGCCCTGCTCGAGGTCATGGAAGAGCTGTCGGTCACCGTGGACGGCGTCACGCACAAGGTGCCGCGCCCGTTCGTGTGCATCGCCACGGAGAACCCCGTGGGATCGGCCGGCACGCAGCCGCTGCCCGACAGCCAGCTGGACCGCTTCATGGTGCGCCTGTCCATCGGCTACCCGTCGGCCGAAGACCAGATGGAGATCTTGAAGGCCAAACGCTACGCCAACCCGCTTGATTCCGTGCAGGCCAAGGTCAACCGCGACGACCTGCTGGAAGTGCAGAACTTCTTGGGCAACGTCAACATCGCCGACAGCGTGCTCGCCTACATCGTGGCGCTGTGCGAGCGCACGCGCGAGGTGGAGCTGGTCGAGCTGGGCATCAGCCCCCGCGGCGTCATCGCGCTCACCCGCATGGCCCGCGCCTGTGCGCTCATCCGCGAGCGCGACTTCGTCACGCCCGAGGACGTGCGCGAGGTGTTCAAGGCAACCTGCGCGCATCGCCTGGTGCTCAAGCCGCAGGCGCGCATCGAGTCCATCGACGCCGACACCGTACTTGACCAGGTCATGAACGAGGTCGCCGCGCCCTCCATGGGTCGGGCGCACGGGCGCGCCTAGCGAAGCGCAGACGGCGAACCGAACCGGGCGAAAGGCGAACAGGGCAGATGAAGCGCAATCAAGCCATATATGCCATAGCGTGCGCGCTGGCCGTGCTGGCGTTCCTTGCCGTCAACAGCGCGGCGGCGCTGGCGATGGCCGTTTGCGCTATAGCGGCGCCGCTGGCAAGCTGCCTTCTCAGCTCGCTTGCGGCCGCCCGCACGCGCATCGCCTTCGATCCGCCCTCAGCCGCCGTGTGCGGCCAGAAGCTGGCCGTGCGGGTCACGGTCACGCGCCCCAAACCGCTGCGCAGCCACATGGACCTGGTCCTCGACGTGAAAAACCTTCTGACGGGCCGCAAAGAGCGCATGACGGTGCTGCTCGCGCCCGATATGGCCCCCACGGAAACGTTCATGATCCCGATCGACGCCGCCTGCTGCGGGCATTACGTGCTCGACCTGGCATCCGTCGGCACCGTCGATGCGCTCGGACTGTTCGACATCCCCTTCTCCAGCGTCTCGTTCAGCGGGTCCGCCACCGTCTACCCGCCCATGATCGACATCGACGTCCTACCCGCGCGCGGGCGCATGGCCAGCGAATCGGGAGCCTCCTACGACCACGACCGCCACGGCCAGGACCGCTCCGAAGTGTTCGAGATGCGCGATTTCCACGACGGCGACTCGTTCAAGCAGGTGCACTGGAAGCTGTCGGCGCGATTCGGCGACCTGACGGTGCGCGAGGCTTCGCTGCCGACCGACTACGATATCGCGCTTCTGCGCGACGCTCATATGGGGCCGGAGGAAGGCGCCGGACGCGAAGAGGCGGTGAACGGCGTCATGGCCATGCTGTCCGCCCTCAGCCTTGCCCTGCTGCGTCAAGGCCTTGCCCACACGGTCGTCTGCAAGGACGCCGAGGGTGCGCACGTGCAACGCATCGACTTGCTGGCCGGGTTCGAGGACATGATGGATACGGTGCTGAGCCTGCCGCTGGAAGCCAGTCCGCCGCACGACATGGACATCTTCAACCAAGTCCGCATCGCATACGGCATCACGAAGACGATGCTGGTCACCGACACCTTGCGCAAGGACACGCTCAACGAGCTGGCCGATATGACCGACCTTTCCGTCGTCCATATCGGCGAGGCGGCGCAGGCCGCCGCCGACGACGACGGCCGCTATCTGCTCATGCACATCCCCGCGGAAGCCGTATGCGGCGGGCGCATCAAGACCCTGGAGCTGTGATATGGCGAAGGCGAGCGAACATATTTATAAGGAAAGGGCCCTTGCCGTTTCGGCGCAGGTTCCCGAGCACCGTCGCTCCCATGCGCAGGCGGCGCGGGCGGTCGCGTTCGCGGTCGCGCCCGCCCTTCTAGCGGCATCTGCGGCGTTTCAGGCAGCCGCATGCCTGAGCGCGCCCTCCTTCGCATGCATGCTCGCCGCCGGCGTCGTCGTCGCGGGAACGCTCGGCGCCGTCGCCGCCAACAATGGGCGCAGCGCCAAGGCCACCATGGCGTCGGCCATCCTGGTCTGTGCCGCGCTGGCGGCCGCCTTGGTGCTACCCGATGCGCGATCGGGGCTGTTCTGCCTGTTCAACGGCATCATTTCACACTTCAACCACGTGTTCGGCACCTGGGCGGGGCTCATCCCCGGCCATGGCGTCGTCTGCGGGTCGCCAGCGTTCGGCGCATGCTTCGGCGTCGTCGTCGGCGTGGTTTCGTGCGCCGTCACGCGCCTGCGCGTCACATCCGTTTCGCTTCTGATCGTGGTGACCTTGTGCGCCACCACCACGTTGCTCGGGCTTGGCAACGCCCCCATAGGCTGCGGCCTGGCCGTTGCCGGATGGCTGACGCATTGCCGCGCCGAACAGCTGAGGCATTCCGCGCGCAGCCTGGCGTCGCTTGCCATCGGCGCCGTGACCGGCGCTGCGGGCGTCGCCGGCGTCTTCGCGCTGTGCTGCTGGCTATATGCCCCCGCGCCCGCCGTCGACGCGCTGCGCGCAGACGTTGCGCAAGCCGCCGACCAGGCGCGATACGGGTCGGACTCGCTTCCTCAGGGCGACCTGCGGCAAGCATCGGCCATGAACGCGTCGCAGGACGAGACGCTTGAGCTCTCCTTCGACGGCGGCGTCTCCGACGACGTGCTGCTGCGCGGCTTCCAAGGCGCCACGCTCGAAGGCGCCGCATGGCTCCCCCTCGATCACGGCGCGTTCGAGGGGCAATGGGCCGGCATGCGAAGCTGGCTGGGAGCCCACGACCTTGCGCCCGCCTACCAGCGCGCGGACTTCGACGACGAGGCGGCAGCCGCCGAACAGGGCGAAACGCCCGTCGCCTCCGTGCAGGTGAGCAACATCGGAGCCGATGCGCGCTTCGTGTACACCCCCTACACGCTGCGCAGCCTCGACGGCGCCCTCGGAGCACACGACCTGGATGCCGGCCTGCGCAGCGGCTTTGTGGGGGCGCGCTTCTATCGTTTCACCATTGACGACGTCCCCGCTGCCGACGTGCTTGCCGACACCGCCTGGCTTTCCGGAAGGCAAGACGGCTATGCGGGCGCCGAGGGCGTGTACACCGCGTTCGCGGAAAGCAGCTACCTTGAGGTAAGTGAATCCGAGAAGCGCGATATCGAGCGGCTGCTGTTCGGGCAGGACAGCTGGGACGCCGACGGCGTCTCCGACTACGCCGTCATCAGCCGCGTGCGCACCATGCTCGACGCCACGGCAAGCTATACCGCCTCTCCCGCAATCGTGCCCGCAGGCATCGGGGAAGAGGGCGAACCCACGTTCACCAGCTGGTTTTTGGAGCAGCAGCGCGAGGGCGGGCCAGCGTATTTCGCCACCGTCGCCACGCTGGCGTTCCGCTCGCAGGGCATCCCCGCACGCTACGTCGAGGGCTATCGCGTGGATGCGGACAAGGCCTCGGCTGCTGCGGAAAGCGCTCAACCCGTCACGCTGACGGGAGCCGATGCGCACGCCTGGTGCGAGGTGTACCTGAGCGGCCTGGGCTGGACGCCCATCGAGGTCACGCCCGGCTTCTACACGCAAACGCTGCAGGCCGACAGCGTGATGGACGTGAGCGAGGCCGTCAGCTCGGGCAACGGCAACGTCATGAACCCGGGCTCGGTCGCGGGCCAGATCGACGGCGATGCCGACCAGGGCCTCCAGAAGAGCCGTACGCTTTCGGTGCGCCAGATCGCCCACGCTACGGGCATCGCGCTCGGCGCCGTCCTCGCCGCTGCCGCGGCGGCCTTCGCCCAGCGCGCCCTGCGGCGGCGCACGAGCGCCAGCAGATTTGCGTCCCGGAGCTCTACCGACAGCTCGCGCGCCTCATGGCGGCCGGCGTCCCGACGTTCGACGCCACCCGCCCGCTCGAATGCGCCGACGACGTGCCCGCGGCATTTTCCGGCATAGAGGCATTCGATTACAAGCGCGCCATCCAGCTGCACCAGGCGTTCGCCTTCGGGGGACGCCCGCTGAAACCCAACGAGCTGCGCACGGTGCGCAGCTTCAACGACCGCCTTGCCGCTGCGCTGCCGAAGCCCGGCACCGTCGCCGAGCGCGCCCGCCGCTTCTTCGCGGACGCCTTATAGAAAGAAGGGATGTATGGCAGACCGACTCACCCCGCATTCCAAGAAGAACCTCGCCACCGCCGCGGCGTCCATCGCCGTCGTCGCCGCGTTCGGCGCAGGCGCCGCCACGCTCGCCGAGGGCGGCGCGGCGTTCGATCCGAGCAACTTCACCTCCGCATATTCTCCGGCGCCGGCCGACGGCGCGAAGGGCTATCAGGCGAGCGAGACCGAGACCGACGCGCGGGCCAACCGCCAGCAAGACGGCGCGGAAAAGCAAGACGAGCAGCACACGGCGCTCGACGCCTTCAGCGACCTGCCCCCTTGAGGGAGGCACGGGCACCACGGCCTACAACGCCACGGGCGAAGGGTCGCAGACCGTCGCCGTCGCGAACGGCCAGACCCCCGGGGCGGGCGCCGTGGTCGGCGCCCCTTCGGCGACCGGGCCCGTCATCGGCCAGGGAACCGGCAACGGGAACGGCCAGGGCACCCAAAACGGACAGGGCGAACAAGGCGGGCAGACCGAGAACCCGCAGCCCACGCCGCAGCCCGACCCGCAGCCCACGCCCGACGAGCCCGCGAAGGACTCCTACGACTACCTGCCCCGCGACCCCGACCCGATCAAGGAGGCGCCCAACGGCGGAACCGGCGGCGATTTCGCGCACATCTACAACGGCGGAAAGAACAGCTCGACCGTCAGCGACGACGACATCATCATCAACGGCGAAACGAGCAAGGTCTACGACGGCCAGAAGCTCGACGCCTGGACGCTGTTCTGCTCCATCGACGCGTACTGGCTGGATTTCGACACCTGGTCGTTCATTTACTTCGGATGCGCCAAGGACGACTTCGACGCCTACCCGTATTTCCGCATCAACTCATGGGAGAACCAGGTCACGGGCGAGAAGAACCCCGCAATCTGCCCTGGCTCTGATTCGCCGCTCACCGTCAACGTATCCTACCGCGTCTCCACCGACGAGCCATGGCGCACCCGGGACGTCACGCTGACGCCCCAGCGCTCCTGCGTCTTCGTGACGGGGCTTCCTGATGCGTCCGGCGAAAGACCGGTGCTGTTATCGCACACCGACGACGCCCGCAAGCTGTGCCTGCTGACCACCACCACTCAGGAAGCGCTCATGAGGTCCGCCGGGTACGTCGACGCCGAGGGGTATCTGGACGCCCTGCTGCTGGGATGGAAAGAGGGCGATTCCGACATCCCGAGCATGTACGAGCTCACGCCCGGACGGCACGTTATCATCCCCGGCGATATCGCCCCGCTCGACCCCGGGTTCCTAGTGCGCTTCCAAAGCTACTCGCTCGACGACGACGGCCGTATGATCGATTCACCGACCGGCCCCTATAGCGCAGCGCGCCTGCAAACGCTCGTCGACGTCGACGGCTCGGTGGTGGAGACCTCCGGGGAAGGCGACGGCATAACCGAATCCCTTGAGGTTCCCGAAGACGTCCAGGCCATCGACGGCAAGATGAACGACGACGGCACAAGGCACGGCTTCGTCTGGAGCCTGACCGAGCTTTCCCTTCCCTCATCGATCATGTACGTGAACATCGATGCGGGCATCCAGGTGCGCGGCGCCTACCGCGTGGCCGAGGACAACCCCGTTTACGCGGCAACCGCCGACGGGATCCTCACGTCCAAGGACGGAAGCGCCTACCTGGGCATCCCCACCGATGTCAGGGACCTGGACGTCCCCGCCGGCATCACGCGCGTCGAGGTGCCTAAGGCGAACCATCTCGACGCCGTTCACGTGCATGCGGCCGAGGACGGCAGCCTGCCCGATATCGAGATCGGCAACCTTGACGATTGCACGCTCATCGTCGACAACGGCATCTTCGACGAGTTCCTTACCGAGAACGAGAACGCCATCGAGAACGCCTGGACCGTGGAGGTGGCGAAGGCCAGCGAGCCTGAGAAGCACCTCACGCTTTCCGGCGGCGTGGTGTTCTCCGAGGACGAAATCGTGCGCGTGCTCGACCTGGGCAACGAGACCGTGTTCACCCAGCTGTCCCATATCGTGAAGACCGGCGCGCTTGCGGGCAACAGGTCGATCGAGACGCTCGTGCTCATGAACGCCTACTCCGGCGAGCCGCTCGTGCTCGAGGACGGATGCCTTGCCGATAGCAGCGTGTCCACCATCGTCTGCAACAGCGAGCAGGAGGCCGCCTACGTGGAAAGCCGCCTTGCCGCCGCCGGGGCGCCGGGCGTCGAGGTGGTCGTAATGGACGTCTCGCAGGAAGGGTTCGTCTACTTCACGGACGGCGACGGCTGGACGACGCTGCTCTACGACTCCTGGTGGGTCGAGAGCTTCGACGGCACGCTGACCAACGAAGACGGCAGCAAGATCAAGGTCAACGAGATCTCCGACTACGCCTTCGCGGGCGACCTGGACCTGAAGTGGGTCACGCTCGACGAGAGCGTGACGGGAATCGGCAAGAACGCCTTCCAGAACTGCTCGAACCTCCAGGGGCTGTTCATCGGAACGTCCGACACCGTCAGCGTGGGAGCGAACGCATTCATAGGTTGCAGGAACCTGGGCTTCGTGGCATCGCGCGCCAAGAACGCCTTCTTCGACACCGACGAAAACCCGGGCGGCGCCGGCTGCGCCTGGTATTGCCCCGGCGACGCTGAAAGCGGGTACGACAGCCGCTTCGTCAACATCGAGGGCGTGAACGACCTGATCGCGCTGCCGCAGGAGGACGGATCGCTCATCCTGTACGGATGCCTGGAAGGCGACGGAACCGACGCGCCGAGCCTTGCCCTTGGCGCGGGCACCAGCCTGCAGGGGACCGTCGTGCTTCCCGACTCCGTGACCGAGATCTTCGGCGGCGGCGCCTATGGCGGACGCTCTTTGCCCGGCGCCTTCGAGGGCACCGGCGGCACATGGACCCTTGACTGGGAAGGGGCGACGCGTCTGCAGTACATAGGTCGCAACGCCTTCAAGAACTCCGGCATCCAGGGAAGCGTGTCCATCAGCCAACCTGACGAGTACGTATGGATCGGGATGAGCGCGTTCGACGGATGCACGGGCCTGACCTCGGTCGACATCACCGCAGGGAACCTGTACGTCGACCAGGAGGCATTCGCCGACTGCCCCGGCATCACCGAAGCGAAGCTGGTCGCATGCAACGAGCAGGACCTTGGCAAGGCGCAGTACAACCGCATCGGCGTGAACGTGTTCGCCGGCAACAGCGCGATTACCGACATCACGCTCGGCGAGCACGTGATGTCCCTGGACCTGTACGGCCCAGGCGCCGGATACACGTTCACCGGCATCGAGGGGGAAGAGAGCAGGATCCGCCTCCATATGCCCGATGACGGGCAGGTCCAGCGCGCATACCTGGACGCATGGACGTACCGGTTCGCGGGATATGCCGATTACGAAAGCATGTATGCCCAGCTTGAAATGGAGCTGATCGATTGGGACACCTTCGAGTGGCCGACCGAGGCGCAGGTGCGCAAGGAAATGGCCGCGCGCCTGTTGGGGCCCGAGAACCGCCTGCGCGCGATGATGGGGCTGCCTGCGGTCGACGCATCGACCGTGGTGGTCGTCGACGAGACCGTGGACACGAAGGACCCCGTCGCGCCGCCGACAAGCGAGCCGGATGCCGCCGCGAACGTAAAATCCGCCGGCGAAGCAGGGCGAATCGCCGACTCCGCCGGCATTAACGGGTATGATGGGATTTGGCACCCCGCTGCCAAATCCGACGGGGCCGACGCCGCAGGCGCCGACCTCGCCGATGATGGCGGCGACGGCTCGAGCGACGACGCGGGCAGCGATTCCGCCGCCCGCCCGGCCGCCGAGGCCGCGGAAGCTCGCCCAACCAATACGGAACCTTCGACCAGCGCCGAAACCACGCCGGCCGAGCACTAGGAGGAATCCAGTATGCATATGCGCACCAACCGCCACGCAGCAGGCGTTACCCAGGAAGACGGCGCTGCCGACGGCAACCGCCGCAGCCGCCGCGCGGGCCGCATCCGCCCCCGAAAAGCCGCGCTGGCCGCGTTCGCCCTTAGCGGCGTGCTTGCGGCAACGCTGTCCGCTGGCTGCGCCGGCGATAGCGGGAAGGCCGCCGTCAAGCTGGACCCGAGCAACCCCACCACCATCACCGTCTGGGATTACTACAACGGCGCCCAGCAGGCATCCTTCGACAGCCTAGTGTCCGAGTTCAACTCCACCGTGGGCAAGGAGAAGGGCATCTACGTGAAGAGCAAGACCCAAGGGTCGGTCGCCGAGCTGGAGCAGGCCGTTGCCGATTCGGCGGCAGGCGAAGTCGGCGCCGCCGAGATGCCCAACGTGTTCTCCTCCTACGCCGACACGGCCTACAACGTGCAGAAGCAGGGCAAGCTTGTCGACCTGACGGGCTACTTCACGTCCGACGAGCTGTCCAGCTACGTGCCCGACTACCTTGACGAGGGCCGCTTCGACGGCGACGATTCCCTGTACCTGCTGCCGGTGGCGAAGTCCACCGAGGTGACCATGCTCGATGAAACCGACTGGGATCCCTTCGCCCAGGCCACCGGCGCAACCGTGGACGACCTGGCAACGCAGGAGGGCATCGCCGCCACCGCCAAGCGCTACTACGAGTACACCGATGCGCTGACGCCCAACGTCCCCGATGACGGCAAGGCCTTCTACGGCCGCGACTCCTTGTCCAACTACTTCATCATCGGCATGAGGCAGATGAGCGTCGAGCTGCTCGCGCCCGGCGACGACGGCAAGACCGCGATCAACGCAGACAAGGACAAGATCCGCCGCCTGTGGGACAACTACTACGTCCCCTTTGTCAGCGGCTATTTCGACGCCAAGGGCAAATTCCGCTCCGACGATATGAAGACGGGCGACATCATCTGCTACACGGGTTCTACCGCATCGGCGGCGTACTTCCCCGACCAGGTGGTCGACGACAACGGGACGCACCAGATCGGCTATCAGATCATCATGCCGCCCACCTTCGAGGGCGGCAACGCCGTGGCCCCTCAGCAAGGCGCCGGCATGGCGGTGGCGAAATCCGACGAGCAGCACGAGTACGCCTCATGCGAGTTCCTGAAGTGGTTCACCGAGAAGCAGAACAACCTGCGCTTCGCGACGGCGGCGTCGTACCTGCCCGTGCGGACCGATGCGAACAGCATCGACGAGCTCGATAGCGCGATCCAGAAAGACAACCTGTCCGTGAACCCCAAGACCCGCGATTGCATCGCCATGGCCATGGACTCGTTCGACGACGTGGAGCTGTACTCGATCAAGAGCTTCGATAACGCCTATGCCGCGCGCAAGGTGCTCGACCATTCGCTCGGCGACAAGGCGACCGCCGATAAAGCGGCTGTTCAGGCGGCCATGGCTGCCGGTCAGTCGCGCGCTGAGGCGCTTGAGCCGTACGTGGGCGATGCCGCGTTCGAGCAATGGTACGCCTCCTTCTGCCAGCAGCTCCAAGCCGCAGCCGAGGGCACGGAGTAGCAAGAAGTGCATAACGAACGCAAGAACATAGGCGCCGGTGCCCGCACGGGTACCGGCGCGGGCAAAAGCGTCGCGAAGGGGAGCCGGAAGATATCCTTTTTCCGGGTGCTCATGGTCTCGCTGGCAGCGATCGTCCTGCTCCAGGGCGCCTTGCCCATCGCGGTGCTCGCCTTCAGCGACCTGAAAGGCACGCTCGACGGCAACGCCATCTCCATCGACGCGCGCGCAGTGGACAACCGCAAGGTGAACCTGGAAAGCGCCATGGTCAAAAGCTGGTCCAGCATATCCCGCGAAACCGTCAACTTCAACTCCGCGCTTTCCAACCAGCTGGCCCAGTCGGGCCTCGACGTGTCGGGATTCCTTGCCGACGATGATCAGAAGGAGGCCTTCGTAGCCGCCACCTTCCCGCGGCTGCTCTCCATCATCGGGGCCAACACCACCAGCGGCGTGTACCTGATCTTGGGAAACGACGGCGACCTTTCCGCCGCGCAGAACCACATCGGGGCGTTCCTGCGCGATTCCGACCCCACCGGCAACTCGGATACCTATTCCGACCTGCTGCTCGAGCGAGGTAGCAAGGAAATCGCCCGCGGGGCGTCCATCGCCCTTGACAACACCTGGGCGCCGAAACTCCACCTTGCCGGTAACGGCATGCGCAGCGCCGACGACTTCTTCTACAAGCCCTACGAGGCCGCTTTGCAAAACCCCGGCGCCGAGGCGAAGGCCCTGGCGTACTGGTCGCAGCCATTCGTGCTGGAGGGCAATCCCAACGACAGCTACCGCATGATCGCCTACTCGGTGCCGCTTATGCTCGATGGGCACGTGTACGGCGTGCTCGGGATCGAGGTGTCCACCGCGTACCTGGCGGACACGTGCTTCCCCATCTCAGAACTCAGCGGCAGCGAAGCCGGCGGCTACGCCCTTGCGCTGAGGACCGGCGACAATTCGTACCAGATCATCACGGGAAACGGCGCGCTCTACAACACGGTGAACGCCGAAGGGTCCCGCTTCTCCCTTGAGCACGCAGACAACGCGGGCATTATGAGGGTCGAAGGCGTCAGCATGGGCGATCAACAGGTGTTCGCGATCGCCGAGCCATTGAAGCTGTACTCGGGCGTCGTGCCCTACGACGACACGGACTGGACGATCGTCGGCCTGTTCTCCGAGGATTCCATCTTCGCCGCGAGCAACACGTTGTACCACCGTCTAGGCATCACCATCATCCTCACCACCCTCGGATGCCTGGTGCTGGCGGCGATGGCCTCGCGCGCCATCAACCAACCGCTTAGGAACCTGATCGAAAGCGTCCAGGGAGGCATCGAGGATCTGCGCGCGTTCCACACCTCCGGCGCCGAGGTCGATCAGCTCCATAGGGTCATCCTCGACCTCACCGAGAACGGCCTGGAGAAGCAGCGCATGCTCAACGAGGAGAAGGAGCGTTACCGCTTGGCCGTCAAGGGCACGAACGACGCGTTCTTCACCTACTGCCCCGACAAGGGCACCATCGAGATCGTGAACTCTCTTGACGATGGCGAGTACGACGCTGCGCGCTTCTGGGACCTGTTTCGCCGCGACAGCGCCAACCCCGAGGCGATCGACGCTATCGAGCAGGCCGTGAGCCGGATGCAGGAGACGAGCATCCAGGTGGAGGCCGTGACCGAACGCTCGCCGCAAGGACGCTGGCTCGAGGTGAGCTCGTCGCGCGTTCAGGACGCCGAGAACAGGCAGGACTGCATGGTATGCGTCATCCACGACATCGACGGTAGAAAGCGCCGTGAGATCGAAGCCGCGCTCAAGCAGGCGCTCGACCCCGCGACGTCGGCATATCGTTTCGAGCCCGGCATGGACGCCATCGCCGCGGCGCGCGCGGACGCGGGTGCGGGTGCGGACATGGATGCAGGACGGCTTGCGATCGTCGAGATCGACGGGTTCGCGAACATCGTGCGCGACTACGGCATCCCCTTCGGAGACGTGCTGCTCAACGAACTGACCAAGGTCATGCACGCCTTCAACCACGACAGGGGCAACCACGACGCCATCCTGATGCGCGTCGGCGCCGGGCAGTTCGCCTGCTGGCTTCCCGGCAAATGCGTCAGGGACGCGATCGACGAGGCCTCCGACCTGCAGCGCCGGTTCGCGCGATTGGTGCGCCCCGGAGTGCTGGAGCTGAGCTTCCATGTGGGCACGGCATCGGCGGAAGGCGTCAGGAGCACCTCCGAGCTGCTTCGCCGGGCACGCACGGCACTTCAGGCATCGATAAGGCATCGCACAGCCTGCGCATGCTGGGACCCATCCATGGACGGCGCGTTCGAGCCAAGGCCGTTCGACCCCATATCCTCGTTCAGCCATGTCGAGGACATGACCTTGCCAGCCCTGACGCTGAACCTGCTCGACCGGCGCCTTTCGCTGGCAGCGGGCATGGATCTGCTTATGCGGCAGCTGAACGAGAGGCTCGACGTGACCAACCTGTTCATCACGTCGTTCCAAGAAGACTATCAAACGGCATCGGTGCGCTACTTCTTCGGCCCCATCCCGGGCATCGACGAGGGAGCCGTGTTCCCGCTTTCGCGGGAGGCCGTCGACACGCTGCAGCGATTCGGCGAGCAGGGCCTGGTGCATCCCGTGAGCGAGATGCCCATCTTCGCCATGTGCGAGGAGGTGCGCGCTTACTGCGGCGGCGTCGCGTTCACTATGACGAATGCAGGGAGATATTCGGGGGCCGTGTTCTTCCTGAGCAATGCGGGCAAGACCTTCGACGACGACGAGACCGCAAGCACCCTGCGCGAGGTGGGCACCATCATCCAAAACCGCATCAATCAAGAGGAGCTCGACCTATCTGCGCAGGCGAAGTCCGACTTCCTCGCGCGCATGTCGCACGAGATCCGCACGCCCATGAACGGCATCATCGGCATGACCGAGATAGGCCTGAAGCCCGAGCAGAGCGACGAGCGCCGCGTCGATTGCCTGAACAAGGTGCACGCGTCGTCGCTGTACCTGCTCGATCTGCTCAACGGCATCTTGGATATGACGAAGATCGAGAACAACAAGATGCTGCTCGGCGACGCGCCCTTCAGCATGAGCCATGTGGTCGAGGAGCTCAAGGCCGTAAGCGCCGGCCGCCTTGCCGCGCGCAACCAGAAGCTGGTCGTGGACATGCGGATGCGGCACGATTGGTTCATGGGCGATGCGCTGCGCCTTGACCAGGTGCTTATCAACCTGGTGGGCAACGCCGTGAAGTACTCCGACGACGGCAGCACCATCACGGTGGCCATCGAGGAGCGGGCTGCTGACGGCGAAGTTGCGAGCGAGCAGCCGGTAGGCCGCGAGGCCGTAGGGGCCGGCGCTGCGGGCACACTGCCGGAGGGCCGCGAGGCCGCGGGGGCTGACGCACGAGCAGCGGAAGGCACGGCGGCGGGTACGCTTCCGGCGGGCTGCGAAGCGGCGGAAGGCTGCGTGCAGCCGGCGGACCGCGAAGCCGCGGGCGCCGAAAAGCGGGCGGCGGGAAACGACGCCCGAACGGCAAGCGTGTATTTCGCCGTCGCCGATGAGGGCGTGGGCATCGCCGAGGAGGACATCGAGCGAATCTTCGCCAAGTTCGAGCAGGTAGACGCCACGGACGCCCGTCAACAGGGCACGGGCCTGGGGCTTGCCATCAGCAACCGTATCGTGCTCATGATGGGCGACCGGATCCATGCGAGCAGCCGTCTGGGGCATGGCAGCACGTTCTATTTCGAGATACCGCTGCCGATAACCGACGCAGTCGGCAAGCCGGTAGGTGCAGACGCCGAGCAGGTCGACTTCACCGGCAAGCACGCCTTGGTCGCCGAGGACAACGAGCTGAACATGGAAATCATCACATACGTGATCGGCGACATGGGATTCACCGTGGATAAGGCGACGAACGGTCAGGAGGCGGTGGACGCGTTCAGGCAATCCCCTGTTGGGCGTTACGACATCATCTTGATGGACGTCATGATGCCGGTCATGGACGGGCTTACCGCCGCGCACCGCATCCGCTGCCTTGACCGCGACGACGCCGCCAAGGTGCCCATCGTGGCAACCAGCGCGAACGCATTCGCCGAAGACGTGAAGCGCTCGCTTGCCAGCGGCATGAACGCCCACGTATCCAAGCCCATCGATTCGGCGAAGCTAGCGAAGGTGCTAGCCAAAGTGATGCGATAGCCGCAGCCGCGATCAGAGGGCTTTGCCCTATAACGCACGAGGAGCCGCTCGTCAGCGGCTCCTCGTTTACGTTTGCGACTGTGCTTGCGTTGGCGCTCTCTGCTTCGACCGCAGGCCGTGCCTTCGCAACCTACAAACTTTTGCTTACGCGCAGCCAACAAGTTGCTAACGCAACCCGCAAGCTGGGCTTGCGCTATTCCGCCAGCTTCTTGGCCAACAGCTGGTTGATGATCTTCGGATTGCCCTGGCCGCGCATCTCCTTCATGCACTGACCCACGAAGAACCCGATGACCTTCGTATTGCCCTCCTTGTAGCGGGCAACCTCGTCGGGGTTCGCCGCGATGATGGCATCCACGACGGCCTCGATGGCGCCGGTGTCCGACACCTGCTTCATGCCGCGCTCCTCGACGATGACCGAAGGATCCTTGTCCTCGTCCATGATGGCGGAGAACACCTGCTTGGCCTGCTTGGACGAGATGGCGTCCTCAGCGAGCAGCTTCACCAGCTCCACTGCACGGGCAGGTGTGAGCGGGCTTTGCGCAAGGTCGGCATCCTCGCTAGCGTTGAGCCATGCGGTGACGTCGTTGATGGCCAGGTTGGCAACGGGCTTCGCCAGCTTGGCGGCATCCTTGCCCGCAACCTCCATGCACGCCTCGAAGAAGTCGGCCGTGGCACGATGGTCAACCAGATGACGCGCATCGTACGCGGACAGGCCGAACTCCTCGGCGAAGCGGGCAGCCTTCTGATCGGGCAGCTCGGGCAGCTTGGCGCGCACACCTTCGATGAACTCATCGGAAAGGTCGTAGGGAGCCAAGTCGGGCTCGGGGAACAGACGGTAGTCGTCAGCGGTTTCCTTCACGCGCATGACGATGGTATGCTTCATGGTGGGATCCCAATGGCGGGTTTCCTGGTAGATTTGACCGCCCTCTTCCAGAACCTCGGCCTGACGGCAGATCTCGTAAGCCAGGCCATCATGCAGGTTCTTGAAGGAGTTCATGTTCTTCAGCTCGGTCTTCACACCCAGCTTCGTGGAGCCGCGGCGGCGCAGGCTGACGTTGCCGTCGCAGCGCATGGAGCCTTCCTCCATGGAGCAGTCGGAGATGCCGATGGCCAGATAAATCTGGCGCAGCTTCTGCATGAACAGGCGCGCCTCCTCGGGCGTGCGCAGGTCGGGCTCGGTGACCAGCTCGATAAGCGGCGTGCCGGCGCGGTTGTAGTCAACCAGCGAGTGCGTAGCGCCCGCGATACGGCCCTCGTCGCCGCCGACATGGATCATCTTGCCGGCGTCCTCCTCCATATGGATGCGCGTGATGCCCACGTGCGCCGTGTAACCGGAGTCGGTGACGGTGACGTTTTCGCACGTCTCGCCCGGCTTCAGGCCGGCGATATCGCCGCGCTCCTTCGCCGCCGGACAATCGACATCCAGATCAAGATGGCCGCGCATGCAGAACGCCACCGGACCCTGCGTGGTCTGGAAGTTCTTGGCCATATCCGGGTACATGTAGTTCTTGCGGTAGAACATGCTGTGCTTCTCGATGTCGCAGTTCGTGGCCAGGCCGGCAAGCACGATGGACTCGATAGCGGCCTTGTTCGGCACGGGCAACGCGCCCGGAAGGCCCAGGCACACCGGGCAGGTGTGCGTGTTCGGGTCGGCACCGAACTCAAGCTTGCAGCCGCAGAACATCTTCGTGTTCAACGTGGTCAGCTCGGCATGGATCTCCAAGCCGATGACCGCCTCCCAATCTTGCAGCACTTCTTCGAGCTTACGCATTAGCAACGCACCTCCAAACCCTTCGTCATCCCAAGGGCCTGCGCCCCGCTTCGCGATGCTCGGCCTGCAACAGTCCACTGGACTGTTGCATCTTGCAGCACTTCTTCGAGCTTACGCATTACTCAATCACCTTCCCGTCGGCGAAATTCGGGGCCACGGGGGCCTTGCCGTAGGCGGCCTCGAGCGCCATGGCGGCGCGGAACATGTTCTCGTCCTTGAACTGCGGGGCGATAAGCTGCACGCCCACGGGCATGCCGCTTTGCGCGCCCAAGCCGCACGGCACGCTCATGCCGCCGTTGCCGGCGATGTTGATGGAGATGGTGAACACGTCGGACAGGTACATGGTTGCCGGATCTGCGATCTCGCCGAACTTGAACGCCGTTGCCGGGGCCGTGGGCGCCAAGATGACGTCGCACTGCTCGTAGGCGTTGCGGTAATCCTGCGTGATGAGCGTGCGGACCTGCTGCGCCGGATAGTAGTACTGCTCGTACACGCCGGCGGAAAGCAGATAGCTGCCCAGCATGATGCGGCGCTTCGCCTCTTCGCCGAAGCCGTGGGCTCGGCTTGCCTCGTACTGGCCGCCCAGATCCTTGTGGCCTTCCTCGCAGTAGCCGTAGCGCACGCTATCGAAGCGGGCCAGGTTGGAGAACGCCTCGCACGGGCCAAGCACGTAGTAAGCGCTGATGGCGGCATCGATATGCGGCAGATCGACCTCGACGATGGTTGCGCCGGCGGCCTCAAGCTTGGCAGCGGCCTCGGACACGCGCTCCGAAACCTCGAAGGACAGCCCCTTGGCATCCATGAAGCTGCGCACCACGCCGATGCGCATACCCGCGACATCCTGCTGGCATGCGGCGCGGAAACCGGCCTTCACGTCCTGCGACGTGCAGTCCAGGGGGTCATGACCGCACAGGGCGTCCATCGCGGCGGCGGCGTCCTCGACGCTGCGGGCGAACGGGCCGACCTGATCGAGCGAGCTGCCGAAGGCAACCACGCCGTAACGGCTGACCGTGCCATAGGTGGGCTTGACGCCCACGATGCCGCAGAAGCTGGCGGGCTGGCGGATGGAGCCGCCCGTGTCGGAGCCCAGCGTGACGCACGCCATGCCCGCGGCGACAGCCGCCGCCGAGCCGCCCGAGCTGCCGCCCGGGACGCGACCCAAATCCCACGGGTTGCGCGTGGGGCCGAACGCGGAGGACTCGGTGGTGGAGCCGAACGCGAACTCGTCCATGTTCAGCTTGCCCAGCGGCACGCCGCCGGCATCGATAATGCGCTGCACGCACGTTGCAGTGTACGGAGACACGTAGTTTTCCAGCATGCGGGAGGAGCAGGTGGTGTGCGTGCCCGTCATGTTCATGTTGTCCTTGAACGCCACCGGCACACCGGCCAGCGGGCCGAGCGTATCGAACGTGCCGTCGCCGATAGCCCGGTCAACGCGCTGCGCGGCGGCCATGGCAGCCTCGGAGGTAACCTCTAGGAACGCGTGCACCTGCTTATCGGCCTGCGCGATGCGGTCGAGGCTCGCCTGCGCAACCTCGCAAGCGGTGAACTGCTTGGATGCCAGACCCTCGCGGATCTGCGCGATACCCATATCGGAGATGGCCATTACGCATCGCCCCCTTCGCCCAGGATGGACGGGATCAGGAAGCTGCCGTCCTGCTGTTTCGGCGCGTTCTCAAGCGCAACCTGCTGCGTGAACGACTCGGTTTCCACATCCTCTCGCATGACGTTGGACAGGCTTCCGATGGGATGGAACGTAGGCTCCACGCCCTCGAGGTCCAGCTGCTTGATGGACTGCAGCGTTTCGATGATGTTGTTCAGATCGACCGTCATCTCGGAGAGCTCCTCCCCGGAAAGGCCGATGCGCGCGTATTCCGCGATTCCGCGGACCTCGCGCTCGGTAAGGTATTGGGTCATTGGTTTCTTTCCTTTCGATTCCAACGCACGCGTTAGCGTCCCCGCCGCAAGGCGGCAGCTGCCCCATGGCCGATCAGCGCCAGCGCGATGGCGGCACCTGCGAACACGCCTGGGGAAACCGACGCGATGGCGGCACCCGCGGACTCACCGGGGAAGCCGGCGCAGCTCAGCTTCACGCACGCTGAAAGCGGTTAGACCGTTAACTTGGCTATGATAGCAAACAAGCCCACCCATCAGGCCGCAAACCCTCAGGCGACAGCGATTCGATAGACACGCGGAATGCCGCCTATGCCAAGTTCGCGCCAACATCCGATTAAGAACCTTCGCCTTATGCGCGTCCACCGCATCAAGCAGCGCCGTGCAGCCGCGAACCCAGTACTCCTTGTTCGTGATGGGCGCCACGTTGGCGATAGGCACCCACAAATCGCAACGAGAACCAACCCCCCACGCCCTACGCAATGCCAGCGAGCTTCAAATCTTCATCTACCAGATGGCGAAGATATTCCGACCGTTTCATCCCAAGCTGCGCTGCCCGAATGTCTATGAGCAGGATTTTATTCACCGGCTCTTTAAACCCCACCTGCTTCATTTCCTCATCGAACATAAGAGGGCGGCCGGGACCATATGTAACCGGCCCGCTAGGTTCTCCATGCAAGATGCCGGCAGCAGCATCCGCCTCCCATTGGTCAAGCTGTTCAGGCGTAATGCCGAATTCTTTTTTGATTTCATCCGCAGACATTGCCATGCCTACCGCCTCCTTGCCAATAGCCCAAGTTCGAACAGGACTCTTTTCGTCGGCGGCTCCATTGCGTGATAAATCACTACTGCAGAAGGTTTTTGGGAGCCGACTAACTCAACAACCCTTCCGTCTTCCGTAAGCCCTATAGCAACGACTTGGTCTTCATACGGAGCCTTTCGGTGTTGCGACGCCATTCGATTTTCCCAGGCGTACCGTATGCTGTCCTCGTTTAAGCCGTGTTTAAATGCATGCTCTGCGACGACAAGTCTGTCCATTAATGCCTCGAATTTCGTACAACGATATTCTAGCAGGCTTTACCCGCGAAAACTATCGTTGCATTCCGTGGTTTCGAGGATCTTGCAGGAGAGGAAGGGCATCCCGGAGACGGATGCCGGCCACGACATTCCCACGTCGGACAACGCCTAGCGGAAAAGCACCTGCACTGGCTCATGCGATGAAGGGATTCTAGCACACGCACAGATGTTCGTGCAAGCGAAAAGCGGACGTATTTTCGCTATTGCAAGCACAGGCGGCCCGCGCGCCAGCCCTGCACAGCTTTGCTTCATCCGCCTAAGACGCAAACGCACGAACCCGCGATGACGGGACGGCCGAACTGCCGCCCTTCGCCTTATGCGCAAAAGGCCGCGTCGCCTTTGGGAACGGCGATGCGGCCTTAGCGGTTACGGAAACCCCACGAGCTCGTCAACGACATCACGGACGCCGCTCGCAGACAGGCGCGGCGATTTCGAGCAGGTCGGGCTACCTCCACTCCGCCCAGATCACGTCGCCGGGCTTGGGGGCCTCGATGCCCGGGCCGTTGGGCAGCATATAGTAGGCGTTCGCCGCAAGCGTCTCCGGGCTGCCGGGGCGCCCGGGCACGGGCCAGGCGCGCAGCGTGCCGTCCTCGGCATGTTCGGCGCGCAGCATCTTGATGCCGAAGAACTCGGGCTCGCCGGGCTTGTGCGCCAGATGCTCCGCGGGCCTATCCTCGCCGCGGACCGGGCCGCCGTGCCCCTTCGGGCCGTGGCCGCCTGCCGGGAACGCCTCGGCCAGCACCATGGGCGTGCGCGCAACCTCGGGATCCAGGCCCGAGAACGCGCGCATGAGCGGGCGCAGGTAGAAGTTCAACGTGAACGACGCGCCGCCGCTGGGGCCTGAAATGCCCACGATGGGCGTGCCGTCGATGACGGCGAAGCTGGAATGGTGCCCCGGCCCGTGGTTGGTCTGATGGCAGATCATCTGCCCCATCTGCTCCATGACCTCGCACGACCAGTCGTCGCTGCCCTTGGACGACCCCGCGTTCAGGACCACGATGTCGGCAAGCTCCACGGCACGGCGCAGCGCGTCCTCGATGGCATCGCGACGGTCGGCCACGATGTCGAACGGCACGAATACGCCGCCCCACTTCTCGCATTTCGCACGCACCAGCACGCTGTTGGTCTCGAAGTTCTTCCTGCGAGCGGCGAACAGCTCGGGACGCTCGGGGTCAAACGGCACGCCGGGCGCTATCAGCTCGTTGCCCGTGGGAATGAACGCCACGCGCGGGCGGCGCACCACCGGCACCGACCCGTTGTTGCCCGAGCCCATGCGCGCCGCCAGGTCGGGCGTGATCAGCTGGCCGGCACGGCCCAGCACGTCGCCGCGACGCACGGCGCTGCCCACCGGACGCGTGCCCGCACCGGGCTTCGACGGCGCCGCGTCGATGGTGATGTGCTGCTCATCTGCGGAAACCTTCACGTGCTCGATCACAATGGCCGTGTCGAACCCTTCCGGCATGGCAACGCCGGTATTGGCGAACTCCCAGTCGCGGCCGCGCACCCACGCGCTGGTATCGGGCACTTCGCCGTCTGCCAAATCGGCGAAATCGGCCCAGTGCAGCGCGACGGAATCCATAGCGCACGTCAGCACGTTGGGCATGTCGGTTTGCGCCAGCACGTCATAGGCCAGCACGCGGCCGACCGATTCAGCCAACGGCACATGTTCCACCAGCTTGCGCGCAACCTCGCGCGCGTGGGTTTGCCCGGCGTCGGCGCCTCGCGCCTGCGCCTGCGCGCCGCGCCAGCCGAAACCCTCCGGCTGCGCGTCCAACGCCACCAGCGTCGCCGCCACCGCTTCCTCGCGCGACAACTGTATATGCTGCGAATGGTCCCTCATGACCGCCTCTTTCCTTGATGCCCGGCGCGAAAGCCGCCGCGTTGCGCGCACGCAACGCGGCGCCCGGTTGCCCGGAAGACGGCGCACCGCAACGCACACACCGCTCGCTCACGCCGAGAGCCCGTCTTCGACAAGCTATTCTCGGTTGAATACAACCCGAACTATAGTCCAACTTCATCTGTTTGCGTGCCTTTCATTTGGATTCGGAATCGAACGCCCACGACGCTTGCGCCGGCGCTTCGCCACGGCGTATACTGCCCCCTCGTAAAGGAGCGCAGGTGACCCGGAACAAGTCCAGGCATCCAGCCTCGCAGCAAAGAAACGAAAGGCACTGACGTGACCGCATCGGTTGGTTCGTGCCCCGCAGAACGTGACGCGCGCTTGCGCGTGGGGTTCGTGGGAGCCGGCAAAATCGGGTTCGCCCTGGGAACGCATCTGTTCGAACACGGTTCGAAGATCTCAGGCTATGCAAGCCGCACGCAAAAGGCGGCGCTTTGGGCATCGCAGTGCACGCATTCCGTTTCCTTTTCCTCGCTGCAAGCGCTTCTTGATTCCACGGACCTCATCTTCATAACCGTGCCCGATGGTGCCATCGCCGAAGCAGCCGGCCAGCTGGCCGACGCCGCGGCGAACACGCCGGCAGGCGGCCTTTCCGGAAAAATGGTGTGCCATGCAAGCGGCGCACTGACCTCCGGCGAGCTTGACGTATGCCGAAAAGCCGGGGCAACTTGCGCGAGCGTTCACCCGCTGTGCGCCGTGCCCGACGTCCCGACCAGCGCCGATGCGCCCGATCGCCTTGCCGGCATGTTCTTCACGCTTGAAGGCGACCAGGCCGCGGTGGACGCGGCGGGCGCGCTGCTGGACGCGGCGGGCAATCCGCACTGCACCATCGCGGCCGACGCGAAAGTGCGCTACCACGCCGCGGCGGTGTTCCTGAGCAATCTGGTGTGCGGCCTTGCCTCCGAGGGGCTGGGCATCCTGGAGGGCTGCGGGTTCACGCCCGAGCAGGCCCTGCAGGCCGCCGGCCCGCTGTTCACCGGCAATTGCGCCGCCATCGCGCAAAAAGGCCCGCAAAACGCCCTATCCGGCCCCATCGAGCGCAACGACATCGAAACGGTGCGCAAGCATCTGGCCGCATTGGACGGGCAGGCGCGCGAAACCTACGCCACGCTGTCGCTTTCCGTTTGCGACCTGGCCGCGCGGCGCCACCCCGAGCGCGATCACACCCCGATGAGGAATCTGCTGGAATCAGCACAAACCCGCAGGTAAAGCGAAGGAGAGAAACCCATGAAGAACACCGTGGCAACGTTCGCCCAGGCAAAGGCCGAGGGCCGCAAGCTCGCCATGCTCACGGCCTACGATTACTCCACCGCCAAGCTCGAGGACGAGGCCGGCATCGACGGCATCCTCATCGGCGACTCGCTGGGCAACGTGGTGCTCGGTTACGAGGACACCCTGTCCGTGACCGTCGAGGACATGATCCACCACAGCGCCGCCGTCGCCCGCGGCGCGAAGAACGCCCTGATCGTCTGCGACATGCCGTTTCTGTCCTACGAGGTCAGCGTCCCCGATGCCGTACGCAACGCCGGCCGCCTGCTCAAGGAAGGCCGCGCGAACTGCGTGAAGCTGGAAGGCGGCGAAGAGGTGTGCCCGCAGGTTGCCGCCATGGTGGCCGCCGGCATCCCCGTCATGGGGCACCTGGGCCTGACGCCGCAGTCCATCAACGCGTTCGGCGGCTTCAAGGTGCAGGGCAAGAGCGAGGCCGCTGCGCGCAAGCTGATCTCCGACGCGAAGGCGCTCGAGGCCGCCGGCGCGTTCGCCATCGTGCTCGAGGCCGTGCCCGCCAAGCTTGCCGCCCTGGTCACCAAGGAAGTGGGCGTCCCCACCATCGGCATCGGCGCCGGCGCCGGCTGCGACGGCCAGATCCTCGTTTACCAGGACATGCTGGGCATGTTCAGCGACTTCTGCCCGAAGTTCGTCAAGCGCTTCGCGAACGTGGGCGAGGCCATGCGCAACGGCTTCGCCAGCTACATCAACGAGGTGCGCGAGGGCTCCTTCCCCTCCGCCGAGCACACGTTCAAGATCGACGACGAAGTGCTCGAGAAGCTGTACTAGCCCGATGACCGGCGGGCGCGGCCGAGGCATCCTTGCCGCGTTCGCCGGTCATCGGGCTAGTACAGCT
>ERZ1034913.369-NODE-369-length-38623-cov-163.395587_pt1 | contig 38623 bp, 61 predicted proteins | sample MGYA00520697_ERZ1034913 | MGnify/ENA primary metagenome ERZ1034913 (study PRJEB33766, sample SAMN09781786) | gut metagenome | biome: gut microbiome | host: Homo sapiens | place: Madagascar | study: EMG produced TPA metagenomics assembly of the PRJNA485056 data...
ATGGGTTTACGGCAATGCAAGGGTTTCCGGCAATGCAAGGGTTTACGGCAATGCAAGGGTTTCCGGCAATGCAAGGGTTTACGACAATGCAAGGGTTTACGACAATGCAAGGGTTTACGACAATGCAAGGGTTTGCGACAATGCATGGGTTTACGGCGATGCATGGGTTTACGGCAATGCAAGGGTTTCCGGCAATGCAAAGGTTTACGGCGATGCAGATTATGCATTAGTACAAGGATTCGGGACAGAATTCCGCTGCACAACTTTTTACAGGGACAAAAATAAAAAAATAATGGTTAATTGTGGATGCTTCCATGGAGATTTAGAAGAATTTAGAAAACGGGTAAAAGAAACGCGAAACGGAAAAATAGCAAAAGAATACTTAACGATTGCTGATTTAATGGAATATCATTTCGCAAGCGAGGATTCTAGCGATGAATAGTGTACTACAAACAAAAAAAGAGTGTTTTTTCTGCAAAACAACCCAAAATTTACATAGGCATCATGTCTTATATGGCAGTAGTAATAGAAAACAATCAGAAAAGTACGGTTTTACAGTTTATTTGTGTCTGAGCCATCATACCAACGGCGGCGAGGCAGTGCATCGTAACCCCAACGGACCGCTAGACAGATGTCTCAAAGAACTAGCACAGAAGTACTGGGAAGAGAACAACGGAACGAGAGAAGAATTTATCAAAACATTCAGGAGGAATTACCTGTGAACAAATTTAGAAATAAAAAGATTTTTACGACAGCAGGAAAGTTTGACAGCAAGAGAGAAATGCATCGCTATTTAGAACTGGCGGCAATGCAAGAAGCGGGAGAAATTACAGGATTAGAGCGACAGCCGAGATATATCCTTGTAGGCAGTCAAAAGCGAGAAGACGGCACTACAGAACGCCCCGTATCATATACAGCAGATTTCCGATACACAGACAAGGAAGGCAAGATTATTGTGGAGGATGTTAAATCCTCACGAACAAGAAAAAATCCGGAATATATCATCAAGAGAAAGCTGATGCTTGAACGGTATGGTATCACGATCAGGGAGGTGGCGTAACGGGAAAAATAGGAGACTCAGAAGCAAGAAAAGCGGCGAAAACGATCAAAAAGTACTGCAATAAACACAAGTATTGTGAGGGATGTATTTTTGATATGGGAAATACAACTAGGAACTGCCTACTGGTCAAAAAAATGCCATTTGACTGGATAAAAAAGCTGGACACCCTCCGGGGTTAAGGATAGATACACATTACAGCAACACGTTAACGGTTCCATGAGGAGCTATATGCCATTGATTCCTCCGGATTTATTCCGGAGGGGGAAGGGAAGAAAATGACGGTAGAAGAAAAAGTGAAATGGAAAGCAGCACAAAAACCCGTTGCTATTGTCGGCGCCGCGTTTATTACTGTTGACGGAGAGTTAAAAGGGAAACCGTTAGCTATTGAAGTGAAAATGGATAGCGGGGAAACAGTTTTGTATGAGCGAATGGTTGACTATAACGATTTAGAACAACTAAGAAAAGAGGAATAAAAAGAGCCACCGGAAGTGGATATATATACAAACCGATATCTAGTTGCGGGATGTACGAGAAGGGAGAATAAGGATGGATAAGGAAAAACCTGTAAACTTTGACTTATTAAGAATCAATAAAGGAATGAAGAAGATATGCACATGCAATCCTCCACATTATGAGCTTAGTGTTGAAAATCGAATTATTATGTGTAGAGATTGCGGAGCGGTTGTGGATCCATTTGAGGCAATGTTGTCAATCGCAAGATATCATGAGCAACTAAGAGAGGAAACCAATCGATTAAAAAGAAAAGTAAAAGTTTATTCAGAAGAAGCAAATAAAGAGCTAAAAAGAATGCGTAAGAGCAGGGTGTTTCGCGAGATGGAAGAATCGTATAGAAAAAATATGCTTCCGAGATGTCCGAAGTGTAAAGAATACTTTGACCCACTGGAAATTATTGAATTTAGAAATGCAAAATATATAAAACGAGAGGAGGAAAGGTAGTGAGTGTCCCATGAACCATGAATACAGAATACTGCAAGATATGCTTATTGCCGGGAAGATAGATACGAACGAATTTAAAGAACGGATAGATACAATCGAACCGGATACATATATGAGTTTATCACAGCAATACATAAAAGACGAAATAAGTGATGAGGAGTTTACGAAGCGGTGTAACCGACTGAAAAGGATACCAATAAACACCTACGTGAGCATATCAGAAAAATTTATGCAGGGCGAAATAAGCGAGGATGAATTTGTGGAGCGGTATAACCGATTGATTGAGCAGGAAGCTGAAAAACACTGGGAACCGGTCGAACCACACGAGCATATTTAGGAGGGGAAAATGGACAGAAAAGAAATGATTAACGCATTAGAAACAATCAGAAAAGCTTGCACAGGAAGGTGTGAGGAGTGCAAGTTTGGAACAATAGAAGGAGTGTGCAAGCTAAAAGAAACAAATCCGAATGAGTGGACACCTGAAACTATGGGATTTAGGTGCAGAGACTGCGAGTATAAAGCATCTGAATACTGCGAGAAATGCGGAGTTCTTGCCAATCCTGACGTTATTACGGTGGTTCGCTATAAAACTATTAACGGAATACCAAACAGAGAACCTTACGAGATGGACGTAAAACTGACAAACGGAAATGAGGTTACGTATCGGCGAGTGAACTAAAACAAAAAGGATAAGAAAGAAAATGAGTATATTTAAAAGGAGGAAGAAAGATGTTAACTGCTGTATATGATACAAGGCGTTCTACCGACGTAATGGAAATTCAGAAGGATGCTCAATATTTGAAAGAAGAAATGACTGGTTGTATATACAGGCACTTTAAAGGAGAATTATATATCGTAACGGATGTTGTAGTAAATTCCGAGTCTCTTGAGATAGAAGTAATATACAAAGACTTTACACCTTCCCAACTTGCATGGAGTAGAGGTTTAAAACAATTTTTTTCGGGAGTCAATACAACAAAGTACCCTGACGCGCTACAAAGAGTGAGGTTTAAAAAAGTTGGAAAAAACGGGGAGATAGAACGATGAGCATATTTGATGTAGCAATGGCTGTAGACAATGAAAAAGAAATAAGAAGAAAGTTGAAGGAGTAAATATGGGTGAAAAGATTTGTGGAGTAGTTATATTGGCAATAATATATTTGCTGCTTGCATAGAAAGCAAGTGATTTATGGAGGAAGTGATATGAGTACAGTAAATAACGTGATAAGTAACGTGATGCCTATAATATGGGCAGCGATTGCTTTGCTGGAATGGATGGCGGCAGAAGAAAAAGAAGATAAGATTTATGCAGCAGTAATGATGATATTAGCGATGGTTGCGCGGAGGTAAGAAAATTGAGTAACCCTAAGCACGATTGGTACGGACACGCAGTAAAACAGGTAAAAAAATACCCAGACAAACTGATTGCAGAAAATACAGCTCAGTCAGCCTTGTGGATGTACGCTATCAACAAGGCGATAAAGCAGACAGAGGGCATGGACAACGGTAAGGACAGAATGAAAGCTGTACAGCTGGTGTATTTCGAGGATAGATACACGATAGCAGGGGCGGCGGATAAGCTTGGATATGCAGAAATGACTATACGCAGATGGCTTAGTGCTTTCACCAATTTAGCTGGGAAATACGCAGGATATTAAAGAGAGGGGAATTATTTTCCTCTCTTTTTATGTTTGTCTAACGTGGCTTAAAAAATGTCGTACAATACACTTGTACGGACGAGTACTGGTAACTTTTTGTGAGACATAGCCTCCTCTATCTTGTGGTAAAAGAATCAGCTCTCATCCCGCGTAAAAGAGAGCACGTAAAACACCGTTGCGTTCCATATTGGTTGCGGGTCTACAAGTGTTTAGGGACCAGCCGCTTTATTAGTCTTACCCCGGCGGCTGTTAAGGTGCAATTCCTTATACTTGTATTTGGTTGCATTACGCAACTGGTGTAAACGATTTTTTTCATATTTTCTTTCCTTTCATATAACCCCGTAAACAATCCATTACGGTGTTATGGTTGTATTTAGGAGGTGACCCCAAAATGGGATAAGTAAATACCAGGAGTGGCTGACCCAAGAAGGGTTACTTAAGCTAGAGGGATGGGCACGAGATGGATGCACAGACAAAGAGATTGCAGCAAACATCGGTATTAATCCAGATACCTTGTATACATGGAAGAAAAAATTCCCAATTTTAGCCGATACCTTAAAAAGGGGGAAAGAAGTTGTGGACAGGCAGGTAGAAAAAAGCCTGTTACAACGGGCGCTAGGGTACAGCTACGAAGAGACGAGCGAAAAGTACGAAGGCGGAGTAATGACGGAGCGAAAAGTAACAAAGAAGCACGTTGCGCCAGATACAACAGCGCAGATATTTTGGCTAAAGAACAGGAAGCCAGAACAATGGAGAGATAAGCCACAGTCAGAGAGTGCAAGCGACAAAGCACTGGCGAAAGCTATTGAGATTCTTGGGGGTGTCGACAGTGCCATTGACTAGCAAGCAGGCAGAATACCTGCAAGGCTGTAACCACCGTTGGAACGTAAAGACCGGGGCAACAGGCTCCGGGAAATCCTTTGTTGACTACGCAGTCGTAATTCCTCAACGCCTGACACATCTAAAAGGACTGGGGCTTGCTGTGATGCTGGGAAACACCAGAGGCACGTTACAGCGAAACATACTTGACCCTATGAGAGAGATATGGGGTGAGGAGTTAGTTGGCGAAATACGCAGTGACAACACAGTACAGCTATTTGGCAAAAAAGTATATGCATTAGGTGCCGATAACAAGAAGCACGTTGCAAGGATACAAGGAGCGACAATTGAGTATGCTTATGGCGACGAGGTGACGACGTGGAATCAAGAAGTGTTTGAGATGTTAAAATCTCGTCTCAGAACGTCACACAGTCACTTTGACGGGACGTGCAACCCGGCGGGGCCAAAGCACTGGTTTAAAGGATTTATAGATTCCGATGCCGATATATTCCAACAGGCGTACAACATACATGATGGCTGCCTGCCTCCGGCGGTAGTGGACGAGTTAATAAAAGAGTACTCAGGGACGCACAGGTACCAACGCTACATACTGGGCAAATGGGCAGTGGCAGAAGGGCCTGTGTACGATATGTTTTCGGAGGCAAGACACGTTTGTAAAGCAGAGACCAGCGGAGAGATAATTGTTAGCTCCGATTTTGGTATGCAGAACCCTACCGTCTTCTTGATCTGGCAGAAAAGAGTAGATACCGGCAACTGGCACTGCATAAAAGAGTACTACTATTCAGGCAGGGAGAACAACCGCATGAAGACAGTCAGTGCGCTAGTAAAAGGACTAGAGGACACGCTAAGCGGGCAGAAAGATGATTTAGTGATCGTTGACCCATCCGCCACCGCTCTCATCGTGGAGTTACGTAGCAAAGGGCATAAAGTCAAAAAAGCAGATAACACTGTTAACGATGGGATAGCAGACGTTGAGACGATGTTGGCACAAGACAAATTATCGTTTGACCCATCTTGCACACACACGATTGAGGAGTTTGGTATCTATGCATGGGACCCAACAGCGGCTGAAAAGGGAAGGGACGAAGTTATAAAACAGTCAGACCACGCAATGGACGCTATCAGGTATCTTGTAAAAACATTAAAACTCGTCAAGCGCAGCCGAACAAGACAATACAAATCAATTCTAGGGTGATAACAATGTATCTATCATATCAAGATTTCGTTGCCACAAAAGACAAAGGGCAATTTATAAATCAGTTTATAAAATTCCACGAGAGTACAGGAGCATATAAAGAGGCATTAAAAGCGGACAAGTATGACGCACAGGAAAACGAGACTATCTTGCAATTTCAGCGCGTTTATTACACTCTGCTAGGTCAAAAAAAGATAGATAATTTTTCGTCTAACGCACAGATATGCTCTAATTTCTTTCACAAATTAAATACACAGCGTTGTTCGTACAGTCTAGGCAATGGCGTGTTTTTTAATGACATGAGCGTCAAGGACAAACTAGGAAAACAGTTTGACCGGAGAATTAAAGAGGCGGCTTACAACGCACTAATCCATGGCCAGTCCTTCTTATTTTGGAATGTGGACCATCTCCACGAGTTTCCACTTACACAATTCGCCCCGATGTGGGACGAGGATACAGGAGCGTTGATGGCAGGCATAAGATTCTGGCAGTTGGACGAACAAAAACCGTTTAAGGTTGTACTGTACGAAATTGACGGCTATACAACTTACAGCGCAGAAAGTAAGTTCGGAGAATTAAAAGAGACCACTCCCAAGCGGGCATACAGACAGAGAATCGAGACCGCAAACAATTTGGAACCCGAAATTATCGGGGAAGAAAATTATAGCAGTCTCCCTATCGTGCCGATGTTTGGGAATAAACGACATATAAGCACTCTGAGAGGGATGCAGTCAAAGATTGATGCCTACGACGCAGTGCAAAGTGGCTTTGCTAATGATTTAGACGACTGTGCACAGATGTATTGGCTCATTTCTAACGCCGACGGCATGACGGATGACGAGCTGGCGGAATTTAGAGACCGGCTCAAATTTCAGCACATCGCAAAGGCCGAAGAAGGACAAGTACAGGCATACACACAAGAGCCGCCATATACCGCCAGAAAAGAGTTTCTCACGCAGATGCGGTCAGAAATTTATGAGGACTTTGGGGCGTTGGATGTGCACGCTATAGCCGCCGGAGCAACAAACGACCATATAGACGCCGCATACCAACCATTAGACGACAACGCAGATGATTTTGAGTACTTCGTGGGCGATGCGATTGAGAAAATTCTTGAGCTTGCGGGGATTGATGACGAACCGCAATTTAAGCGAAACAGAATCAGCAACGAGAAGGAACGAACAGACATGATTCTTGAGGCAGCTAATTATCTGGATGAAGAAACCATCCTGAAAAAATTACCGTTTGTTGCACCGGAGGAAGTGCCAGACATTTTGGCAAAACTGGACGAAGAATCATATAACCGCTACACAGAGCCACCTGAACCAGATACGCCGGAAGATGACCCGGAAGGGGATGAATAAACATGTATCCATCCGACAAGTGGACAGAACAGGAACTGCAAAAGTTGGAAAAACGGCTGACAGAAGTATATAAGCAGGCTGGAAAAGAGCTTGACGGCAAAGCGAGAAACTATTTTAAACAGTTTTCCAGGCGATACGCCAAAGAATATGCGGCATACCAGGCAGGGAAGTACACCAAGAAAGAATTTGAAGCATGGCTGATGAATCAGTATGGCAGAGGGCAGAGGTGGGAAGCACTGCGCGAGGACATGGCGCGGCGGCTGGCAGAATCAAACCAGATTGCCGCGGCGTATATCAACGAAAAGACCCCCCTTGTTATTGCCCTCAATCGTAATTTCGAGGCATACATGATTAAATCTCTTGTACCTGACAGACAGATAAAAGAGATCGGAGATATTGCTTTTAATTTAGTTGACGAGCATACAGTTAAGCGGCTAACAGTCAAAAAACAAAAAATTCTCCCACCGCGTAGGGTACTAAAAAGCAAGGATGTGCACTGGAACAAGAAGAAATTGCAAAATGCACTACTGCAAGGAATTTTACAAGGTGACAGCATAAAAAAGCTCGCAGGGCGATTCCAGGACGTTACAGGTATGAATCATACTGCCGCAATTAGAAACGCCCGCACAGCGTTTACAGGAGCGCAGAACGGGGGCAGGCAGGCAGCATACGAGGAAGCCTACCAGATGGGAATTGATGTAGTGAAACACTGGACAGCAACAAAGGACTTGAGGACACGAGACAGTCACAGAGCATTAGATGGCGAAGAAGTACCGTTTAACATGGCGTACTCAAACGGTCTTATGTATCCGGGAGACCCGAGTGGAATTCCGGCGGAAGTTTATAACTGTCGCTGCACACAAAGAACTGCACTGCCTACCGAACTGGCACAACCACGAATGATACGTGTTAAAAATCTGGAAACAGGCAGAAACGAAGTCGTAGAAGACATGACCTACTACGAATGGTTAGCAACGCAAAGGGGGCGAATATAATGGCGGATATTGATGTTGTGAGCCACGTGGACGAAGTAATTTTAAAGACCACCATGGCACTTGCAAGGGCGTTAGAACAGGCAGGAGCCGCCGCAGAGGGGCACGCAAAAGACCTTTGCCCGGTCGATACAGGCGCATTGAGAAACAGTATTACGCATCGGACCGACTTGGAAAATCTCACGGAAACAATAGGTAGCAACGAAGAATACGCCGCCTATGTAGAGTTAGGAACTGGTGTGTATTACAAGGGGGGACGAAAGACCCCGTGGACTTATCAGGACGATAAAGGACAGTGGCATATCACAAACGGCCAGAGGGCACAGCCGTATTTAAAACCGGCGGCGGCAAATTACGCAAAAGAATACACAGCAATCATTGCAGATGAATTAAAAGGAGCGATGGGATAATGGACAGATTGTCTTTGCTCGTCAAGGCAAGAAAAACAGCAGAATATTTTACTGATAAAAAGTTTAAATACTCGCAGAACGTGGCGAATAGCTGGGCAGGCGCAAAGAAGAAAAAGGCAAGTAATTGTGCATCGTATGTATGCTATTGCCTACAGCAATTAGGCATCCTCAAACCGGGACAACTGTTTTATTGCAACAGGAACGGAACAGTTGTCTATAAGGGCGCAGGAACAAAAGCGGCTATATCAAAACGATATAGATTGATAAAAGTAAATAAATTACCCCGGGATTATAAAAACAAATTAAAACCGGGAGACATTTGCTTTTACCGCCTGCATACCAATATTTTCGCAGGAATAAACGAGAATAATAAAATGGTTTGGTGGGATGCCGGAAAGGCTAGCACAAATACTAAAAAAGCAGGCGGCGTTTATAAAAAGATACACAGGATTATTAACAGCAACCAGAAAATTTTGTACGTGTTGAGATGGAAAGGGTGACAGAATGAATTTTAGAGAAGCATGGGAATTAATGAGACAGGGCGCGGCGGTAAAGCTCCCATCTTGGGACGGCTACTGGTGTTTAGACGAAAAAGGCGAAAGCATTGCTATACACACAAAGGATGGCAAGGTGCTAGACATCCGTGAGACGGATAGACCACTGTACACCTTTGGCAACATTGCATCAGACGAATGGCAGATTGCGGACGAAAATAATTGTCCTCAGCTTGGCGGCGAAACTGAATTTAATTTTGGCGAAGCTATTAAATATTTAAAACGTGGTTTTAAAGTGGCAAGAAAAGGGTGGAACGGAAAAAGACAGTATATACAGCTTGCAAGCGGGATTTCCTACAAAACACCTGCGGGAGATATTGTAAATTGCGAACATGATGCAATCGGAAACAAAGCAATCGCATTTGTCGGAACGTCAGGAGTACAGATGGGGTGGCTTGCTTCCCAGGCAGATATGCTTGCGGAAGACTGGGTGTTTGCAGAATAGGAGGATATATGGCACAGAGGAAAATTATTGACGTGTCGGTATACAATGGCACAATCGACTGGAAGAAAGTAAAGAAATACGGTTGCGATGGTGCAATCATTAAGATTATCCGCAAAGATTTAGGCAAAGACAAGAAGTTTGAGGCAAACTACAAAAAATGCGAGGAGTTGGGCATCCCATGGGGCATATACAACTACACATACGCAACCACAACGGCAAAAGCTAAGACGGACATGGAGCTTGTGTGTGACATTCTCGACAAGATCAGCAAAAAGCATTTTAAATACGGCGTCTGGTTTGATATCGAGGATAAAGTGCAGGCAAGGCTAAGCAAAGCAAAGATTGCTGAGATTATCAACGCGGCACAGACTATCGTTGAGTCAAGAGGGTATAAATTCGGCGTTTACACCGGGATGTCGTATTTTTCGGAGCATATTGATAAAAACAAAGTTAACTGTAAAAACTGGTGGATTGCACGTTATTACAAAGGCTATAACCGCATGGCGTTTAAAGCGACACCGAACAAATCTTATAAGCCTACAAATGCAGCTGACCTTATGGCGTGGCAGTATACCAGTTCTGGCGTATTTCCGACCAAGGTTTCAACCGGCAACGGCGGAAATTTTGATTTAAATATTTTGTATCACGACTTCCCGGCGAAGACGCAGAAGGAAGAAACAGCCAAAAAGGTTAAATACACCGGGAAATTTCCTAAATTGCCGTCACGCGGCTACTATGCGTTTTTAGACGGTATTACAGTATTAAAAGGCACAAGAAGGGAAATTGAAAAATTGCAGAAGTTTTTAAACTGGGCTATCGGCTCTAAATTAGATACTGACGGCAAATACGGCGAAAAGACGGAAGATGCGGTTAGTATTTTCCAATCGAAATGTAAATTAAAAATTGACGGCAAATTTGGAGCAAAATCCCTCAAAGCCGCAAAAACATTTAGAAAGTAATCACGAAGTACTGTGATTTACATATAAAGTCATTTAGGGAAAGAAATCCCTCAAAGAAAAGGAGCAATCAAATGGCATTAACAAGAGCTTTTTTAAAGAGCATGACACTTACAGACGAACAGGTTTCCGCAATTATCGAAGAGCACTCTGCAACCGTTACGGGTCTCAAGGGTGAGATCACTAAATACAAAGAAGACGCAGAGAAAGTTCCAGACCTCCAGAAGAAATTGGAGGACTACGAAAAGGATGATTGGAAAGGCAAGTACGAGAAAGAACACGCAGACTTTGAAGGTTATAAAACCGAACAGGATAAAAAAGCATCCTATAATGCGAAAGAAGCCGCATACAAAAAGATGCTTGAAGATTCCGGCGTATCTAGTAAAGTAATTAACCTTGCATTAAAAGCGTCAAAAGAAACTATTGATAATTTAAAAATCGGAGCTGACGGGAAATTTGAGAACGCAACAGAGGTAGAAAAAGGCATCAAAGAAGCGTATGCCGATTATATTACAACCGAAACGACTCATGGCGCTAATGTATCAAATCCACCGGGAGGAGAACCGGGGAAAATGACCAAGAAAGAAATCATGGAAATTAAAGACGCAGGCGAACGTCAGAAAGCGATTGCGGAAAATCACGAACTTTTTGGGTTTTGAAAGGAGTAGACAATGGCAGGAGTAACCACTAGCACTGTATTAAATACAGATAGCGCTCTCAAAGCGAGAGAAATTGATTTTGTAACAAGATTTGACAAGAATTGGGATGCGTTAAGAACCATCTTGGGAATCTTTAAACCCATCAGAAAAGAGCCGGGCACTAGCTTAGTAACCTATGAAGCACAAATGAAAGATGAAGCCTTACAGGGCGGCGCAAGCGTAGGCGAGGGCGAGGCAATCCCTTTTACACAGTTTAAGGTTGTGGAAAGTAAAAGAGAAGATATTGTCGTAGAAAAATACGCTAAATCTTTATCTCTTGAATCTGTGTCAAAATGGGGCGCAACAGTGGCAATCGAAAAGACAGATGATGCCTTTATGGTTGAGCTGCAGAACAAGGTTTTAAAAGATTTTTACACTTTCTTAAAAACCGGAACATTAAAAGGAACGCAGAAAAAATGGCAGAAAGCGCTGGCGATCGCAAAAGGTGCTGTACTCAACAAATTTGCAGGGATGAACAGAAACGTAACCGAAGTCGTAGGCTTTGCAAATGTAATGGATTTTTATGACTGGTTAGGTGACAAAGAGATTACCGTGCAGACAATGTTTGGTTTGCAGTATATCAAAGACTTCTTTGGCTTCTCTACACTGTTCCTTCTCCCTGACGACTATATTCCAGCAAAAACCGTCATCGCAACGCCTGTGGAAAATATTGATTTATATTATATCGATCCCGGCGACAGCGATTTTAAAAAGCTTGGGCTGGACTATACAACATCTGGTGAAACAAATCTGATTGGATTCCACGCAGGCGGCAACTATACAAACGCCACAGGCGAAACATACGCCATTATGGGGATGAAACTGTGGGCAGAATACCTTGACGGTGTTTGCGTAGTTACCGTCGGAACTACAGAAACTATCCCAGAAGTATCAAGCGCTGTTTCGGAAGTAAGTTCGAACGGAAAATAAAAGGGGATGATTGAGTGCTTTATGAAATCATGAATCACATACACAATTTCTTTCCGGTCAAAGGGGCAGCAATCACAGGCAAAATAACAATCGGGGAATGGCTTTTTGACACGCATACAGATGCAACGGCAGGCGCCGAAGACCTACGTTATTCTGACACTGCGATTCGCCTCCCGCTACAGGACGGGCAATACTATTTAATCAGTGGCTCCATATTTAATGATGGGGTTTATCAGTATCGCAAAGGCGATACTGCCCCGTTACAGGAGGAAACGTTTGACGGCGTAGTGGTTCCACTGGCTATCCCTAAACCTTTTTTGGCACTGGTGGACGAAATCAGCGAGTGGCAGACAAAAAACGGCAATTTGAGTGTGTATCAATCAGAGTCATTTGGCGGCTATTCGTACAGCAGAGCAACAAATAGCAAGGGCGAGATCTACACGTGGCAAGATGCGTTTAGAGTGCGTCTGAACCCATGGAGGAAAATGGCATGAGTTTAATCAATGAATTTTTACAAGATTGCATACTCATGGACAAAAAGCATACTTCTGACGGCGAAGGTGGATTTATCACCGAGTGGGTGGAAGGTGCTAAAATACAGGCGGCAATAATCCAAGATACCTCTATGTCTGCCAGGGTGGCAGAGAAAGAGGGTGTAACAGCAACATATACAATTACTACAGCTAAAACAGTAAAGCTAGACTATCATGATGTATTAAAAACAAAAGACGGAAAAATTTTTAGAGTTACATCAAATGCAGGAGAAAAAGAAACCCCTGCGTCGTCTAATTTAGACATAGCACAGGTCCCGGCGGAGAAGTGGGAGTTAACGTTATGACCCCAACAGCGGCACTATATCAATTTTGGTCATCCTTTGGCATAACTGCATATCCGTCTAACAGAGTGCCGGAGGATACCGCATTTCCTTTTATCACATACGAACCAATTATAGCAAACTGGTGGACAGGCGCGGCCGCCGCCAGCACCATAAATGTCTGGTATCATACAGAATCTGAGGCAGTCCCAAACAAAAAAGCAAAAGAAATCAGTGACAGATTGCAAGGAGGCACTACGGTAAAATGCGATGATGGATTTATTTTCCTGTCGCAGGACCAGCCGTGGACTCCTTTGGTCGATGAGGCCGACTCGTCGATAGTACGCAGATACACAGTAATAACTATGCAATTTATAACTATTTAACGAGGTGAGCAAATGAAGTATACACAGGTACCTTCTGACCTTTTCAAAAAAATACAGATTAATGCCGGTATTATTGTATCAGCTTTTGAGCCAGAAACGGGCGCCATAACAGCAACTAACATCCTCATGGCAACCAGCGGCGGTTGTAGCTTTAGCGCAGAGCCATCCTTTACGGATTTCGGGGAAGATATTGACAACGTACCAAAAAACACGATGGAACTCAAGGAAATCGAATCTATTGAAGTAAAATTATCAGGTACAGCTGTTACTATGGATACCACACAGGCTAAAAGCTTTATGGCGGCGGCAGACGTAGCAGGAAACAAAGTAACACCAAGGGCAGATTTAAAGGCAGAAGATTTTAAGGATATTTGGTGGATCGGTGACTATTCGGACGAAAATTCCGGGGATTCCGCCGGATTTATCGCGATCAAAATTATGAATGCGCTCTCAACAGGCGGTTTTAAGATTAAATCAGATGATAAATCCAAAGGAAATTTTGATTTTGAATACACAGGGCACTACAGCATTAAGAATGCAGAGACAGTACCTTACGAGGTCTATATCAAAACAGGCGAAGCGGCGTAGGAGGTAAAGCATGAGATTATCAGAATTAACAGCAGAACAGGGTTTAGAAGCGATTGCGAACTCTCTTGAGCATATCGGAAACATTGCGGACGATGATGACGCGCTTAAGCTGTGTCAGGAACTTGTGCCGCGGGAAGGTGAGAAATACATCAAGGTCTTTGCTAGGGGCGCTAAAACAGCCCCTAAGCTGTTGAAAACACACAAAGATGATGTAATCGGGATTCTAGCGGCATTTGAACTGCAGACGGTTGAAGAATACAAGAAAAAGCATAAATTAATGGACGTTATCAAAGGCATGGTTGACCTTGTCAACGAGCCGGAGGTGCGTCAGCTTTTTTTCTCAGCGCCAACAGGCGCAACAGAAGAACCCTCTGGAGATGCGCAGGAGAATACAGAGGAAAAAGCGTAAAAGGCTTCCTGCTGTATGTCAAAGCTAAGATTTTAGACGATACAGAGGAATTAATTTACAAGCGATACATGGCCGATGGGCTGAAATATGTAACCGAAAGCATTTCGCAGGCGTTCGGTGGGAAATATCTCTATGTATCATTTTTTGATTTGATTAATAGCGATAAAAAGCAAACAGCAACAAAGACTGGCGAAGAAATAGCCGCGGACGTCATTAAAAAAGCCGGATTGGTGGTGGAATAATTGAATGTAATGGAGTTGTTTGTCACTCTGGCAATCAAAGACACCGCATATAAGAAGGGGCTGAAAGACGCAGAAGGTAACGCCAGCTCGTCCGCATCAAAAATCGGCGGGGCATTTAAATCGGTCGGGAAAGTAGCTAAAACAGCCATGGCGACTGGCTCTGCCGCCGCCGTTGCATTTACAAAAACGTCAACAGATGCCGGGATGAGTTTCGACAGCGCAATGTCTCAGGTAGCGGCTACCATGGGAACAACCGTAGATAAAATAGGGGATGTCAAAGCCAAGGCTGAAGAAATGGGGCGTACAACAAAGTACACAGCAACAGAAGCAGCGGAAGGAATGAACATTCTTGCCCAGGCTGGCTTGTCGGCGGATGAGCAGATTAGCGGCATTGGGACAGTGCTTAACCTTGCCTCTGCCGGTGCCATGAGTCTGGAAGAATCGGCATCGTATACCGCCGGAGCTGTAAAGGGCTTTGGCGACTCGATGGGCAACGCATCTTATTATGCTGATTTAATGGCAAAGGGTGCTACTCTTGCCAATACAGACGTAAGAGGTCTCGGAGAGGCCTTTTCCGGTTCTGCCGCCACAGCAAAAAACTACGGTCAAGCGGCGGACAGTGTCACACTTTCTTTGCTCCGTTTGGCAGAACAGAACGTGACAGGGTCCGAGGCATCTACAGCGTTAAACAGGGCCATGGCGGACCTATATACTCCGACTGATGATGCATCAAAAGCTTTGGATCAGTTAGGGGTATCTGCCTACGAAGCCAACGGAGATGCAAAGGATTTTAACGATCTTGTAGACGAGCTTAACGGCTCTTTACAGGGCATGACAGCGGAACAAAAAAACAACGCTCTTGCTACAATTTTTACAACGCAAGGCTTACAGGCATTTAACAAAATGACCGCATCAAGTGATGCGACTGTGCAAAAATTTTGGAAAGGAATACAGGATTCTTCCGGCTCCGCGGCACAACAGGCGGCTACGCAGTTAGATAATTTAAAAGGCGACATAACCTTGCTATCTAGTGCTACAGAGGGCTTAGAACTGGGTTTTTACAATACTTTTTCGGGTACTATCCGTGGTGCCATCAAAGGTATAACAAGTGAGGTTAGTGGATTAGCTGAGGCGATGGAATCCGGCGGCATAAGTGGCGCTCTTTCCAAACTGGCGCAAGATGCGATTAATTTTAGTGGTCAGTTGCCGGGGCTGACAAAAATCGGCGGCGACCTCATAAACGGCTTAATTTCGAGCGTTACTCAAAATTCTGGCAGTATTACAACTGCTGTCAGCCAACTTTTAAATAATCTTGCCTCTACGATTTCCACAGGGTTAAATGTATTTACATCGGTCGGAGTTAATTTGCTAACGACTATCGCTAACGGTATGACTCAGGGTATCCCAACCTTTTTGGGGCAGGCATTGCCAATGCTAGCACAATTCACGGAGTCTTTGAGGGGCAACGCAGGAAAGTTGATAAATGCAGGCCTGACACTTATCCAGAATATCGCGCAAGGGCTGATTAACTCTATTCCTGTACTGATTGCATATGTACCTACAATCATAACAAATTTAGCTGGTATTATTAACGACAATGCACCGAAAATCCTCGCAACGGGAATAACAATCATAACAAATTTAGCAATGGGATTAGTTCGTGCGATTCCGTTGTTAATTGCTAATTTACCGAAGATTATCACAGCAATCGTAAGTGTGTTTACAGCGTTTAACTGGTTTTCACTTGGTAAAAACATTGTTACCGGCATAATAAAAGGGGTCAAAAATCTCCCATCACTCTTAAAAACTGCCGCCAAAAATGCTGTAAACGGATTTAAAGGGGCGTTTAGGGGAAATGGTATTTTATCCGCTGTTAAAGGAGCGTTTACCAAGATACCATCAGCTGTTAAGAGCATCTTTACTAAGGCGGTATCCCTTGTAAAAAGCTTTCCTGGACGATTTAAGAGTGCCTTAAAGTTTAGCTGGTCTCTGCCACACCTGAACTTGCCACATTTAAGTGTTTCCGGTGGAAAGGCTCCGTTTGGAATCGGCGGAAAGGGATCTTTGCCATCATTCCACATTAGCTGGTATAAAAAGGCTATGGAAAGCCCATATGTATTTTCTGATGCCACATTGTTTGGGGCGGGAGAAGCAGGAGACGAGATGCTGTACGGTCGTAGCAGATTAATGAGCGATATCAAAGAGGCAACACAGGGAACAAAAAACGATGTAACTATTAACGTAACCGTAAACGGTGCAGATAACCCGGAAGAATGGGGAAGAAGAATGGCAAGTGAGCTTAGAAGGCAGGTGAAAATGGCATAATGGCGAAGAAAAATAAAAAGTCTGCTGCTCCCAGTGGCTTGTCTATATCTAGGGACAATCTGAAATTTACAATATCTTGGAAAATACCGGCGAAAAAATATGAGGATGGACAGTGGCTATGGTATCGCCTACATACAAAAAACGCCGGTGCTTCTAAATGGGATTGGACAAAGTGGAAGAAAATAGATGTGGGAAAATCAGCAACCAAAAAAACGGTAGCACTTGATGCAAAAAATTATTATCCTGTCTCATCAAAATTATTAAATGCGATAGAGTTTAAGGTAAAGGGCAAAACAAAAAACGATAAAAAGCATACCTATACAGCCGCGCATTCCACAAAGACATTTACCATTTATGCACCAAATGCCCCTTCTGTTTCTTATTCCCTTGACGACACTGGTGCAAACAAAGGTACATTTACTTGGAGTACCTCATACGAGGCAAATGACGCAAGGCATTTCGCCAAAACGCAGGTACAGACCGCATTAATGACAAACTATAAGGGTGCTATTGCAAACGCTCGTTTTGCCAATTCGTCTTATACGGGAGCGTCTGGCACATGGGCAATAACCGAGGACGGGTCTCCAACGCAGAATATGACATTTTGCCGTATCGTAAGAGCAAAATCAAGAGGATGCGCCGGAGATTCTGGTTGGAGTTATGCGTACCATTATTACAGCATCCCAGAGCGTCCAAACATACAGAGCACAGGGAGTAAAGAGATAGGCTCCTCTAGCCGCTATGTATGGGCAAACTGGGTGCAGGCATCACCACAAGACCGCCCTGTGGATTCCATGGAACTGCAATATGCCATAGACACGCCGGAAAGCGGAGAGAGGTATACTGGCACATCATGGAGCACAGGAGTAACTGTTGCGTACCATGATTATACAGTGTCAGCAGATTTTAACACAGACGACGGCATAGCGGAAGACCAGATCATGTGGACAAGGGTGCAAAGTACGCACGATAAAAAATATGCATACTCTGAGCCACGAGTAGCGGCGCGAGGGGCTTTAAAATCCCCGTCATTTGATACAGTATCGGCAACAGGAACAACACTTACCATCAATGGCATTGAGCGAAAGACAGAAGTTCCCGATGCTAAGACAGCCATCTGGATGAAAATAGACAACGAAGAAAAGGGCGTTATCGCGGTCACCGACAAAGAGGGAACAATCACAGTTGCGTGTCCGGACGTTTCCAGCGGCACTGAATACCAGATTGCCCTCAAGAATTTTACCGGAACTTCTACACCTCAGAGCGGAGCGTCTGGCACCACCTACAAACTCAGTCCTCTCATGCAGTCCGGGTGGGTTTACTCAGAAACAAGAAAAATCGCAGTCCCACCGAAAAATATAACTGCAATGGCGGTAGCATCTGATACCGTAGAATTAACATGGGACTGGTCGTGGAAAAATGCAGATGCAGCTACCATTGCGTGGGCGGACCATGAGGACGCATGGATTAGTACGGACGCCCCAACTACTTATGATGTAGAGGACAGGGAAACAACGTGGCATATCGGGTCCCTGGAATCAGCAAAAACATATTATTTCCGCGTAAGATTGCGTGATACGTCCGGAGACGAGGAAGTGTTGTCTCCTTGGTCTGATAGGGTTTCCGTATCGCTGAGCGAGACCCCAACAACTCCTACACTTGCAACAACAGAAAATTATCTTGCCGTGGACGATACAGTTATTTGCAGTGTCGGCTATACCGGAAACAGCAAAGCGAGCATAAAAATAGCGGAAGCGGTTAACGATGAGCCGGTTAAAGGCAAAGATGGAAACGTTGTTGTTTTAATGATGTCTTCCGGCATGGAGACATTGTCAGAAACGATTGAAAACATTAATAAAATCTATACTGCAAACGGTCTTTTAAGCAATCTGTGGAACGTAGGAGAAATCCATTACCTAAAAGCAATGGTTACAGCACAGGGAGGCAAGGAAGGAGCGTGGTCAGATTCTGTGGCTGTCGAAATTGTTGCAAAACCTACAATAGACAACGTTGCAACGAATCTCATCTCGGAAACAACGGCATATAATTCTGGAGATGTTACCACGGAGGCGGCCGACCAGACAGTACCGGAATCATCGGAAAGCACAACAAATTACTTGGAGCAGCTACCATTAACAATAGCCCCGTCCTTTGGGGATTCTGCCGGCACAGCAAAAGTAACGATTGTCAGGGACGAGGATTATTACATTCTCCGCCCGGACGGATTAAAGGAACAACATTTTGCCAACGAAATTATTGCCAGTTTTACTGGCAATGAAGCAGACAGCTACACTATTGGCTTGAGCGATCTGATCGGACAGATGGATGACGGTGCAAGGTACAGCATACAAATTGCATTTACAGATATTTATGATCATGTGGCAAAAAAAAAGATACCGTTTGTTGTACGGTGGAAACACCAGCCGGAAGTACCAACGGCCACTGTAAATACGATTGCAGACAGCAAAACAGCGAGCGTTATTGTCGCTAAACCAACTACATACGCTGATGGGGATACATTTGATTTGTACCGGATGAGCGTGGACAGAGAGGAATTGATTCTGGAAAACGGAATCTATGGCCAGAAATATGTTGACCCATACCCGGCGTTAAATGAGTACGGCGGCATACTGGTTGTAAATAAAACCGCCAACGGTGACTATATAACAGCAGGTAGCTCGTTTGCGTGGTTATACAACGAATTTTCGATAGCCCATGAAAAGGCAATCATTGATTTTGACGGTGAATCTATCGAAATCCAGTATAACCTTGATTTAGATAACTCATGGGATAAAGATTTTGAGAGGACAGTATACCTTGGGGGCTCTGTGCAAGGCGACTGGAACCCTGCGGTCACTCGTGATTTGAAAATTGATGCAGTAAGTATCTCTCTGACAGAGCCAACGATGATTGAGCAGATGAGGCGGCTCGCAACGTATTCCGGAATATGTCACGTTAGGACACCGGACGGTTCGTCATTTTCCTGCGATATACAGGTGTCGGAGAAAAATGACCACGATAATAAAATGAGGACAGATTTTTCACTAACGATTCAAAAAGTGGATTCGGAAGAACTGGATGCTGTGACGGAAGAGCAGTGGAGTGCAGAGCATCCTAATGAGGTGGCGTGATGGATTGGAGCAAAGGATTTTCAGCAAGATATATTTTAACAACAGTTGACCCCAAGACGTGGACAGACCAGAAAGAATTTGAATTTACTGAGGGTAGTATTGACCGGGACAGTACGTCAGATTTAAGGGAATCTGCTTCCGTCACAATGACGGAAAAGATAACAGACAATGAGTGTTGGGTCCGCATTTACCTACAAGCCAGACAGGGAGGGTCAGGAGCAAAAGTAGCACTGTTTACTGGCCTGACTGCCTTTCCGGAAAGAAAACTTGATGATGTGAGAGAGACTTACAATATTGACTTATATTCCGTTCTCAAGCCGGCAGATGATGTGATCTTGCCGCGTGGCTATTATGCACCAGCCGGTAGCGGAGCAAAACAGATTAAAAATCTGCTCAATGATTGCATCCCTGCCCCCGTGTATGTTGAGGGAACATCCCCTATTACCACAGATAATATTGTTGCTGAGGACGGGGAAACAAGGCTCACAATGGCGCTGCATATTTTAGACGCTATTGGCTGGCGGATGCGAATACTTGGCGATGGAAGTATTGTTATCTGCGCAAATGATAATAATAGCAGTCTTACAGTGGGAATTAACGCAAATGACATCATAGAGTGTGATGTAACAGACACATTTAATTGGTACGATACACCGAATTGTTTTATGGCAATACATGACGATTACGGCGCGGCCATCGCACGGGACGACAGCCCAGACAGTTATTTATCAACCGTCAGACGGGGCAGGGAAGTGTGGAAATCGGAAACAGGCGTTGAATTATCCTCTGGGGAAAACATAGCGGCTTACGCTGTTAGAAAGCTAAAGGAATTGCAGAACCCTGCCAGAACGATACAGTACAGCCGGCGATTTTTTGAGGACGTTCTTTTGGGTGATGTGGTCTTCCTAAATTATCCGTGGCATAACCTTACCGGGAAATTTAGAATAACATCACAATCGGTGTCCCTGGAACATGGTTGCCGCACGAAGGAAGAGGTGGAAAGTATTGAATGAATTTGTAAAAGAAATTGCCTCGACGATGAAGCAAAGCAAAACAAAAGCATATGATACAGTTGCAAAAGTCCTTCGGGTTGACGAAAAAACGGCATATGTCCACATTGACGGTGGAGCAGACGAAACCCCTGCACAGATGGCTATTAACTGCAATTCTGGGGATACGGTAAAAATACGTGTCTCCGGTGGAAAAGCATGGCTTACTGGAAATCTTACATCTCCACCAACAGATGATACAGCTGCAGAAAAAGTAAAACAATCGTATGAAGGATTTAAGAAAGGAACCGTTAAAAATTTTGGGTTACAAGACAAAAAAATTATTAATGCAGCTAAAACTGCAACAAATTTTATTGATTATATAGATGATGTTGGACTGATAGTTGGCGACATGAGAGGAAACACCCTTAAACAAAATACTTTGCTTGATGCATATGGTATGGCTGTACGAAACGGCAATAGGGAGATTGTACGGTTTGGTACAGCGCCCATCGTGATTACCAACACGGACGGCGACAAAACTTATGAGGGCTCCGGCTCCGTGATGCAATCCGACCGCAACATCGTTGTGTCAACCCAGCAGACAAACCCAGACGACATCCATGGCGGCGGCAAGGCGGCTCTGGAATTGTATTACGATAAAACCAAGGACACCACAGGACTTTCATTAACCGTCAAAGGGGGTTCAACGTATAGCGACCTGTATGAGTCTATGGGAACTGGGATACATGTCGATAACAACCACATACAAGTCGTATCTGATGATGTAGAGTGCATCTTAGGAAAAAATAACATCTTGTGGGATGCTAACGGCGTAGGATACTGGATGATTGCGGAGCATAAATTTACACTAAATGAGCCAATATCAATGCAACCGACCGGTGCAGTATTTGTTTGGAGCCACTATAGTAATGGTGCTGTTGATAATTGGTGGTGGATAACATTTTTTGTACCTAAACAGCACGTTGCCTGGAGACCGGGCGATGGCATGTTGATGAGCAATCCGTATTACGGATTAAACAAATACATATATATCGGTGATACATTTATACAGGGTACTGACAGTAATAAATCTAACAACGCACAAAACGGAATACCCGTTAACAATCAAGGCTTTGTACTAAGATATGTGTTAGGAGTGTAATTATGGAAGAATATTATATTGGGTACGTATTTCAAGATGGTTTATATCCACCAGAAGCTGCACAGTGGTGCAACAAAAATGGTGCGTGTCACATCGAAAAAAATAAGGACGGAAAGTATGAAATCGTTGAGAATGTTGACCGAGAAGAACCGGAACACTTATTTAACGATAACACACCATCCATATCGGAACTAAACAAAAAAATAGAAGAACTTACGAAACAAAATGAGATGCTCACAGATCGCTTGCTAGAGCTGTCTGATACGATTATGCATAAGGAGGTGGAAGCATGATAGCTAGCGGGACAATAATTATTGACGGACAGACATACCGTAAGGGAGATGTTATACACGATTTAGGCGGCTGGGATTGCATAGATACAGACGGAAGCAAGCGATATTATTGGGGAAAGTCTTCTGAAGTAGACAAATTGCCTCATTATGTTGCAAGTGGCTCGACAGCGCTATGCGTAGATACCGGGGAATTATATGGATTCTATGCGCCTGATAGTAAGTGGTTTTTACTTTAGGGAGGTGTAGAACATGAGAAAAAGTGGTTTAACGGGAGATGAGGCGTATGCACTCTCAAAACGTAGGAAAACAACAGAAGACCTTGGCCCACTAAAAAAAGAAATTAGTTTGATAAAGGAAGATTTATCCAACAAAATTACAAAGTTCTATGCATCGAATCAGGGTAAAATTCATCTTGCCGATTCTGACAATGGAAAAATCATGGATATGATGCTGTATGGCAAATCATCACAGAATGGAACACCAACGCCAGAGAATCCAGTTAAGATTAAGAGCGTGGTGAATCCTACGGTTAAAGTAACAAGTGAAGATGGATTAAAGGTTCAATTTGTTACGCTTAACAATATCACCCTTAGTGCAATACCAGTCTCAAGTGGTGGCAACGTCACAATCGATGGACAGCAATATATTGCGGATTATGTGGATGTAGAACGAGGTAAGTTGGTACAAAGAATTTGGAGAGGTAGTTTTAATGGAAATGCTAGTGAACATTGGCTAGTATCAGGTGAATATGAGCGCTTTAGCATAAGTGTTGATGAATTGGGCAGCAACTATGATTACAAGGAGAAATCTGTATATTGCAATAGGTATCAATATAATACTAGTGTTTTTATGGATACAAAACGAGAAAATGGATTTATTAGACATGGTAAAAAATTATTCTTTAGAGATTCTAACATTCCCAATTTTTCTGAATCTGGCCTTAGATTATATTTGGCAAAACATTCGCTTATTATTATAACTTATTTAGATAAGCCAATCGAGATAGACCTCACACAGAAAGAAGTTTCCATATTTAAAAAACTTGCGACATATTATCCAATAACAAATATCTCGGTAACATCTGAGCAGTTAGATGGTTATACCATATTCAATTATCCGATAAGCATAGCAAATGGGTGGAATTATGTAAAACAGCAACTCAACGACAACCGAGATTACATCTATGATATGGATTTACAATCCGCAGAAGCCTATGTAAACAGCGAATACGCAGCAGCATTAACAGAATTGGAGGTATGATTATGTTATATAGGACATTATTAAAACTTAAAGAAAGAAACGGTTTGACAGACGATTTAAAGAATAAGATTGATATTTTCTTCGCAACGGGCAGGATTACTGAGGAACAGTACAATGAACTGATGGATGTTAATAAGGAAGAAGAACCGAAAGCGGAAACTAATTAACTAAATGAGAACTTTAATTAATTTATAAAAACAAAAGAAAAATAATTTTTAAGGAGGAATGGAGATGGTAGATATTATGTTACCCTTAATAACTTGTATTTTTGTAGTTTTTGACTTAGCCAGCGGCGGAGTAGCCGCCTGTGCCAACCACAAGTGGAAATCCTCAGAAATGAGGAAAGGATTGTATCACAAATTCGGCTCTATCATGCTTGTGGTGCTTGCGTATCTTATCGACTATGCGCAGAAATATGTAGACTTGGGCTTTCGGGTACCTATTGCCGCAGGAGTTTGTGTTTACATCATTTTGATGGAGCTTGGTTCCATCGTGGAGAATATCGGTAAAATTAACCCAGATTTATTGCCAGACAAGGTTAGAGCGATTTTGGGACTGGACAAAATGAAATAAATTTACGTAATTTTTGCGTGTTTGAGGTGATGCAGTGAACAGAAGTTTGATTAAAAAACTCTGGAAATTCGGCGATAAACAATTTATTGATTACGCCTTGTCATGCGCTCGTTTAACTTTGCGAGAACGTGAAACTGTACAGTACTTGCTTTTTGATGGATTAACACAGGAGCAAGCCGCCGAGAAAATGGATATAAGCACGAGAGGATTACAAGGACTGTGGAGTTGCGCTGTGGAAAAGATTTTGTTAGTTCCCGGCGCGATCCCGTACATAAACAGTCTTTAAAAAACTAAAGATGATTTAAAAATTGCGCAGAAATAAGCACACTGTCTTCGTGGTGGTGTGCTTATTTTTTTGCGATAATAAAACTATAAGGAGGGCGGAGAGATGTATCAATATTGGAATCCTAACCCAGCGGCGGCAAAAGTGGGAGATTGTACTGTGCGTGCTATCTCAAAGGCTATGGGTCAGACGTGGGAAGAAACATATATACAGCTTGCGTTGTACGGCTTGATGCTGTCAGATATGCCCTCGGCTAATGCAGTGTGGGGCGCATACCTCAAAGACAATGGATTTAGCCGTTATATAATCCCGGACGAATATATGACCTGTACCGTCTCGGAATTTGCAAACAACCACCCGGAAGGGGCTTATATACTAGCTCTATCAGGACACGTTATAGCAGTAATTGATGGCAATTACTATGATACGTGGGACAGCGGAGCAATGACACCTATATATTACTGGAGGGAAGGAGGAAAATAAATGTTCGGTTATCCACAATATCCACAACAGTATCCACAGTATCCGCAATATCCACAACCGGATTATCTCGACCAGCTCAACCGATTAAAGCAACAGCAGGCGCCGCCTCAACAAATGCAACAGCAATCTAATCCTGATGAGCGGATTTGGGTGCAAGGACAGGGTGCGGCGGAGGCGTATTTAGTGGCACCAAATTCTTTTGTTCGCCTATGGGACAGTCAGGCACCAATTTTTTACGAAAAAAGAGCAGACCAGACGGGCAGACCGTTTTTAGAGGTGTTTGAGTATAAGCGTAAGGGCTCAGATTCGCCCACAGCGGAGCTTTCGCAATCTAGTCAACCAATCAACTACGAAGAACGCTTAAACGCCTTAGAAAGGCAAATGGAGACGTTAAGAAGGAGGGTATTGAATGAATCTCAATCCAATGCAGATGATACAGCAGTTTCAACAGTTCAGACAGCAGTTCCAAGGGGACCCGAAGCAGGAAGTACAGAATTTGCTAAATAGCGGGCAAATGAGCCAGCAGCAGTATAACCAGTTGCAGGGGATGGCGACACAGTTTCAAAACCTTTTAAAGGGTTTTAAATAAATAAAAAGGAGTGATTTCATGGGATTAACAACAGACGGAATGAGCCCGGCAGATTTGGCGGCAGTCACAGGCAACAATAACGGCGCATTTGGCGAGGGTAACGGTGCTTGGTGGATTATCATTCTTTTCCTCTTTATCTTCTGTGGATGGGGAAACGGAAATGGATGGAATAACGGCGGCGGAGGCGCAGTAGATAACTATGTATTAGCTTCTGACTTCGCAACCTTACAGCGCCAGATTGATAGCGGCATTTCCTCCCTTGAGCGTAAGGGTGATGCCATCAACAGCGGTATTTGTGACGGATTTTATGCAACAAATACCTCTCTGCTTAACGGATTTGCAGGAACAAATAGTACAATCCAGCAGAACGGATATGATACACGAAATGCAATCCAGCAGGGACAGATTGCAGATATGCAGAGCTTTAACGCTTTGCAGGCGCAGTTAGCACAGTGCTGTTGTGATAATAAACAGGCTATTGCGGGCGTTAACTACAATATGGCGATGAATACCAACGCATTACAGCAGGAAGTTACAAACGGCTTCTGCCAGACAAACTTTAACAACGCAAACAACACAAGAGACATCATTGACAACCAGAACAACAACGCTAGAGCCATTCTCGATGCCCTCACAGCGCAGAGAATCGAAGCTAAGGACGCTAAGATTGCCGAGCAGAATCAGCAGTTATTTGCGGCACAGTTAGCGGCCTCTCAGGCATCACAAAACGAAACCTTAAAGGCGTATATGCAGGGACAGTTTACTTACTACAACCCTAGACCAGTGCCGGCTTTTCCAGTTTCTGCGCCTTACCAGTATGGTAATTGCGGATGCAATACCGGTTGCGGATGCTAAAATTTTATAATTAGCAGCTTCCTGCATTGACGGGATTGTTCGGCCTGTGCCGATGATGCTTATAGCGGCGGGGCAATCGTTCCGCCGTTTATTATTTAAAAAAAGGAGTGATATAACGTGGCAGAATTTACCAATAGTAATATTGCAACCGTAGCAGCGGGGCAGAATTTACCGCTTACAGAGACAGCCGTAAAGTGCGGCAGCTGTATTGCACACCGGGAGGGGGCAGGAATTGTGGCCCTTAGAGGCCTTACAAACCAGTGCAGGGCACGCTATAAGGTCAGCTTCGGGGCTAATATCGCTATACCCGCCGGTGGAACTGTGACACCTATTTCTATTGCCCTGGCAATCGCCGGAGAACCATTAAATAGTGCGACAGCAATCGTAACACCTGCGGCCGTAGGCGAATATTTTAATGTGTTTACGGCGGCATTTATTGACGTGCCGCGCGGATGTTGCATAACAATCGCAGTCGAAAATACATCTACGCAGGCAATTAATATAGCCAATAGCAATTTAATCGTCGAGAGAGTAGCGTAAAGGAGGGCGAAAAATGGAATCATTACACAAATTAAAAAAGATGATGTGCAGAGAGCTGGACGAGATTTCAAACAAAGGCGACATGAGCGCCGGAGATTTAGAAGCAGTCCACAAACTGACAGACACAATTAAAAATATCGACAAAATCATGTATCTGGAAGGTGATAGCGAATATAGCCGCGGCGGCGACTGGGACACGTCAGGAAGATACAGCCGTGGGCGTTATCCTGACATGTACGGCGATTATAGCAATGCCCGTAGAGGTCAGCACTATGTGAGAGGCCATTACTCTTACAATGATGCAAAGATGCAGGTAAAAGAGACCATTAAAGACATGATGCACGACAGTAATCTGTCTAGCACAGATCAGGCGGCGTTAGGTAGAGCATTAGCAGAATTAGACCGATAAGAGAAAGGGGTGCCGCAATGATTAATATGGACGAAATCAATGCCGAAATTGCGGCATTAGAGGCAGGAAAAACAACCTATGCCACTTGCGAGCGGCTTTCGATTTTATACAATGTACGCAACAATTTGGAGCCAGACAAGGCCCCAAACCAACCAACACCAAAAACAGCATATTATTCTTATGCATCCGAGCCGGAATCTGAATTCAAAGAGGTAGCCCGGAAAGCAGACTTTGAACACTTGCTGAAAGTACTTGACGAACACATGAAAGCCATAGAAGCAATGTATCCGCGAGAATATCGGTCAGTTTTGCGAAAAATAAAAGAGGGCGCTTGAAACGTCCTCTTTCTTTCTGTATAATGTAAGTGTATCTCCTTTATTTTTAATATTTTGTTATACAGTAACTAGTTTTAACCCGGTGGTTACGGCTAGTTACTGCATAACAAAAACTAAAAAAATATAATATCCTCCACAAATTCGTTGGGGGATATTTTTATTTCTTTTACAATACTTTTCCAAAACACTTGCTTGCCTTGTTCGTCTAACTGCATATACATATCTTTCCAACCATCAGGAAATTTACTTTGGATTTTTTTCTTAGTTTCCAGCTCTTCCGTTGCGGCGGTCTGGGATAGTTCTTTTAATTCCTTCGATATAGCCTCATATCTTTCGTCATAGTATTCTTCTGTTATCCTACCTTTTTCATACATCTTGTTGATTCTTCCCAACTCACTGGATAATTTTTTCTTTCTCTTTCCCGCATCGTTTCCGGCCGCCTTCACACGACCTTCCGCCCTTAATATATCTAACTGTATTTTTTCTTCGATGTGGTTAAGCATATATGTTTCTAATTTTGGTTCAGATCGCGTGTATGTTTTGTGCTTTTTCGCAGCAGATCGGGGGCATTGATACACTTTATACCTCTTTTCTTTCTTGGCCATTGTGCGCCCAGAAAATCTGTAACCGCAAATTGGGCAACGTATCAGCCCAGAGAAAATATAAATCCGCCTCTTACAATCTACCCAACTTTTTTGGCTGGATACCTCTTTGATTCTTTGTGCCTGCTCCTCTGTTATGTATGGCTCACAGTAGTTCTTTACGCCGTACATTTCCCCATGATAGGCAGGACTGGACATAATTTTGACTATCCTAGTTCTAGTCCTTATAAAATCAGGGTATTTGCTCAAAATATAATCGGCTGTTTCCATTTTGGAAAAAGTCTGAAAATAATGCTCAAACATATCCTCAATTATTGCGCGCATCTTCTCGTCTTTTACAATCTTTTTCCCTTCTACTCGATAACCTACAGGCACTTTTCCGCCTATATACTCTTTGTTCTGGCGCTTAAACTCCATAACAGACCGTATTTTCTCACTGTCTCTGTCCGCCTCTGCCTGCGCTACAGATAACATGATGTTAACTTTAAATATTCCCTGACTTGTTTCTGTCTCGTAATCCTCCCAGATAGCCCGCCAAGGCACTTTGCACGCATCAAGGACACTTTGTACCTCGTAGTACCCTGCAACGGCTCTAAACCACCTGTCAAGGCGTGTGAAGAGTATTATATCAATCTCGTGTTTCTTGCAATCCTCAAGTAACTTTAAGAGGGCGGGGCGTTTTGTGTATTTTTTGCGTGCAGATATGCCGGCATCATTATAAATACCGGTAACCGTATAACCCTGCTCCTCGCAATATTTTTCAAGCGCATCTATCTGCGAATCAACGGACAATCCACTGTTCTTTTGCTCCTGCGTGCTTACTCGCACATATAAAGCAGCTCTTTTCATTTATTTCCCTTCCTGCCTTCGTACCTCCGGGGCGGGTGCTGCTATCTACATACCGCTAAGTCTGTCTATTAGCTTTTTTCTGAGACTTTCGTATTTCTCGGTTGCTTCTTTGCTATCCGGAAAGTTAACCAAGCAAAAACAAGCGTTTTCAAATTCGTTAACCAATGCTATGTTTTCGTATCTTTTTAATTCTATAGTTTTTTGTGGCAAATCGTCATAAAAAACTTTTAAATCGACACCTAGAGCACCTGCGATTTTTGATAAGGTCTCTACCTTTGGTTTCCTTTTTCCGACTTCGTACTGGCAAATCATGGCAGTTGAAACACCTAGACATTTAGCAAGTGCCGCCTGTGAAACTCCCTTTTGTAGGCGCATAGCTTTGATTTTTCCACCAATAGAGACATTTTCGCCGCGCTGTAATAAAACATCGTAAAAATTGTCCAACTCAGCTTCTAGTGCATCCGCTATTTTCACAATCGCCTCCAATTTAGGGTTATATCGCCCCTGTTCATACCCCTGTATAGAGCCAATAGATAGTCCAGTTTTTTGAGCGAGTTCTTTTTGACTTACCCCTTTGCTTTTTCGCAATTCCTTTATTCTTTCTCCAATTCCTTCCGAATCATCCGCCGTAGATTGTGAAAAATCAGAATAAAAAATATTTGGATTAATTTCTAATGCATCAGCTATTTTTGAGACAGTTTCAAATTTCGGAACAGTCTCTTTCTTTTCGTACTGTGCTACGGTTTGCTGTGTTATTCCTCCCATTTTGTCGCCAAGTTCTTTTTGGGATAAGTTTCGTTGTTCTCTTAGTTCCTTTAACTTTTCTCCAAAATTTTTCATTTTTCCCTTTCTGTCGCCGCAACCTCCGCGGCGTTAAGTCTGTCCATTAGCTTTTTCTTCTTAGCTTCCCATTGTTTGGGATAATGTTCTGCGTACCATTCCAAAAATGGACCATGCAATTTTTCTTCCGCCTCTTTTCTTACAGCAATGGCGTCTTTTTTATTGCTATAATAACCAAAAAAATAATTTTGCCCCTGGAACATCATCGCCGCGTACCATTTTTGCTTTCGCTTATTGTAGTACACCCCTGTAGTTCCGGATGTATTATTTTTTCTGACTCCTTGCATGAGATCGGTCACTAACGTGCCCTCCACCAAATAGGGATTATCAAAAAAACCTTTATGACATTTTCCACAAGAGCGAGTATTACCGCGCTTCAAATTATTAGATTTTACGCTGACGATATTCCCACAATCACACCTACAAAGCCATTTCCCGTCCTTGTCATAGTCAAGGACCGTTAAAAGACCGTACTTTTGCCCTCGCATATCCTTGCGAAATTTTTGTCCGCATACTTGACACCTGGTAGTGTCTTTTAATTGTGTGCTACGTAACACTTGCTCACAGCCACATCTAATGCATTTGCACCGATACATTTTGTTCCCGAGGTATTCGATAGCTTGCATATCGCCGCGGATTACCCCTACCAACGACCGTCTAGCCATATCATTACCTCCTAAAAGATATATAAAACCTCTGCGTCCTCCATGATGATGTCGCCATCGTTAATGTCATATTCTACGCGATCGGAACCGAGAACAACAAATTTCTCCTCCGGAAGGCAGCAAGGATATTCTTTTTTAAATCTTTCAATGGTCTTCTTGATGACCTCAAGATTTTCCTCATCGCTGTCCATGTCGTCAAAAAAAACGGCTCTTGCGGACGTTCCGTCCATCTCCTCTGGCTCTGTTTGGTATGATGATAAATCATTCTCAACGTCCCAGTAAAAGGAATTGCGGGCGATGTCGCCGACTTTATAATCTTCGTCAGCACAAGTTCTTCTGATTCCAATAGTATCATAACTGCATTTTTTGATTGATTCTAAAACTTTTTCGTACATCTTCTTTTCTCCTTCTTTATTAGTAAACTACGCATTCTTTAGCTACAACTGCTCTAAGATTTTTAAGCTGAGATACCCATACTTTCTTAGCTGGATTCCATTTTGCATCAAAAATGTATTTGATGTGTTTTTTTACTTCGAAAGTTTCTCCGGAGATTTCTCCGTTCTCAAGATTGATTGTTAAGTCGCGACCGCTAAACATAACATCAACTACTTCGGGCATTTCCTTAGCTAATACTTCTCGTTTAGCTTCTCTCCATGCATCTTTTAAACAAGAGCTAAAGCTCTTTCTAGGGTATCTTTTCTTTGTTTCCCATGCTTTTTTCATAATGTTTGATAAGTTGTATCTTTTAACTGATTTTTTCATTTCTTTGTATCTCCTCTCTTGATTTAATCTTATTGTACACGATAATGACTATTATGTCAAGAGAAAAAATACACGAAAATATATTATTTTTTATATTCCACAATGTCGCACACCTGACAGTCCAATTTCTCGCACAAATACATAATTGTATCTATATTCACATTTCTGTCGTGCCGCAACTTATTGACCAGCGCCGGGGAAAGGTTAAAAGTTTCCTTATCTAATAAGTTAGAACGCTTTAATCCCCGGCGCTCCAACGTATCCCATAAATTATTATATGAAATACTTCCGTTATATATGTTACTTCTTTTTCTTGCTCGTGTTTCCATTTTGAAACCTCCTTTAATTATTATAAATATATAGTATATTATTTTGAAAGAAATATCAAGAAAAAATAATATATTTTCGTATATTTTTCTCTTGACATAATAGACATTATCGTGTATAATGTGAGTAAATCAAGAGAGGAGATACAAAGAAATGAAAAAATACAATTTATCAAAAATCATGAAAAGAGCGTGGGAGTTAGTTAAAAAGGCAGGTCTTTGCATCTCCGAAGGATTAAAAAAAGCATGGAAGGAAGCAAAGCATATGGGAGAAATCACAAAAGGTTCCGTAAAACAGATCGCATGGGCACAGGACATTAAAGACGGCGTAATCAAAGCATTAAATCTCAGTCTGAAGCTCAACAAAGAAAGTGAAAACAGTTACCTGGCTTCAATCAGAGAAAAAAATCTGGTTGACATCGAAAAAGTAAATGAGGCTAAGTGGTTTATTAATCTTTTTTTAACTGCTAAAGAAAATTACAAGGCTGAAATTTGCTTTGGAAACTATATGACAAAAGAAGAATTAGCCGATGATTATGCTAGTCTTGTAAGCTCTAAATTGATGGAAACTTTTTAATAAGGAGGAGAAAAAAATGATGAAAGAAGCAGAAAGAGCAAAAAAAGAAATGTTGGATTTTTTGAAGAAAAATGAATCTACAGGAACTGCAAAAGAGGACTTTTGCGAACTCAAAGGGAAAACAGAACAAGCTTTCTTTGTATCACTCGCACTAGATCTGCGAGAAAGACGTGCTAAACTTTGGATGCAAGGAAAACATGACGAAGTAGATTCGTGGGCATTGTCAAAAATTCACGAAGCATTAGTCTCTGACAGAAAAACCGAAGTGAGAAAGATAACGGACATAGTGGAAAAAAACACTCATGCCGCCTTAAGAGAACGATTCCCTGATTTGTACGATTTTTTGTACGCCTGTAACGATGACAAAATATCATATGAGCAAAGGGTAGAAGAGTTGCATAAATTGGGGTATACCGCGGAAATGTTGTGGAATATGCCACACTATGATACAGGGGAGGACTATCTACAAATGTTGCTAGACGCAGAAAAAAGAGGCTGAAAACAGCCTCCTTCTCCATTGACTTAATAGTCAACAAAATAGTTTCTACTCACACGCATATACAATATGCGGACAACTATATTATAGCAAGATATTATCACAAAGTCAAATAAATACCCGCCCGGCGGCGGAATCCGCCGGAGAAAGAAGGAAGTATGAAAAAGTACAACGTATACAAAGCCACACGAGAGATTAAAGAAAGAGACATTTCAGAAATAGTGCAGGGGTGTACATTTTTCTGCGATGATGTTTTCGAAGAATTAATAAAATCTTGTGACACATTAGAAGAAGCAAGAGAAGTTTTAAAAAAATATAAGACAGATATTACCTATTATTCCGGAAATACCGAAGACTGCTACCTGATTACGGAATACTGTATTTTGCCAGAAATCTATGACGAAGACGGCGAGATCGTGGAGTCTGGCGACATCGAAGAAATTACAGAAATGAAAATCGGTGTCGAGGACGAAGAGTGGAACATTGTAAAAACATTTGATAATCTAAAAGAGGCGGACGATTTCATACATAGTGATGAGAGAGAATTGACACTGGTATATTAATTCAGAACGAAAGCACTTGTTTCGACAGGTGCTTTTTATTATTTTGAGAAAAAAGAAAAAAGGGAAGAATTGTTTCTTCCCTCTTGTTAGTCGTCCTATTAGTGGACTAATTATTTTAAATTAATGGTTACTTTCTTGTCTGTCCAGAATGAAGCTCTATATTCTAAAATCACTTTCTTTGCATCTTTTGGTACTTCGTAGTATGCTGTAAAGCTTACGTTCTTTCCCGGAGACAAATTAGTGTTAACAAAATCACTGTCTCCTATGTACTGCTGTTCGCAAGCTGAATCATCTGCATAGCATTCGCAATCAGATACAGATACATACTTGTCACCTTTTTCTGCAATGTTTTCACAAGTAAAATCTACAGCTACATATTCACATCCATCTTTTGGAGTAAAATACTCTCCACCATCATATCCAAATTCAGCCTTTTTAGCAGTTACTTTTAAACCGTCATTCTCAAAAGATTCACCAACTTTTACGCTGTCTTTCTCTTTTGTTTCTTCTTTTTTAGCAGTTTCTTTCTTGGCTGCTGTTGTTGCAGCACTCTTTGTCTGAGAATCAGTGGAAGAACTGTCATCGTCACCACCACCCATTGCCATGCCTAAAACAGCCAGAACGATGATAATGATAATTACCCATTTCAGTTTTCCGCCCTGTTTCTTCCGGCAATGAGGACACACTTTAGCTTTTGCGTCAATTTCTTCTTTGCAATGCTTGCAAACTTTAGTTTTTTCTTTGCTCATATTTTCTGCTCCTTTTTTATTTATTATATTAATAATTTGGGTAAAATTATACAGGATATTGAATAAAATATCAAGGGATTTGTTGAAAATAATGTCCAAAATGAATAAATGAGATACGTGCATCATATAATGCAGTAAAGATTTGATAACGGGAGGGGTTGCATGGATTACAGAAAAGAAATTATTAAAATGCTTGATATGGCAGATGAGCGTTGTTTACGGCTCATCTACGTACACATCAAGGCTTTACTGGGGCTGAAATAATCAGCCCTTTTTGTTTTCCTGCATTAGCTCCACCATTTTCTGTAGAACTTCCCAGTCTGATTCATCCAACGCCGCAAGCATTGAGATAAATTTCTTTTTAAAAGAATCCTCCTCGCTTTTCAACGCGTCACCGACAAAGTTTTCTATCTGTTCATCTCTTGTTAATTCGATAAACATTTCACCGTTTCCAGTTCGTAGCCAATCTTCATTGACATTAAACTTAGTACAAATAAGAGAAATCACAGCGGCACTTGGGTTTCTTCTTCCTGTTTCATATCCGCCAATGTTATCTCTCGTGCTTCCTAATTTGTTAGCAAACTCTTGTTGTGTCAAATCTAGCACTTTTCTTAATTTTTTCAAGCGTTCATTCATTTTTTTGTTCACCTCCTTTATTGCAATTATTATATCGCATTGGAAAATAAAAATCAATATAAAAATGTGACTATGACACAAAAAGCGTACAAAGTCACAAAAAAGTGTTGACAAAAGTGACAAAGTCATATATAATAGTGGCATAGACAACAAAACAAAGTAACCACACAGGAGGGAAACAAAATGAATTCAAAGGATTATGCAAAATTAAGAATTAAAGTTAGCTACGAAGGAACAAAATTTTTTACCAATGTCAATGGTGGACGTTTTAAAGAACATAAATCATTGGAAGAAGCGAAAGATTGGCTGGATTATAACGGATGTAAAAATTTTGTTACTGAAACTATAGTAAGTTTTTCATACTAAACAAGGAGGAAAACAAAATGAAATTTCACGATATTTTAATGGTAATCGACAATAACACATTAATTAGAACAGTAGTAACAATGTTTGGTATGGAGTTCGAAACAGAGCACTATGCAGACTGCTTTTTAGACTGTGGAACGGACGAGCTCTTAAACAAAAGAGTTACCGATATGAGCGTGACAGAAGAAAATGTGCTTGAAATTACTTTAGAAAATAATTAGCCGAAACGGTCAGAAATGACCGTCTACCGGAGACGACCTCCCGGTACTGATGATGGCAGGTCAAGAAAGAGAGGTGCTGAAAATGTCAGAAAAAGAAAAACAGATTCTTGAAGCTATAACAAAAGCTATTCCTAATATGTCTGAATTTAATAAAGGCTACTTACTTGGTATGGGTGAAGCAATGGCAAGTAATAAGAAGCAGGAATGTGAAGAACAGAAAGAAGGCGACTAGATGAAAAATATTCAAATCTTCGAAAACAATGAGTTTGGGTCAATTCGGACCCAGATAATTAATGATGAACCGTACTTCTGCTTAGCGGATGTTTGCCACGCATTGGACCTTGAACAACCTAGCAGAGTTAAATCAAGATTAAAACCCGATGGGGTTACTACTGGTATGGTCATCGACAGCGTAGGCAGGAGGCAAAATGCAAACTTTGTGAACGAACTTAATCTTTACAAAGTAATCTTCCAGAGTCGCAAAGAAAGTGCAGAACGTTTTACCGACTGGGTAGCCGGAGAAGTTCTTCCGTCAATCAGAAAGACAGGAGGTTACCAGAAGCCTACAACAATAGCGGAACAGATAGGCTTGCTCGCTACAGGCTACGGAGACCACGAAGACCGTATAAAAAATCTTGAGAGCAATATGGTGATTGACTACGGTCAACAGCAGACCTTGCGGCAACACGTCAATAAAGCTGTTTTAAACGCATTAGGCGGCAAGGACACAGAAGCATATGCATATATCAGTAAAGTTGTATTTGCAGAGTGTAACAGGGATTTACAAGACAGATTTAAAGTTAACAGCCGGAACAACATCCCTCGTAAACGATATGAGGAGGCTATTGACTATGTAGACAACTGGGAACCAAAAACAAATACAAAACTGAGAATTGACGAATACAACCGTCAACAGCGGTTTGAGGTATAGGGGGTAAAAAATGAAGGTTATGTACAAATTGCTGATCATCGTGTCAGTAGCATTAATTATCTGGATCTCGTCCAGTTGGGTTAGCGTTATGTGTCATTACGCCGGAGAAGATTATAGCAATTATAATTTCTTTGTGATGTTAGGAGGTGAACAAAAAAATGAATGAGCCTCCAAGAAAAGAGTATGTTATTAGACTACTCTACACCCTCTTAGGACGACAGCAAGGTGTAGAGTATGACAAAGTGTTTTACACCGATAAAGATGACGTAGAACACGAAGTGAAAAAGGAAGAGCCCTACCATTAAGCTCTTGCCAAATAAATCATAAGTAAATCATACAAAAGACTTGGCGATTTGTCAAGATAGGAGGTAGGCATGGCAGTAATGAGAATAAATAAAACGACAGACTACACCGTTATGTCGAATTATCATTTTAGAGAAAAGGGTATGTCTTTAAAAGCAAAAGGTCTACTGAGTCTTATGCTTAGTTTACCGGAAGACTGGGACTTTACAGTTAAAGGACTGGCAAATTTGAATAAAGACGGCGTAGACGGCGTAAGAGCCGCATTAGAAGAGTTAAAGACGTTCGGATACCTGAAAGTGACTCGTGAGAGAAACGAAAAAGGACAGGTAAGCGGTACAGTTTACGACATTTACGAAAAGCCAACACAGGAAAAACCTGTATTGGAAGAACCTAAAGAGGAAAAGCCTATATTGGAAAAACCAATACAGGGAAAACCTATACAGGAAAATCCAACGCAATTAAATACTAAAGGAATAAAATACTTAAATAATAAAATACTTAAGGAATCAAGTACTAAAGGAATAAAAGAGAGTGCGAGCGCAAAGAAAGAGCCGGAACAGTATTTCGAGGATGAAGAACTTAACCGTAAATTTCTGGAATTCCTTGCCATGCGTAAGAAAATCAGAAAGCCGGTAAGAACAGACAGAGCCTTGAAAGCTTTACTCAAAAAATTACACGAGCTGTCTGGTGGAGATTTGGGAATGATGAAAAAAATCATAGACCAGTCATTGGACAAGGAGTGGTTGGGATTCTTTGAGCTAAAAACAGGTAGCAGCACAAACAATATTGACAACCGGTTGTACGGAGACATACAGCACTGGGCAGCACAAAAAGAACAGGAGGGAGGCGGAATGTATGACGATTTCGGAGTTTTCTAAAATCGTAGCCGCATTAAAGACCGTTTATACGTCTCCAGGGTTCATTCCCAACGAGCAGGCGTTGGACATGTGGTACCGCCTGGTGGGTAAAAACAACGACTACCAGATAATAAGCGTGGCGGCACAGATGTACATGACAACAGGCAAGTTTCCACCGACGCCAGCAGATATTTTGGAGTGTGCCAGTAAGCTCAAGGCAGAAAGCAACTACCTGAGCGAGCAGGAAGCATGGGGAATGGTGACAAAGGCGTGCAGTAATGGGATTTACGGCTACAGAGAAGAATTTGATAAACTGCCCGCCACGTTGCAGAAGGCTGTAGGAACGCCACAGACGCTTCATGACTGGGCTGTAGTAGATTCAGCGGACTTTCAGACGGTCATACAGTCAAACTTCCTCAGAAGCTACAGAGCGGCGTTAGAAACACAAAAGGAAATAGACAAGTACCCACCAAAACTGCAAGAAATGATAAGAGCGGCGGGAATGATAGAACACAAAGAAACAGTACCAGAAGCGCCCACACTGGGTGAAATAGTTGGGCGGTTAGAACAGGATAACAAAAATTATATCCCAGAACAATGCGAGGGAGCGTTAGGGGATTGGATAGCAGAAAAGAAAGAGAGATTAAGCCATGAATAATACAATGATTAATGCGATAGGATTTCCAGAGAAGGAATACGACGACGAAGTGACAGGGAAAGGAGTAATCCAGGCTCATGCGAGGCTCGCACACCTACGACAGCCGGGAAATGAGCGAACTAATTAAAGGAACGATACAGGAAGCGGAAGATTTAGGAATTGAAACGCTAACACCAAGAGAACTGGAACAAATACTAGGAAAATGGAAGCCAAGAAAGGAAGAAGAAAAATGAAAAAATTTGAATTAACAACAGAATTTATCACAAATGCGTTTGGAAAAAAATTATTTAGAATTAAAGCACTGGTTGAATTTGGAAACGTGAAAGCCGGAGAACTTGGAGGATATGTGGAGAAAGAGGGAAATATATCGCAAGACGGCGATGCATGGGTTTGCGGCAATGCATGGGTTTACGGCGATGCATGGGTTTCCGGCAATGCAAGGGTTTACGGCAATGCAAGGGTTTACGGCAATGCAAGGGTTTGCGGCGATGCATG